>SDBS01005751.1_pt1 | contig 12064 bp, 6 predicted proteins | sample 2277091 | NCBI WGS metagenome assembly SDBS01 (sample SAMN10404972, study PRJNA504765) | marine sediment metagenome | isolation source: marine sediment core GS10_PC15, 163 cmbsf | place: Arctic Ocean: Southern Knipovich Ridge | collected 2010 | reverse complement strand
GGCGAACGTGACGATTTTGCTGTCGGTTCGAACCGCGGCACGGCAACGTGAGCTGGCCGTGCGACATGCACTCGGTGCCAGCCGTGGGCGATTGGTGCGCCTGGTGATGGTGGAGAGCGTCATGCTGGCTCTTTGCGGCGGCGCGGTCGGCCTCGTGCTCGCCCACTGGGGCACGAAGTTGGTGGGGCTGCGATTCGCGGATCTCATTCCCCGCAACGGCGCTCTGGGGTTCGATGCCGGGGTGCTCGGGTTCACGATCCTGCTGTCCGTGGTGGTGGGTGTGCTGGCCGGCGTGCTGCCGGCGATCCGCTCGCGGGAGGATCGCATCATGGTCCGGCTGCGCGAGGCGGATCGGAGCGTGACCGGCGGCTCGTCCGCGGTCGGCACAGCGATGGTGGTGGCAGAGATCGCGCTCTCGGTCGTTTTGCTCGCGGGCGCCGTGCTCCTCCTGCGGACCTTTACCAATCTCCTGCAGGTCGATCCCGGTTTTGAAAGCGACCGGGTGTTGACCGCGGAGGTTGCCCTCACGGACGAGCGCTACGCGGAGGAGGCAGATCGCGTCGAGTTCTATCGCCGTGCGGTCGAGGAGATCGGCTCGATTCCCGGGGTCGAGGCGGTGGGGACCATCTATCCACTGCCCCTATTCGGGCGTCGTATTTCGACACGCTCGTATGTCGAAGGGGCCCCTGCCCCGGGACCTGACGCGCAGCGGCCTCTGGTTGAGCTCCGGTTTGTCAGCCCGGGCTACCTCGAAGCGGCTGGGCTCCATCTGGCGGATGGACGTTTTGTCGAGGAGCTCGATACCGCGGACTCACCCCGAGTCGCGGTGGTGAACGAGAGCTTTGTCCGTCAACTGGTGCCCCACGGCGATCCCGTCGGACGACGAACCACCGGATGGGACCCCGCGGACCCGGAGGCCGAGTGGCAGACGATCGTCGGTGTGGTGAGGAATGTGCGTCACATCAATCTGGCCGACGATTCCGGACCGGAACTGTACTTCCCAGTGGCTCAGTCCGGTTTCGAGTGGGCCACATTCGTGGTCCGTGCTGAAACCGGTTCCGCAACCGCGCTGTCCAACCCGATCAGAGAGGCCATCCAGAGTCTCGACCCGGAACTGCCCGTATTCAACATTCAGACCATGACCAACGTCGTCAACAGATCGCTGGCAAGGACCAGCTTCGTCACCGCCCTTTTGGGCCTCTTCGCGGCCGTCGGTCTCGCTCTTGTCGGAGTCGGCGTTTTCAGCGTCGTCAGCTACTCGGTAGCGCAACGGGTGCACGAGGTGGCGGTGCGGATGGCCCTCGGGGGCACACCCGGCACAGTGGTGGCCCTCATTGTGCGGCAGGGGCTCGCACCGGTGGCCGCGGGTTTGATCCTCGGCGTGGCGACCGCCCTGGTCCTGATGCGGGTCCTGGCGAGTCGTCTGTTCGGTGTCGGCGCTCACGATCCACTGACGTTTTCCGGCACTGCGTTCCTGGTTTTCGGAATCGCGGCACTCGCCGTCTGGCTCCCGGCCCGACGGGCCGCGCAGGTTCAGCCGATGACGGTGCTTCGAACCGAGTAGGAGGTCGAAATGACCGGACTTGGCATGGACATTCGAACCGCCTTCAGGGCGATGGCCCGCAGGCCTCTCTTCACCCTCACTTGCGTGGTGACGCTGGCGGTAGGCATCGGCAGCACCACCGCCATCTTCACCGTTGTGGACTCGGTGATGCTGCGCTCGTTACCCTACCCGGAATCCGACCGCTTGGTCAGGGTGGACTCGGGCCACGAGACCGAAGCGATTCGCAACGCCAGCGGCGCCAACTACCTGGACTGGAAGGCGCAGAGCAGGTCATTCGAGGCGTTGGCCGGGCTTGTCTCCAGAGACTTCAACTTCGCGGGCACCGAGTTTCCGATCCGTATCGAGGGCACATCGGTCACGCCGGACTTTTTCGCGGTCCTGGGGGTCAAGCCGGCCCTGGGCCGGGTCCTGTCGCCGGAGATCGACGGGCCCGACGCCGAGCAGGTGGTGGTCGTCAGCGACGGGTTCTGGCGCACCCATCTCGGCGCCGATCCAGGCGTCGTCGGCAGCATCGTCCGGCTCAACAACCTCTCCTACACGGTGGTCGGCGTGATGCCTTCCGGATTCTCCTACCCGGGCGACGCGGCGCTCTGGAAGTCTTCGGCCTTCCGCGTTCCCGATCCTCCGGTGAGTGTCGGTGACGATCCGGCGGAGAACCGGGGAGCGGATTATTTCCAGGTTGTCGGGCGTCTCCGGCCGGAGGCCACCCTGGCGGATGCACAGGCGGAGATGACCGCCATCGCCGACCGCCTCGCCCAGGAGTACCCGGACACCAACAAGGGCGTGGGCGTCGTCGTTCAATCGTTGCGCGACTCGGTCATCGGTGACGCACGGCCGAGGCTCCTGCTCCTCCTCGCCGCCGCCGGGCTCGTGCTCCTGATCTCCTGCGTCAACGTCGCCGCCATGCTGCTGGCGCGGGCCACCGAGCGTTTGGGCGAGGTCGGTCTCAGACTCGCGATCGGCGCCGAGCGCCGACGCATCGTCAGGCTTTTTCTCACCGAGAGCCTGGTTCTCGCCCTCGCCGGCGGCGTCGTCGGCGTAGCCCTCGCCGCTTGGGGCACCAGGGCCCTGCTCGCGCTGGCGCCGGACGCGGTGCCGCGGACCGGCGAGGTGGCGGTGGATCTCGGGGTGCTGCTTTTCGCGGTTCTGATCGTGGTCGGTGCGAGCCTCATTTTCGGCCTCGCGCCCGCCGCCCAGGCCCTGCGCCACAACCGAAGGCCGATCGTCAGCGAAGGCCGCGGAGGCCAGGCAGTCAGCCGCAGCGGGCGATTGCGCAACGGGCTCGTGGTGGCGGAGGTTGCCGCATCGCTGCTCCTGGTGATCGGCACCGGGCTGGTGATCCGGACCTTCGTCAACCTCAACGCCGTCGATCCCGGCTTCGATCCCAGCGGTTTGCTGGCCGCTCACGTGAGGCTGCCCGATTCCGCCTACCAGGAGAACAACGCCATCAGGAGCTTCCATGACCGGGCGCTCGAGAATCTGCGCGCCCTGCCGGGCGTGGAGTCCGCGACCACGGTGCTGACCTTCCCGATGCACTGGAACATCCGTGGCAATCTTTCATTCACGATCGATGGGCGACCCGAGGACGATGAAGATTCCCCGGTGGCCGGCTACCAGGTCGTGGGACCCGACTACTTCCGAACCATGCGCATCCCCCTCCTGCGGGGACGCCCGTTCAATGAGGGCGACGCCGACGGGGCGCTACAGGTGGCGCTCGTGAACCGGACCACCGCCGAGCTCTATTGGCCGGACGACGACCCGATCGGCAAGCGCGTCTCGTGGGGGAGCGATGACGGAGACAACCGCATCTGGGTCACGGTCGTCGGCATCGTGGATGACGCCTATGTCGAGGGACTGGACCTGCCTCCGAGGCCGGAGACCTATCGCCCGTTCGCGCAGGATCCGTTCAATTTCATGACGCTGGTCCTCCGAACCGGCGGCGACCCGGCGTCCTACGCCGCGCCGCTGCGGCAGGCCGTCATCGACGTCGACCCCACCCAACCGGTCAGCGACCTCAAGACGATGGACGAAATTCTCTCCACCGAGCTCGCCCATCGACGCTTCAACATGCTGCTGATGGGCATATTCGCCGGGGTCGCCGTGCTGTTGGTCGCGGTCGGCCTGTACGGAATGCTCAGCTTCAGCATCTCCCGCCGGCGTCACGAGATCGGCATCCGGCGGGCGCTCGGCGCGCTTCCGCGGGACATCGCCGTCCAGTTCATTTCCGAGGGTGTCAGGATAATCGTGGTCGGCCTGTGCATCGGCACGGCCGGGGCTCTCGCCCTCGCTCGTTTCATCTCCACCCAGATCCACGGGGTGAACGCCACCGACCCTCCGACCTACATCGTCGCGGCGCTACTCCTGTTTTTGGTCGGCCTTCTGGCAAGTTATCTGCCGGCGCGCCGGGCGGCTCGGGTGGAGCCGATGACGGTGCTTCGAAGCGAGTAGCTGAAAGGACCCACCATGGATGCACTGCTCACCGAAATCCGTTTCGCACTGCGCCACCTCGCGCGAAGCCCGTCGTTCTCGATCCTGGTGATACTCACTCTGGCGCTCGGAATCGGCGCCACCACCGCCATCTTCAGCGTCGTCAACGGCGTGCTGCTCAATGACCTCCCTTACCCCGATGCGGACCGCATGCTCAGAGTTCGAACCCATTTCCAGGGACGGATAGGTAACTCCAGCGCGGCGGCCAATTTCCACGACTATCGCGATCAGATCGAAAGCGTCAAATCCGTTACCTTCTACCGATTCCAACGGTGGTATCTCGGCGACACGACCGAGCCTCGTTTTCCGCTCGGGGCCGAGGTCAGCCACGAGTTCTTCGATGTGGCCGGCATCCAGCCCGCCCTCGGGCGAGGGTTCACACACGACGACGAGCGGCCCGACACCAACGTGGTGGTAATCAGCCACGGGCTCTGGCAGAGCCACTTCGGGGGCCGCCCCGATATTGTCGGGTCGAAGGTGATCCTCGACGCCAAGCCCTTCACGGTGATCGGCGTGGCGCCGGCCGGTTTCGACTTCCCCTACTCCGAGGTGGAGGTGTGGCGGCCGCTGTGGTTCGACGTTTCAGCGCCCGGCCACCGGACAGACCACCTCTACTCAGTGATCGCGCGGGTCGCAGACGGCGTTTCCATCGAAGAAGCGCAGGCCGAGTTCGCCGCATACGGTGAGCGGGTGGTCCAGGACTATCCCGAGAACTACAAGAACTTCCAGTATGGAATTTCGGCGGTCAGTCTCCTCGAGTCCAGGGTGGGTTCGGTCCGTACCCCGCTGCTGGTGCTCATGGGGGCTGTAGTTTTCGTGCTGCTGATCGCGGTCGCCAACGTCGCGAACCTCCTATTGGTTCGGTCGGAGACCCGCAGCCACGAGCTCGCGGTTCGATCTGCCCTCGGTGCGTCGCGGCCGCGCATCCTGCGGCACCTCTTCGCCGAGTGTCTCCTGCTCTCGCTCGCCGGCGGCGCGCTGGGACTGTTGATGGCGTTCCTTGGAACCAGGACGCTGTTGGTCCTGGCCGAAGGCTCGGTGCCTCGTACCGACAGCGTGTCAATCGATATCCGGGTCCTTGTCGTCACGGCGCTGGTGTCGATCGCCGCCGGGCTCCTTGCCGGGGCCTTTCCCGCATTCAAGATCTCAGGGCTCCACGGAGGACGCATCCTGCGGGCCGGCAGCCGAACCATCGCAACAGGCCGCCGCAACCGGCTTCGGTACGGGTTGGTCGTCGCCGAGATTGCACTCTCGGTCATCCTGGTGATCGGGGCCGGCCTCATGATCCGCACGCTCTCCGAGCTGACCCGCGTCGACGTGGGTTTCCGGACCGACAATATTCTCACCACCCGCATCTCCCTGCCGGTGTCGGTCTACGCCGAGGGGCCCCGCATCGCAGACTACTTCCGTACGGTCGAGGAAAAGATCGACGCTCTACCCGGAGTCATCTCGGCAGGTGTCGTCCGCCAGCTCCCGCTGGCCAGCGGCTTCGGCACCTACTCGATCCAAATCGAGGGCCGTGAGGTCGAGTCCATTGGGGAATCTCCACACACCTACCTTCAGCTCACCTCCCCCGGCTACTTTGACGCCCTCGGTCTCGCCCCGACTCGCGGAAGGCTCCTCAACGACCGCGACACGGACGGCAGTCCTCTGGTCATGATCGTCAACGAGGCATTCGTTCGCCGGCTCCTGGACGGCGAAGAGGCCATCGGACGGAGCGTCAAACGATGGGGCGACGATCAACCGTGGGCCGAGATCGTCGGTGTCATGCCCGACATCCAGCAACGAGACCTGGAACGGGAGCCGTACCCCACCATGTACGTCAATCTCGCGCAGATCGCAGTCGAGGGTCTCCCTGAAGACAGCTTCGAGCTCGGTTTCGCGCGACGCCTCTGGCTGGTCGTCCACACCGAGCTCGATGCCGCCGAATACGCCGAACCGATTCGAAAAATCCTGCGGGAGGTCGGTCCCGCGGTGCCGATCGCCGACTTCCAGACCATGGCCGACATTCGCGCCAACACGACGGCGGGCCAGGAGTTCCCGACCGCGCTGCTGATTGTGTTCGGCGCGATCGCGCTGATACTGGCTGTCGTCGGCGTATACGGCGTGGTGGCCTTCGCGGCCAACCGGCGTGTGTTCGAAATCGGTATCCGGATGGCCCTTGGGGCGGAACCTTCCGAGGTACGGCGATTGGTGGTACGGCACGGGCTGCAGCCGGTGTCCATCGGCGTCGTGATCGGACTCGGGGGTGCGGTGGTGGCCACCCGTTCGATGCAGAGCCTGCTCTACAACGTGCGCCCGCTCGATCCAAGCACCACGATCGCGGTGCCGTTGGTGATCGTCACCGCCGCCCTCGTCGCCAGCTTCATCCCGGCTCTCCGAGCTTCGCGGGTCGATCCCTCCACCGTTCTCCGGAGTGAGTGATGGGCAATGGCCGACCTACTGTCGTTTGTGTCCGATTCCGGACACCCACCTCCCACGGGTGGACGGAAAACACCACCAACGGCGGTCAGTGGCCCCGAAAACGGATGGCACGCGACTTGCGTTATGACTCAGTGGGAAGTTGATGATGGATTTTCTTCGAACCGGGATCGCCGAAAAGAAACGCCGCAACAGGTGGCTGATGGCCGCCGCGGGGACCGTCGCGGTGGCGGCGGTGACCTTCGCCGTGGCCAGCCTCGATCCCGCCGCCCCAGCCGTCGACCGCGACACGGTGTGGATCGGCACTGTCGAGCGCGGGACCTTTGAACAAAAGGTGCGCGGTCACGGCCGATTGGTCCCGGAAAACCTGCGTTGGGTCCAGGCCCGGACCACCGGCCGCGTCGAGATAGTCCACGTCGAGCCCGGCCGCCGGGTGGCCGCCGACGGCGTGATCCTCGAGCTCTCCAACCCCGAGGTCGAACGATCGGCCATCGACGCCGAGAACGCGCTCCGGCGGGCGAAGGCCGAAATGGACAGCCTCCGCGTAACTCTCATCTCCAAGGAGCTCGACCAGCGGGCGCGCGTCGCCGAAGTTGACGCGGACTCGATTCGCGCCTCCCTGCAGGCCGAGGCCAACCGGGAGCTTTTCGACAAGGGATTGATCTCGGACATCCAGCTACGGTCGTCGGAGGCCGTGGCCCAGGCGCTGGCGACGCGGCAGGAGATCGAAGTCCAACGACTGACAATGAACGCCGAGGGCAACCGCGCCCTGTTGGCAGCAAAACGGGCCGAGCTGGAGCAGCAGCGGGCTCTCTACAGGTTGCGCACGGAACAGCTCAACGCACTGGCGGTACGCGCCGGGATCGCCGGCGTGGTGCAGGAGGTCCCGGTGGAGATCGGCCAACAGGTTGCCCCCGGCACCATGCTCGCAAAGGTCGCCGAACCGACCCGTCTCAAGGCCGAACTGAGAGTGCCGGCGACCCGCGCCCGCGACGTGCGTCCCGGGCAGAAGGTCAGCGTCGACACCCGCAACGGTCTCGTCGACGGCACGGTGACCCGCGTCGATCCATCGGTGCAGGAGGGCTCTGTGATGGTCGAGGTTCGTCTTGACGGCGCCCTGCCGAACGGCGCGCGTCCCGACATGGCGGTGGATGGCGCCATCCAGATCGAACGATTGACCGATGTGCTGTACGTCGGCCGGCCCGTGCAGAGCCAGGAAAACGCGACTGTCGGGCTGTACCGGATCGAGGACGACGGCAAGCACGCGCGTCGGGTCAGAGTCGAGCTCGGCCGCGCGTCGGTGGACACCATCGAAATCGTCGAAGGTCTCCGTGAGGGCGATCGCGTGATCCTCTCGGACACCTCACGGTGGGACGACAACGAACGCATCAGGCTGCGCTAGAAGAGAAGGAGCAGAACCATGACCGACAGCGACATTCCTCTGATCCAGATGACCGGAGTCAAAAAGGTCTTCCTCACCGACGAGGTGGAAACCCACGCACTCGCCGGCGTGCACCTGAACATCCAGCGGGGCGACTTCGTCACCGTGGCAGGTCCTTCGGGAGGCGGCAAGTCGACCCTTTTGTCGATCATGGGTTTACTCGACACCCCCACGGAGGGGCGGTACGAACTCAACGGCCATCTCGCGGATGACTTGACGGTGCGTGACCGGGCCAAACTGAGAAACCAGGCCATCGGTTTTATCTTCCAGAGCTTCAATCTGATCGGCGATCTCACGGTTTTCGAAAACGTAGAGCTTCCCCTGGTCTATCGCAATACCCCGTCGTCGGCCCGCAAGGCCATGGTCCGTGAAGCCCTCGAACAGGTGGGCATGGAGCACCGGCTCAACCACTACCCGTCGCAGCTGTCCGGCGGCCAGCAGCAGCGTGTGGCCGTAGCCCGCGCACTGGTCGGGAAGCCCTTGATCCTGCTCGCGGACGAGCCCACCGGCAACCTCGATTCCCGAAGTGGCGAACGGGTCATGAACCTCCTCGGCGAGCTCCACTCGGACGGCGCGACCATCTGCATGGTGACCCACGACCCCCGCTACCTGAAGTACGCGGAACGGACCATCCATCTCTTCGACGGTCAGGTCGTGGACGAGACGGACCCGGCGGTTCAGGAAGCGGCGGTCTGAGACCAGGCAATGCTGCGTCCCGGACACACGAGCTGGGGTATCCTGAGGTCGCCGTGACGTCGCCAGGAGAATCCCCACGCATCCTGATCGCCGATGATCAGTCCGATGTTTTGGAGTCATTGCGGCTGCTGCTCAAGACCGAAGGATATGCGATCGACACCGCCGATTCTCCGGACAGCGCCCTCGCGGCAGTGAGGACCAGGGACTTCGACGCCGCCCTCATCGACCTCAACTACTCCCGGGACACGACCTCGGGCGCCGAAGGCCTCGAGCTGCTGGAGAAGCTGCAGGGTTTGGACAGCACGCTGCCGGTGGTTGTGATGACGGCGTGGGGCAGCGTTGAGATCGCCGTTCAGGCCATCCGGCTCGGCGCGCGCGATTTCATCGAGAAACCGTGGGACAACGACCGTTTGCTGTCGATCCTCCGCAACCAAGTCGCCCTGTGCCGAGCGCTGCGCCGCGGCCTCCGTCTCGAAGCCGAGAACACCACCCTGCTCGCGCGCGAGGCGCCCGACCTCATCGCCACTGCCCTGACGATGGAACCTGTCCTGGAGCTGATCGCTCGCATCGGCCCGTCGGATGCCAACGTCCTGATCACCGGTGAGCACGGCAGCGGCAAGGAGGTCGTCGCACGGCGGCTGCACGCCGTCTCGAACCGTTCGGAGCGTCCACTGATCACCGTCAACGTCGGTGGTCTGCCGGAAGGGACCTTCGCAAGCGAGCTCTTCGGCCACGTCAGAGGCGCCTTCACCGACGCCAAGGGAGACCGCGTGGGCCGATTCGAGATGGCCGACGGCGGCACCCTGTTCCTCGACGAAATCGCCAACGTTCCTTTCGATCAGCAGGCCAAGTTGCTGCGCACTGTGGAGACTGGAGAGCTCGAACGGGTCGGCTCTTCGAAAACCCGGGTTGTGGACGCGCGGATAATCTCCGCCACCAACGCCGATCTCGCCCGCAATGTGGCCGACGGCCGCTTCCGCGAGGACCTCCTCTTTCGCCTCAACACCGTGGAGATCCGGCTGCCGCCCCTGCGCGAGCGACCCGAGGACATCCCGCTCCTCGCCAACCACTTCCTCGGAAGGTTTGCCCACAAGTACGGCAAGTCGCTGGTGGGGTTCGACGGCGCCGCCGCCACCGCGCTGCAGCGCCATGGGTGGCCCGGCAATGTGCGCGAGCTGGCACACGTGGTGGAGCGGGCAGTGTTGATGGCCACCGGCGACACCATCAAGGCCGATCGCCTCGGCCTCGCGAGCGGCCCTGGTTCGGCCGAGACCGCGCTCGAAGAGATGAGCCTCGACGACCTGGAGAAAATCTTCGTGCAAAAGGCCATGCGTCGCTACGACGGCAACGTCAGCCGCACCGCCGAAGCGCTCGGCCTCAGCCGCAGCGCCCTCTACCGTCGCCTCGAGAAGCACGGCCTGTGACGGCGGTAACGAAAGACCCGGCGCCGCCGCCTCAGTCGACCATGGTGGACGGATGATGAGTCGGCGTCGGCCCGGGCTTCACACCCGATTCGTAGGTCTGGTTCTATTATCCGGCGTGCCGGCCGCCGTCGTGGCCCTGTTCTTTGTCGTGCGGTCCGATCTCTCGGCCACCGTCCGTCGGCTGCTGGTGCTTCTCGTGATCGTTCTCTGGCTCGGGATTGTGCTGGTGGTGCGTGCGCGCAGCCGTTACCACCTCAGAACCTTGTCCAACCTGCTCGCCGCCCTGCGCGAGGGTGACTTCTCGTTCCGGGTCCGGAACGTCCTTCGTTCCGACGCCTACGGCGAGGTCGTCACCGAGCTCAATCACCTGGCGGAGACTCTCCGAATGCAGCGGGTTGAGGATCTCGAGGCCACGGCTCTCGTTCGCAAAGTGATGGCCAAGATCGATGTGGCGGTTTTCGCCTTCGATGCCTCGCACCGACTGCGGCAGGTCAACGCAGCCGGTGAGAAGATCTACCACGACACTCCAAATTTGCTTGGCTCGTCGGCTACGGAGCTCAGTCTCGAGTCCTGTCTCTCGGGACCGTCCGCCCGCACCGTCGAGCTCGAGATCGACGGTTTGGTGGGACGGTGGGAGATGCGGCGTGGCAGCTTCCGTCAGCACGGACGGCCCAATCACCTGCTGGTGTTGTCCGATGTCAGCCGTGCCCTTCAGGCCGAGGAGCTGGCGGCCTGGAAACGGCTGATTCGAGTCATTGGGCACGAGCTCAACAATTCGCTGGCGCCGATCACCTCGCTTGCCGGAAGCCTGGAGCGGGTCGTCGACCAGGATCCCCTTCCAGAGGACTGGCGCAGCGATCTCGGACGGGGATTGCAGGTCATCTCCTCCCGGGTCGAGGCCCTCAACCGCTTTATGGGCGATTGCTCGCGGATGGCCAAGCTGCCGGAACCCAACATCTCGCAGGTCGATCTCGCAAGTTGTGTCTGCAACACGGCCGGGCTCGAAAAACGGCTGGCCGTAGAGATAAGCGACGGCCCCGCCGCTGTCGTCGCGGCGGACCAGGACCAGCTCGAGCAGGTGTTGATCAACCTCATCAAAAACGCTGTCGAGGCGAGCCTCGACGGCGGCGGATCGGTCGCCATCCACTGGACGGTCGACGACACCGTGGCCGAGGTAGTCATCCGCGACGACGGACCGGGCCTCCCAAAATCCGGAAATCTTTTCGTACCGTTCTTCACCACCAAGAAAGACGGTTCGGGCATCGGGCTTTTTCTCAGCCGCCAGATAGCCGAGGCTCACGGTGGATCGGTCACGGTCGTCAACCGCGATGGTCACCCGGGATGTGAAGCCGTCCTTCGCATTCCTCTCGCCGACGGCTGATCCCGCACAGGCTCGCCATTTTGGAGTGAATTACCCCTTTGCTAAGCTCAGAGCCGTCGGAGAGTCTTGGAGATCGTGGCGATCAGTCGCCGCGCGGATCCTGTGGCATCTCCATGAGTGGACTGCCGATCCCGGAGGCATGAAGTGAAGCGCGTTTTGTTATTGATACCCAAGGGCGTAGAGGTTTTCGAGCTGGCTGCGTTCTTCGACATCCTCGGTTGGGCTTCGGCTGAAGGATCTGAGCCCATCGAGGTGGTAACGGCTGGGCTGGCCCCGGAGGTACGGTGCACTTTCGGGCTCCGGGTCATTCCGGACGCCCTCGTCTCGCAGATCGTTCCCGCCGATTTCGACGCACTGGCGGTGCCCGGCGGCTTCGAGGAGTACGGCTTCTACGAACACGCCTACTCGGAGGAGGTGGGCGCACTCATCCGCGCCTTTGACGCGGAGGCCAAACCGATCGCGTCAATCTGTGTCGGCGCGCTGCCCGTGGCCCACAGCGGAGTGCTCGAGGGGCGCTGCGCTACCACCTACCACCTGATGGGTGGCGAACGACGGCGCCAGCTGGCAGAGCTCGGCGCCGAGGTGCTCGACAAGCCGGTGGTTCGCGACCGCAACATCATCACCTCGACCTCCCCGGCGACCGCCGTCGA
>SDBS01005750.1_pt1 | contig 12066 bp, 12 predicted proteins | sample 2277091 | NCBI WGS metagenome assembly SDBS01 (sample SAMN10404972, study PRJNA504765) | marine sediment metagenome | isolation source: marine sediment core GS10_PC15, 163 cmbsf | place: Arctic Ocean: Southern Knipovich Ridge | collected 2010 | reverse complement strand
AACATGGCTAAAGAAGACTGTAAGCAATGTGAGATGCTTCTTTCTACAGAGCTTCAAGAGATAAAATCTATGATACTACGCTTAGATAATGCGATAAGAGGAAATGGGAGTGAAGGTTTAGTGACTCGTGTTGCTAAGAACGAGTTACGGCATAAGTTACTAATATGGGTAGTCAGTACCGAGGCTGCACTAGTACTTGCAATCTTGGGTAAGTTGATATATAATCATCTTACACCCAATTAACATGTTCGATTATAGAACAAGTGAAGAAAGGAGTTAGATATGGGGTTTTTACAGGATATTGGGTTAACAGGTACGCCAAGTAAGGTTAGTAGTAGATTCACAGGTACACATCAGCAAAGAGATATTAGTAACCAACTAGCTGCTTTATTTGGTACGTTCTTGGGTGGTGGTCTTCAATCACCGTTCTCTGGTCAGTTAACTGCTCCGTTCCCATCGCTGTTTGGTCAAGCGTTTGAACAGATATCGGGTAGGCTTGGTGAGTCTACCGATGTTGCTACTCGTGCGCTTACTAAACAGGCACAGGGGATGCCGGCGTTTGCGTTTGATGAGGGCGCTACATCTCGTAGGTTTCAAGAGAGCTTCGCTACGCCTCTCATCGAAATGTATAAGCGAGATGTATTACCTCTTGTAGAGGAGCAGTTCGCTGGTATACCTGGAGGCTTTATGTCCCGTGATAGGGCTAGAGGTGTGACTGATGAACTGAACCGATTTATCTCACAGGCTATAGAACCTCGTTTGTATGGTGCTTATCAAGCGGATATTCAGAGAGGTTTTGAGAGTGGTGAGGCCGCGGCCGCACGTGTTCCAGGTGCTGTTGGTCAGTTAGTCGGTCTACCCGGTCAGGAGTTTGCTACTTTTGCTGGAGCCGCTGGAGCGTTTCAGCAAGCACAGCAGTTACCACTTACCGCAGCGTTAGGTGAGTACCGTAACTTGTTAGCATCCGCTCTCGGATTTGCAGGGACTCCTACGATGGATACTGTTGTGTCTCAAGGATCACAAGGTAACTTAGGGCCTATGCTATTAGGGTTAGCTGGAATTGGGTTAGGCGGCTTCGGTGGTGGAGCAGGAGCTGGAGTACCAGGCACTGGTGGTAGTCTGCCTTTACCCGGTGGACCCACTTATGCATAACATTTTAAGGAGTGTATAATAATGGCTATAGTAAATGTTCCCGCTCCTAGACGAGCTAACATCAGTCCTGTACTAAACTTCATGTTACAGATGTCGTCTATTAGAGAGCGGAAAGAAACTCGGAAGTTACAAGAGCGTCAACTTGACGTCGATGTAGGTGCGCTTGATATTAGTAGAGAGCGTTTGCCTTCTCAGATCGGTCAAGCTGAAGCGGCCGCTGAACAGTCTACGGCTCTAGCACGTGAGGCTGACGCCCGTACAGATGCTTTTATTAAAGAGACTGATGAAACGTTTAACAACATAAATACTGAGAACCGTCGTCAGATGGCTGTGCTTAAGCAGCTAGGCGTTAAGGAAGATGTGCTAGCACTTAAGAGAAAATCTGCTCGTGATAAGGCAGTACAGAATATATGGGATACGCAATCTGATGAGATAAAGTTTAACATCGCACACGCTGATGCGCTCGGCAAGCTAGCTACTGCTGAGAACAGAGGACTAGTCGCACAAAATGCGGCAGCTAATCAGACTAACCAGATGCTTACACTACAACATAAGATTAAGTTAGACGTGTTGAACCAACAGATGAGCGGTCTTGCTACTATGGAAAGCCCTAATGATAGAGTAGCTGCTGCGAAGGCTCTGCAGGACGGTGATCGAGCCGCGTTTGATTTAGCTATGACTGGTGAGATGGCGTTTAGAGAAGCGGAGAGAGCTAAGGGCGCTGAGGCAGGTCTTGAGGCCAAGAAGACTACACCTGTTACTCAAAAGAAAATTGAACTTGAGCTATCAAAGGATACTCAGTACACCGAAGCTACGCTAGCTGAGTTGAAATTGGCTGCAGACACAGGTAGTACACCGCCTGAAGTTCGGATTATCAAGAGACCTAGTAGCGTCGATCTCAGAAAGCTTGGATTCTTCGATCAGCCCTTTGCTGGCTTTGGTAAAGGTAAAGAGTTCATGGCACTTACTAGAACTGATGCTATTAACAAGGGTGTAGTTGCTGAGTGGGATGCCGCTGGTCCTAGTACTCCTACTGATAATCGACAACAGCCCCCAACTAGTACCGTCAGACAAGGTGTTAGAGATGCTGTTAAGAAGACTACACCTGCTAAGGAGACTACCAAACAGATAACGGACTCACGTGGGTGGATAAAGTTTGTGTCGCCTGATGGTGTAGATACTTGGGTGAACCCTAAGGACGTAGAGCTTGCAAAGACTAGAGGTTATACTTTAGGTAAGTAAATATGGTAGACTTCAATCCAAAAGAATCTGTTGACTTTGATCCTGCAGTTGACTTTGAGCCAGGCGTTGATTTTGAGCCTGAAGTAGACGCTGTGACTGGCGCTGAGAGACGTGCGGTTCCTGGTGGCTTGTTAGATTTGTCTACTCCTCCTGAGATAGTTTTTGGAGGCGTTGAGGATCAGAGAGGTTTCATCAAAGCTGGTATCATTGATCCGCTTAAGATTGGTACTTTGCGGCTCGCTCGTGCACTTGTAGATCTGCCTAAACACATGCAGCCTACACCTCCACTCGGACAGACCAATCAGTTCTTTGCTACACAAGATGATCCTATTCCTACAGCCGCCAGCTTGAGAAAGCGTCTGGAGAAAGAGTCTAAAAATTGGATAGTAGGTGACAACATTCAGGATATCATAGATAACCATCCAGAGTGGAGAGGCGAACCTCCTGAGAACTTTATAGATCTTATTAGTAGCCCGCGTAAGTTATCGGCCGCTATCTTCGAATCTGCACCGACGATGGTAGCAGCTGGATTGACTACTGCAGCCGGACAGCCTATAGCCGCTGTAACTATCATGTATGCCGTAGAGGGTCAAGATGCGTACGATCAAGCTATTCGTGACGGTGCTACACCCGAACAAGCACAAGATACGTATAAGTTATACGGTTCAGTTGCTGCGGGTATCGAGTTCTTACAGCTAAGACAAGGACTTAAGATACTGAAGGGCACAAAAGATCTCATTATTAAGAGAACAGTACAAAAGGTGGCACAGCGAGGAGGTAAGACTTTTAGCCGGCAACTTATGGAAACCGCTGCTAAGGAAGCGGTTGAGGAAGTCGCTCAAGGCAGATGGCAGGAGATAACTGCAAAAGTTGTGTATGATAAGCCTCTACCTACTCCAGCTAAGATGATAGATAATGCTCTGCAAGAAGCTACAGTAGCTACTATAGCTACTCTCGGAACAGGTCTCCCTGGTGTTACTATACAAACTGTCCAAAATGCGAGAGCTATTATAGCTGACAACACATTAACAAAAGAGAGGAGATCGGATATAGCAGAAGGGCTAGGGCCTGAACCAACAATTCGTGAGATACAAGAGTTTGCTGGTCGGGCTGAAGATATAGCACTATTTGAGAGCGAGAAGAATGTTAGGCTGTCTAAGGAGCAAAATGCTGCGGCTCTCAAGTATATAACCGATAGGTTAGCAGGCAACCCTCCAGGTGTAAGGACTCTTATAGCACTGCCTCCTGATTTCGAGGAGTTTATAAGAGATCGAGAGGACCTTCCTGATCTAACACGTCAAGTACCACTGTTAGCTGAGCAAGCTGTGGTAGTAGGTGACAAGTTAGACGCAGAAGGCAATCTTATTAAAGGTTTTGAAGGTACACTGACTGGTGAGATTGTATTCAAAGATGGTTTAGAACAAGCTATCGTCATTGATTCATTAGGAGAGCGTAAGACCGTTCCTGTGCAAGATATTTTGATACCAAAAGATGCTAGTGATGCTGCTATTGCTAGCGCTAAAGAAGTTAGTATATCGACTACTAAGACTGAACAGAAAGAACTAAACACTCTCAAGTCTCAAGTCCACAAAACTCAACGCGAGATGAAGATTGGTACAGCTCAATATCAGAAGATCGCCTTTGAAACCACAGGTAAGCGGTCTGCTGCTAATATGATCAAAGATGAACTAACTGACTTCAATAACGCTCTCAAGACAACGGATCCAAGTGTGAATTTTGTAACTCAGAACCGTATTACTGAGTCTCAGGACACAGGTAGTCGTCTTGTGTCTACTGATGAGAATATCAAGAAGGAGCAGGAGACTGATAGAATACGACAGATTAGGAATGTCAAGCGCACAAATGCTGCTATTCGTACTGCAAAAGCTAAGGGTAGAGAGAAGGGTCTAATAGATCACTTTGCTCCCAAGCGTCTAGCGGTTGCTAAGTTTGAGGATAGAACTAGTGTGCCCGTTACATACTTGGATCACCAGACTACTAAGAAGGCTAAGATCCGTGGGCACACTGCGAAGGAGGAGTTCGGTAAATTGTTAGCAGGTATGGAGCACGATACTCAACTATCACCAAAGAATAATAAGGCAGTTATCAAGGGTATAGAGCGTCTTATACAGACTACATCTCGCGAATCTAATGAGCAGATAGCTCACTGGCTGTTCAGCAAAGAGACACGTGCTGAGGTTGCACCGTTTATGAGTGAAAAAGATTTAGCTACATCGGCTACACTTGAGCGGATACTACAAGAGAGTGTCGTTGCGAGTGAGCGGATGCAAGAGTCTATTAGACTATGGATTGATAGAGGGAAGGCCCCCAGTAATATTAGCAAGTTCGATAAGGAACAGCAGAAGAGTATATTCGATCAAGCTAAGGAAGCACAGAGGAATGGAACACTTGGTGAGTTTACACAACAGCTATTCGATAACGATGTGAGGTTTGGGCTTCGTAGATATTACTATCCTGCCGAAACAGAGCACACTAACACTGTTCTTGATATGTTGAAGAATGCAGCAGCTGATCCTATTGAGACATTTGCATCTACTGAGGCTGAGACTCCTTCTCTTGTAGGTGGTGAGACGAAAGCCAGAAAAGGTAAAGGTAAGCCTAGAAAGGGTTCAGTGTTTGCTAACATTATGAGCTCGTATGAGCGAGTAGCCGTTAGAAACGCTGTTGCTGAGGATATCAAAGAACTGTATAGTAGATACAACACTGTGACTCTTAGCTCCTCTGATAAGAAGTACTTAAACGCTGCGTATGGTGAGATGCTCTTGAAAGGCGAGTTAACTACACCTCCTCATGATATTATACAGAAGCTCCACTCAACATTCTGGAGAACTCACTTATCACTTGTGACTAACCCGTTTGGAGCTATGAAAGCTACAATACGTAATAGTTTGCAATTTTTAGAAGCAGGCGGAGCTGTGAATGTACGAGCTATGACTGCTACAGGCTTCGACATAGTTAATCAGTTAGCACACGGTAAGACGCTTGCTGACATAGATCCTCAGATGTCAGAAGACTTTCACAGATCTTTCGAGTCTTACATTAGTCAGAGAGGGTCTCAGTATAAAGACGCTATGTTCCGTGACATAGACGCTAAAGCTAAGGCCGATAACTTACCTGAACAAGCGGTTGATAGGGCTAAGATGATATTAGATGTGACAGGTTTTGCTTATGTAGGCGTTGATACTGTTAGTAGGGCATCTCTGTGGCCGACAATTTATAAGACAACTAAGGATGCTGCTACGCGTTATCAGAACGGTGAGATAACATATGCAAAGTATCTTGATATAACAAACGTAGATACCATGATGAGTCCGTCACAGACACGAGCGGCCCGTGAGTTATTATCAGCAGGTGATGTTAGAGGACTATCGAACTATGTAGCTGACATTTATACCTTCGATGTATTTCGTGCTTACGCAAGTGTTGAGCGTGCAGGTATTGAGAGGACTAGACAGCAGAGGGAGTTGACTGGTATCTACACATATCCTAGAGGCGTGTTTGACTTATTTTATAGTAGAGGCTTGAGGCCTCTATTCTCTCCAGACAGCTCTGTATCCCAGAGAAGACGTGCAGCTGCTAATGTAGCTAAAGGCTATCTTGGGAGACAGGCCGCTAATGTGACTCTCATAAGTCTTAGACTAGGTTCTATGTATGCTCTTAGCAGAACACTATACACACCTATAGCACCGGGCCTAGCTATACCAACTGAAGCTATGGGTAGAATATCGCTTGTTGGATTTAGATATGCTGAGGGCGAGATAGACGAGGAGGAAGCTATCAGTGCGGCTGCCAAGATATTGTACCAGGCTGCAGATGATATACTACACGCGCTGCCTGATATTAAGAAGAAAAAACCAGGTGGGCGTCCTGAGAGAGAAAAACGTGAAGCTCGTGAGGCACGCGAGGAGCGTAGGTAACTACATACCTTTCCCTGTGTAAGTGTAACGAATCTTAGAACCATCAACCGTCTGAGTAATTACACCTTCTTCTTCAAGCGTTCTCATCATGATGTCAAGTTCTTGTGATGTCATCTTATGACGGAACTCTCTGATAAGACGCGACCTACCTACAGAACCCGTACTCATGACGAATCGTAGTATATGCTCAAACACGTCACCGACCTTCTCGCTCATTATAGTACGCAGTATAAACGGCATGGCGTTCTCGGCCTTGCGTAATAGTTTGATAGACATATTCATCTCGTGTTGTGTAACAAGACGGTTGTCAGTACGAGATGCACATATAATCATAGCTACTTTTAACAAGATGTGATGGCGTCTATTAGCATAACCTGACAGACCTTCGTCGTTCATTAGTGAACTGTTGTAATAGAAGTGTTCATACTCCTCTTTGTATGTAGAAAGTGCATCTTTGTCAAGTGCGATTGGCCCTCGCATCTTTGAAACCTCGCAGAGATCATGTATAATGTCTTCAGACAGTGCCTTGTTCTCTTCGCTCATGACTGGCCAAGGGACTAGCTTCTCTCTCTTATCCTTATACACGAATACGATACGAGAAGTGAACCCACCGCCTATAGCTACTTCAGGAATAGTATCCTTTATCCACCTGATCGTTGATCCGCCTAAGACAGATAGACAAGGGTTCTTTACCATCTCACGTCCTCGACCGCGTGTGAGGTACTCAAAATCCTTGGAGTCGTAGAGGTGCGTTAGTAGAGCGATGAGTCCACTCTTGAAAGCGTTTTTATCTATGAGTGTCGATAACTCATCTACGACTGCTATACCAACAGCCGACGGTACGATAGTTGTAGCACCTTCGTCGCCTATGAGGCCACTCAACATACCTATAAGACCCTCAGGCGTGGCCTTTTGAGATATGATATTTATCTTAGGTACGACCTTCTGTATAAAGTCATTCGCTATATTGACGGCCGTGCTCTTCCTGCATCGGGCAGATCCCGCTACTAAGACGACATACAAATTTGGATAGATCGCGAAATAGCCCTGGTCTACAAAACAATCTCTCCCCATAGCAGCTCCAACGGTAGAGATTCCTGCCCAGACTGAGAAGATAGCTGGCACTTCCGTATCTTCAGTAAACTTGCATATAGCCTCGACGATCCCACATGATAGTTTTCTCATTTGTAATAGCCGTTTTCATCTAATCGCTTCTTGGTTATTCGATAGTAGCACTTGCAGAGACCACAGTCACAGCACATCGCAGACTCATAAGAGCCGCAAGTTTGTATTAGTCTATTCGTTTGGAACACAGAATGGCTTCTGATGATACGCCAGAGTCTAGCGTTAGGAACCCACCAGTCGTGCTCTATGTGTAGTTTGTTTTCGTATAGATATCTACATCTCCCCGGCACGTCATCTAATGTACGATAGTGCATAAGTGTTAGTACGACTGGCACGTTGCGCTTGGCCCATTTAGATGCTTCTTCTAACACTCGACCTAAGTTTACAGCTGATGTTCTCATACGTACAAACATCAAGTTCATAGGTATGTGAGTGGGTAGTGTATACAAGATGTTTAGTTCTTCCCCTTTGTTAGCAGTAAACACTACAGGTCCTGGGAAGTTAAGGTCTGGTGCGCTAGTATTAAAGAAAACATCTTTATATAACTTAGCGGTCTCAAGCACAAGTTCCTTCTCAAGGTTACTGTCGTGTCCGCTATTCATCCTCACAATCCCATCAGCTACATCACGAGGCTCGGGGATGAGAGGTTCGTGGCCAGCATAAAAACACTCATTATAATAACACTGATTGCAGTTGTTAGGGCATGGCCCGTGCTGTGGTACGCAGTCAAATAGCACTGAGCCGACTTGCTTAGGGTTTCTCTTTTTCATAAACCTGCTACCTGCTTCCTACATTCCGCGATCTCATCAGACGTCATTCCCAGTATATTAGCTTGCTCCTTAGCAACAGGTTTCTCTACATCCTTTCTTAGCGTAGCCTTCGCTATTTCAAGTCTTGTAGTTAGGTAACTTACTAAAGATTCCCTCTCTTGCGGAACACTGTCGTCTTGATCTGGTATCACTAGTGGTATCTGTGCCGTAAAGATAGATTTCTCAGCAAGATCCGCTTGCATCTTCTCAAGCTTTTCTGCTATCACTGATGGTATATCTAATGTGGTACTTGTCATATCCTCCTTCATATGCTTAGCTCCATGTATGAAGGCCATCTCAAAAGTAGGCTTAAAGATAAAGTCGCATAGGAAGTTCGCGTGCTTCACTGCTAAATCACTGTAGCGTTCTTCCTCTTCCTGTGTCAAGTCACTCATGTCGTTCTCCTAATATAAGTGTTACATCTTCACCATAGCCTAGAACATCATGTATATCTGATAGTTGTAGTACGCCCTCATCTAGCAGTATTTCTAGTAACCTCCCTATAGCAACGCTGTTGTTTCTAGATGTAGCCTCCACGCTCTCAGTGATACCTGTGTCATAGTCTGCACCGTCTAACATTTCTTGAGCTAGCTCGTGTATACTATAATACTTTCGATCTGTGCAGTGATTAGCCCTTAGTATTATCTTTCTGTTCATTTTGTTCTCCTAGCAAAAGTGTATGTTATCATCTTTATCGTTATGCAGTATCCATTTACCTCGTACATTCATCCAGTGGACGTCGGTAGAGCCGCAGTTTACACACTTAAGCTCATCATCATCGTCGTCCTCTATGTCAGGTTCTTCTTGTAGGTCTAGTTCAAGCATTACTGCTCCCTACCTTATAGGCCCAGTGGACAGCGATAAAGGCTTCAAGCGCTAGCTGATCTGATAAGCCTTGATGTACTTGCCTGATCCAGTATATAGCCTGCTGACGAGTCATGCGAATAGTACACTTGCCGCCTGATGGATGAGGTTCTACATACTCGTACTCTTCTTCAGACATCTTTACAATCTCCTAGTTAACATCAACACAGTCACGCCAATTCTTTCCAACTGATATATCTAACGGTATAATGAGCGGGTCTAGGTCTCTGTTCAAGAACAGTGGTATCTGTGCTGCTTCCCGCATCAGCTTGACAACAGTATCTACATAATCATCGGGGCACTCAATAACGCACTCGTCATGGACCTGTAAGATTGGTATGCTCTTACTATTCTCCACTGATGTTAGCGCCTCGTGTAGCCTTGCAAAGATTATGTTACACACGTCACCTATAGTACTCTGGGGCTCGAAGGCAACAGCATCACGGATGACTGTATTGTCATCTGTGCGGCCAAAGAAATACCTTCGACGCTCCAGGCATGTAGTTAGTGTACGAGTTGTGCGTACTCGTTTCTCAACAGCCTTCCACCACTTCACAAGCCCAGGCATCATTGTTTTCTTATTATCAATGATAGTCTTAGCGAATTGATAATCTACGCCCTTAACATCGTACTTCAGAGCCTCAGACACAATGACGTTCGGGCCGGCGCAGTAGTTCCCAGCGTGATTCGATAGTTTACCGACAGCACGTTGTAGCTTAGTGCAGTCTGCTTCTCGTATGTTGAATATAGGAGCCGCTGCCCACTTGTGAATATCAAACTCATCATCTGCATATCTACTGTGAAGTGTATAGTCTTTATACCTACACAATATACGAGACACTGCTATTGCTTCAGCTTGTCGCAGATCACATTTCACAAGTGAAAACCCAGGAGGCGCTATGAATAAGTGACGTATGTTCTCTACACCTGGACGCTTACCTACAGGTATGTTTTGTAGATTCATCCCACTACCCCAGAGGTCTTTAGATGAACTAATTCTGTAGTTCTTGGTACCGCTTGCATTGTAAGATGTGTGCATTCTGTTGTTCTCATCTACAGCAACATCTAAGAATGTGGATACTAACTTGGTGTCCTTGCGATATGAGACTATAGCACTGAGAATCTCCTCATGCGGATACCGCTTCAACAGTGTAAGCAAAGCGTTCTCGTCTGCAGTAATAGTTCGCTTCTTACTATACATCTTAGGGAACTTCATATCGTTGTATAGTAACTTTGCTACTTGCTTAGGACTGTTAGGGTTCACATCACGCTTGGCTAGCTCAGTTATCCTAGCACTTGTTGCACCGATTTTAGTTTCCATTTTCTTCTTGAGATCAGCCCGAGCATCTAGGTCTATGAGGATACCGTGATGTTGGGCAGCAGCTAGTGCAACGGACAGCGGGTGCGTGATTGTCTGGTACGTTTTGTATAGGTTCATTTAACCTAGTCTCGATCTAAATTCTTCTTCAAGCCTTTCGATTCTAGTGCAAAGCCCAAAACATATGGAGCTAACTTCCCCAATGGAACGTGCCAAATCAGCCACTTTGCTATTGAGCGTAGATGTCTCATGTTGTTCAGCCTTTCTACTTAACTCACTTACCAATCTACTTACATCTGACTGCAGCCGTCCGGTATCTGAACACGGGTGACTTGCGGGGTCTGATGATCCGCTCATCTCTTATCCTTTCAGTTAATAATTGATCCTCTTGTTCTAACATCGAACATGTGTCATTGTTGCAAGTTCTCCAATGTCTCACGCTCAGCAACAAGATCTCTATTAGCTGCGTCACGAGCATCGAACTTACTTGGGTAGCGTGTTTTTAACTTAGCGATATTCATACTCCAGATCTCTTCCCACGATGATCCTATAGAATCTAGTATTATTGATATGTACCATGAAAGATCACCTAGTTCTTCTCTAAGACCAAGTGTGTCAAGATGCTGCCCATAGTACAAATGCCTCTTCAGTGCATCAGCTAACTCACCAGATTCTGTAACACAACCTATTATTCCATGAGCAACTCTCATAGGCATCCTCGGACATTCTTGTACTGATTCAGTTACTAGTACAAGATTTATATACTCTTCTGGTGTCATATTAGTATGTGTGCTCAAAATTACTCTCCTTAAGCTCTTTCTCAATCTTATAGCTAACTTCAAGCGTCACAACTGCATCCATCGCGTTATAATTCCACTCACTAATATCATCTGTAGTAACCTTATCGGTCCAGTAATTAGCGTAATCCGTCAACACACTACACAAGAACGATAAGCCCATAGGTAACTCACTATACAAACAGTGCCATGCATGCATAGTATCCATGAAGTGTTCTCTAATATGTAGACCGAACTCATCTTGCAACAACGGAGCATCGAAGCATATACTATTCTGACCGACTATCTCAATCCCGCTATCAAAGAGTCGCTGTATAGCATCTATTACATGTACTTCATCTTTCATTGACCAATACGAGCCGGCCGCTTGAGCAGATGATTGTAATAGTACACGAGTTGAACCGACCTTTGCTAGGTCCGAAGATTTGAAGCGGATGAAGGGTATGCAAATTGGCATCTGATTTCCGTCAGCAAACGATATGCACCTCACATGTTTACCTACAGTCTCAATGTCGTATGCTACGCGGCATCTAGTTACTGTGCTTTTATTCCTTATTAAAGCTCTACTTACCCATGATAGAACTTGCTGAGCTGACGGTCCTAAGATCATGGCAGGTACTGCTTTACACTTACCGCTAATAGCCTTAGCAAAGTCCATCTCAACAATAACGTGAGACTGATATTGTCTTAACACATATGCTGGGTGAAATGTAGGTAGGACAGGAATATCACGAAATGATAACCAAGTACCGCGATATGCTGTAATCTTACGCTTATTACACACAGCTCGTAGGGCCTCAGCACCTAATGTTATGATAACT
>SDBS01005749.1_pt1 | contig 12066 bp, 9 predicted proteins | sample 2277091 | NCBI WGS metagenome assembly SDBS01 (sample SAMN10404972, study PRJNA504765) | marine sediment metagenome | isolation source: marine sediment core GS10_PC15, 163 cmbsf | place: Arctic Ocean: Southern Knipovich Ridge | collected 2010 | reverse complement strand
GGCGGTCGGGTAGAGCATCAATAGCTCCGCTCCGTCAGCTTGGGGTAATTGCGATCTATATTGTGCTTTTCGCTGGCGGTCTAATCGTGAGCACGAAAATCGGCGGGGGCAGCAATCTGCATAATCTTGATGCCTATCTGGTGGTTCTTGCGGTGTCCGGGGTGTATATCTTTGCAGGGGGTATTAAGCATGAGGTGGATGGAGAGAGCGACAAATTCTACCTATCCCTGCCGATTAAAGGACTCCTTGTCAGCGTCCCGATATTGTTTGTCCTTGGTGCTGGATCGACAATTGTTCGCTACGATACGGAGCAAGCACAGAAAGCGCTCGACCTTGTCCAGGAATATACACAAGGCGCAGCGATTGAAGAGAACGATGTGCTCTTCATCTCTCAAAGGCACTTGCTGACTTTCGATATGATCCAGGGCATGCCGCTTGTCCCTGAGTACGAGACTGTCTTCCTGATGGAAATGGCAATGTCGGGAAACCAGGCATATCTGGATAGTTTTCATAACGACTTGAGAGAAGGCAGGTTCGGGTTGATTATTGTGGCGACTCTTGAGAGAGAATACCAGGGCAGATCTCATGCCTTTGGGGAGGAAAATGACGCCTGGGTGCGGGAGGTGTCCGAACCGATCCTTTGCTACTACACACCACTAGAGACACTGGATTCGCCCAGATTGCAGTTGTTAGCGCCGCGAGCTGAGTCTGAATGGTGCGAGTGGGCTCAGTAATAGTGGGGGATGGTCGATAAGCGAATGGACTGATGGATAGAGACCTGTGAGGCATATCTAAGCTGGCTTGACGAGGCGTAACATGTATTGGTTTAGAAGCGGCAACGCGCTAGATGGACTCGCCCTCATCCCTTTCTTCTTTCTTTTCACAATGGGTGGGTGGTTATTATCAACACACGCTTTCAAGCTCAAATCCCGAGAGCGCGTTGTAGTCGGCTTTGGGCTTGGTTTAGCGCTCACTCTTTGGTTCTCAAATTTACTCGGGCGATGGCTTCCGCCCCAGATTGCCTTCTGGGGTGCCGCAGGATTTGTCCTAATCCTGGGTTTGCTGTCCATAATATGGTCGGATCGCCCATTCCTGAATAAAAAGGATCTTCAGGCATGGCCTCTATTGCTATTCGTCATGGGGATCACACTTCTTTTCACTTTGATGGGACGCGGTCTAGGGATCTTCGACGACCGTAAAAACCTCTCGATCATTTCAACCATGGCTGCAGGTGACATCCCCCCGCATTTCTACATGAATTCAGAGTTCTTGTTTAAATATCATTACGGCTTCCAGTTGTTCGGTGCTAGCCTGATGCGCGTGGGTGGCCTTTTTCCCTGGAGTGCGTTTGACTTAAGTAAAGGGATAACCGCGGCGTTAGCGATTGCGCTTGCTTACCTGTGGGGATGGCGAGCCACGTACCGAAGACTGGGTGGTGTGCTTACCGCATTTGTATTGACCTTCGCATCGGGGGGGCGATGGTTGTTGACTTTACTGCCACCCTCGATCCTGTCTAGAGCTGGGGCTCAGCTCACCTTATGGGGTTCCGGTGCACAATCTGCCTCCGACCTTCTTCAAGGACTTAGCTCTCCATGGATTGTCGAGGGAGGTCCACCCGTCGCGATACCCTTCGCCTTTGTGAACGGCATCCTCCAACCTTTCATCCTTTATCTACAAGCGGGACCGAAATCTCTCGCATTGGTTTTGCTTCTCTTACTGCTTCTGATCTTCCGCCGTCGGGTGAATAGAGTTGGTTTTGTTGTAATAACACTTCTAATTGCGATGTGGGGGCTCACTTCTGAAGCGGAATTCGTGTTATTTGCAATCGGGCTCTTTACAGCATTTATTGTTCTGCGCGCCTGGAGGGTTGAACCTGAATGGCGGTTGGAGTTTCGCACAGGAATGATCATGATGGCTATCGCGTCCGCAACAATCGTCTTCCAGGGTGGGACGATTACCGAAACTGTAAGGGGCATCATACTACCAACTGGAGAGGCTCTTGCAGGGACAGCGGGTCCATCCGTCGGCTTCTCGCTGCGGTTTCCTCCTGCGATTGTGTCCGCCCACCTGGGGGAGATGCGAATCACCCAACCGGGAGAATTGCTCATTGGACTTATGGAAGTTGGCCCTGTCTTACTCTTAGCGCCATTGATAGTATGGGCATCCATCCGTTGGGCAAAACGAGGTCGCTTTCTATACCTCGCCATCGCTCTCAGCACCTTCTTAGGGTTCGTCATTCCGCTGTTTCTTAGCTATGAAGTCGATCGAGACATTACACGCCTGACAAATTATGCTTTGATGGGTTGGATACTCTTGACCGTGCCCCTTTTAAAAACGCTTTGGTATTCCAAACTCCTGAAATGGATCCGGGCTGTTATCGTGACGGAGGCAGCGTTTGTAGTTTTCGGCGGTTTGGTCGTCATGGGATCGCTATTTGCGGCCATTCCAAAAGCTGTATTTGCAGACGAAATCGATCCGGTCGATGCTGCCATGACTCGACTTGTGTGGGACGAACTCGAGCCAGGGGCGGAGGTACTTGATTCGAAAAGCTGGAGGGCGGTTACGATTACCGCTCGATTGACACGTTCTGCGGTTGATAGCTACGCCGAGTTAAGATCATGGGCTGATCTTGTGGCTTTCCCCGATGTTCACCAGGTCTCGGACGCAGGTTATCGATATGTATACGTTGATGAGGTCTGGTGGGATTCCATGCCAGAGGATGCACGGGAAACTTATATGGACTCCTGTGCAAAGGTTATTCAAGAATTGCATGACAATGCGGCGAATGGATCTCGTTGGCTATTTGATATTGGTGAGTGTGGTTTAGACACGGAATCCTGAACTGAACACATTCGACGGGGCAGATTTGAATTAACTGGCGTCTAGAATTTCTATATCGCCCTCTGTCTGGCTATTTAGTCATGCTTGACTGTATATAGCATAGGGTTATAATTCAACAACTGAATTATAGAAGGAGAACCATGGTACAAGCGGAGCAATCGGACCGTGAGCTTGGACTGCTAACCGAGATCGAACGCGATCCGGATATCACCCAGGCGGGGATGGCGACCAAACTCGGTGTCGCCGTAGGAACCGTTAATTGGCACATCAAACGTTTGATCGCTAAAGGGTACGTGAAGGTCAAGCGTGCGGAGCGGAAGAAACTGCGCTATATCATCACGCCGGAAGGACTTGCCCTGCGTGCTCGACTGACGATGGCGTATATCGAGAATTCAATGACACTCTATCGCCAAGTACGAGAAGATGCACGGAGGATATTGTCGACTGCTCAGCGAAAAAACATCTCCGCTGTTCGAATTGTGGGCGATGGAGATATCGCAGACATATGCCGTTTGACCTGCCTGGAGCTTGGCATCCGGGTCGTGGATGGTGAATCAAAGGATAGTGTACCCATAATTATGGTCGAAGGTCGAGAGATCAATATTGTCGGCAAACAGACAGGCGAAATGGGTATATCACACCCACCCAGTCACATGCCGCAGGAAGTCTAACCAGGTGCCTATTAGAGGATCAGTTGCTGTGAATGATCACCTGTGAGGGTTAGTTATATCTAAGATGAGGTAACGATCGTGGCAAAATCAACAGACCAAAATTTTTGGAAGGACCGCAAAGTATGTGTCACGGGAGGCGATGGTTTCCTGGGGTCCTACGTACTTGAAAAACTTTCCGAGCGGGGCGCTACCCAAGTCTTTGTGCCCAAGATCGAGGAATACAACATCGTCGAGCCTGAAGCGGTGAGACGATTGCTCACCGATGCAAATCCAGATTTGATTCTGCATTTAGCCGCTAATGTAGGTGGTATTGGAGCAAACCAGGCGCGCCCAGCGGAATTCTTCTATGACAATCTCATGATGGGTGTCCAGTTAATGCATGAAGCCTGGAAAGCTGGAGTCTCAAAGTTCGTCGCCATCGGGACCGTGTGCGCCTATCCGAAATTTACGCAGGTGCCCTTCCGGGAGGAAACTCTATGGGATGGATATCCAGAGGAGACCAACGCACCATACGGTCTGGCAAAGAAAATGCTCTTGGTCCAATCGCAATCCTACCGCCAGCAATACAATTTCAATTCGCTTTTCCTGATCCCGGTGAATCTTTATGGTCCCAGGGACAATTTCAATTTAGAGACTTCGCATGTCATTCCCGCATTGATCCGCAAATGCTTCGAGGCGCAAGAGCGAGGCGATGACGAAATAATCGTTTGGGGAGATGGGTCGCCCACGCGTGAATTTCTTTACGCCGCAGACGCGGCAGAGGGCATTCTGCGCGCAGCCGAGGGTTATAACTCAAGCGATCCCGTCAACCTTGGGTCGGGAGAGGAGATCAGCATCAAAGACCTGGCGTCCAAGATCGGGGAATTTACAGGGTTTGAAGGACGGCTGGTTTGGGATACCAGCCGCCCCAATGGGCAGCCTCGCCGGGGGTTAGACACTTCCAGGGCAAAGGAGCGATTTGGCTTTCAAGCGCAAGTCAAGCTTGAGGAAGGTTTGAAACGTACAGTTGAATGGTACCGTAAGGCGCGAGAGCAAGCCTAAGGTTAAGGGTAAGTTGTGAATCAAACGACACAGTCACTTGAAAAGCAAGAAGCAGAACAGTTAACAGTAATCCGACCCTCGCGCGGATGGGCGTGGATCGACCTCCGTGAGCTATGGCATTACCGTGAGCTCATCTACTTTCTCGTCTGGCGCGATGTTAAGGTTCGATACAAGCAAACCTTGCTCGGTGCGGCCTGGGCGATCCTAAAGCCATTCCTGAGCATGGTCATTTTCACTGTGATTTTCTCCGGCCTGGCGAAATTGGATACGGATGGTGCTCCACCCCCTGTTTTCTATTTCTCCGCTTTGCTCCCATGGTTGCTTTTCCAGGACGGCGTTGCTAAAGCTGGGAGCAGCCTGGTCACCGGCAGCAGTCTGATAACGAAAGTCTACTTCCCACGGATCGCTATTCCCTTGGCGTCTGTCTTGGCTGGCGTCGTAGATTTTGCTCTGGCATTTATCGTGCTTGTTGGAATGATGATTTATTACGGCGTCCGTCCAACGGATGCGGTTTGGACTTTGCCCTTGTTCCTTCTTCTAGCGTTGGTGACCTCTCTGGGTGTGGGGCTATGGCTTTCAGCGTTAAACGTGCAATACCGCGATGTGGGTTATGTGACACCTTTTCTTCTCCAGGCGTGGATGTATGCATCGCCAGTGGTTTATTCGGTTACGTTGATCCCGGAGGGCTGGGCGAGGATCGCCTTTGGGCTTAACCCGATGGCGGGTGTAGTCCAAGGCTTTCGATGGGCGATCCTGGGTGTGGGGGAACCACCTTCGGAATTAATAATCATTTCGATCTTGATGGCGATGTTTCTTTTAATTAGTGGGATGCTTTATTTCAAACGGATGGAGCGAACATTCGCCGATGTGGTGTAACGACTGATGAATGATGCAATTAGGGTTGAGGATCTAGGGAAACGGTATCGAATCGGCGGGATGCCGAGTGGGTATCGTACATTGCGAGATGCTCTAGCGAGTAGCCTGCGCCGGTTGAGCCGCCGCGACTCCCCACCTTCAAAAGACACGATCTGGGCGTTGCGACACATTGATTTCAATGTGGAGCGAGGACAAGTGCTCGGGATTGTAGGCCGGAATGGCGCCGGGAAGAGCACACTCCTGAAGCTGCTCTCGCGCGTTACGGATCCGACGGAGGGAAAAGCGGAGATCTATGGGCGCGTTGGATCTCTCTTAGAGGTCGGTACAGGATTTCACCCCGAACTCACTGGACGGGAGAATATATACCTCAATGGTGCCATCCTGGGCATGAAGCGCGCCGAGATTGAGAGCAAGTTCGATGAAATCGTGGACTTCTCGGAAGTGCGAAAATTCATCGATACACCCGTGAAACGATATTCCAGCGGTATGTACCTTCGCCTTGCTTTCGCCGTAGCAGCTCATCTAGAGCCGGAGATCCTTGTCGTTGACGAGGTTCTGGCGGTCGGGGATGCTGAGTTTCAGCGTAAATGCTTGGGAAAGATGAGCGACGTTGCCCATGAGGGGCGGACAGTGCTTTTTGTGAGCCATAATATGTCGGCAATTCTGCGTCTGACGGAAGAGACGATCGTTCTGGACAAGGGGAAGATTGTGATGCGGGGACCCACGCCAGAGGCAGTGGATTTCTATATGACCTCGGAAATGGCGCATTCGGGAGAGCGCCGGTGGGAACCAGGCGACGATTACCAGACCAGCAACCCGTTTCATCCGATAGCCATTCGCGTCCTTGATTCTCAAGGCAGAGTAGCAGATCAAGTGCTCTCTTCCGAGGATTTCAGTGTGGAGTTCGAGTATGAGCTTCAGGAGGAGTTAACCGGCTTGCGGGTGGGGATGTACTTAGCCACGAGTAGAGGCGAAGCAGTTTTTACATCCTTTGATACGGATAATCCAGGGACCTACGAACGTCTCACAGAACGACGCAAGGGTCACTATCTCAGCAGGTGCCGCATCCCACGGGACCTCCTCAACGGAGGAGTTTTTATCCTCGGGGTTAATGCCAGCTCATTTCGGATTCGGTCATACTTCACAGATGAACATGCGCTAACCTTCACCGTCGATCCAACAGGCGCACCGGGGAGCCAGTGGGCAGAGCCTCGGCGCGGACCTGTTCGCCCGGCACTGAACTGGGAAATCACCGAGGCTGTGTGATATTCATGCCATCAACCCGGTCTTGGATCAAAACGCTCGCTGGTCAGATTCCCATGACGGCAGAGTTGTACCAGAGCCTTTTTGCGCGAGAGCATCCTCCGGCGGATGGTTATGAATTAAGCCGCCTCCAAGAACATTTACCCTCCTGGATTGCGGCTGTTACAGATCTTCAAAGGACCGCAGAGAAGACTGAGCCTAAGCGCGTCGTGGTTTTCGGGTACCTCCATTGGTGGTTGGAGTATGCAACTGCGCTGGCTTTGATGCTGGCGGCGCAAGGACATGAAGTAACGCTGGCGTTCCTACCCTACCGCCGCTGGACGGATGAAGTCACCGCGTTTGATGTTCGCCGCCAACGCACGTATATCCAGCGCGTTCTAGTACAAGCGGCTCCAGTGCTGGAGTATCAGGATTTATCGGCGGCGCGCGTCAGAGGACTTCCAGAAGCTTTGGAGAAATCGCTCAAGCAGTTATCCCACACGGATGTCCAATACACATTGCAGCGAGAAGATGTCAACTTGCAGGAGGGTAGTTCTGAGGAAGCCCTGTTTATCTTAAGGCTTCATAGGAACCGGACTGCCGCTGCAGGGATTTTCGATCTCATCAGCATGGGTTCATTCGATGCAATCGTGATCCCCAATGGGAGTATTTTGGAGTTCGGCGCTGTTTATCGAACCGCGCGCCATCTGGGTCTGACTTCAATTACGTATGAGTTCGGAGAACAAAGTGGGCGCATGTGGCTGAGTCAGAACGCGGAAGTGATGAGACAGGATACGAAAGCGCTTTGGGATGCTAGAGGGTCGACTCCCCTGGTTGATGCCGAGCGAGATGAACTTCACTCGCTCCTTCAAGCCCGACGGGGTGGAAAGCGGTGGGGGAATTTCGCTCGTCAGTGGCAATCAGGGGAGAGCCACGGTGCATTGGAAGTCCGTCAAGTTTTAGGACTAGATCCAGATCGACCAGTCGTTCTGCTGGCGACGAATGTTGTGGGTGACAGTCTGGCGCTGAACCGTCAGATCTTTACGAATGGGATGTCAGATTGGCTTGAGCATACTGTTAAGTATTTTGCAGAGAGATCCGATGCGCAGCTCCTCGTTCGCATCCATCCAGGTGAGCTATTAGGTGCGGGGCATCCCTCTATAGAAATCGTACGAGGCAGCCTCCCTGAGATGCCGGAGCATGTCATTGTCGTTCCGCCCGAGTCAGAGATAAACACCTACGACCTGATAGAACTTGCTCACTTTGGTCTTGTTTACACCACAACTGCTGGCTTGGAGATGACCATGAGCGGAGTGCCGGTCATCACCGCAGGACATACTCATTATCGCAGCAAGGGCTTCACGGATGATCCTTCAAGTCTTGAGGAATATCTGGCCTTGATTGCAAGTCGGCTTGCTGAACCACTTGGGCGCCGATTGGAAGAGAACAAGGTAAACATCGCCTGGCGATACGCTCATCGTTTCTTCTTTGAATTCCCATTTCGGTTTCCCTGGCACTTACTGCAGTTCTGGGATGATATTGCAGCGCATCCTCTGGAAGAGGTTATTAAATCAACCAGGGTTGGACCGTTTCTGGAAACTCTGAATGTTTTCACGGGTGAGCCGATAGACTGGCTGAAACATAGTATCGAACGAAATTGAGGTGGCATTGATTAATTCTGAATCTGACATCAAGCAGCGTGTTCGCGAGTTCTACGATTCAGTCGGTTGGAAGCAAATCGGAGGTGATATCTATCAGAATGCTCGCTATGAAGATCTGCGCCCGGTTTCACGAGAGTATATCCACCGTTGTCACCTGCGCGTTACACGGCATTTAAATCGAGAGGGTGAGTACCTCCTCGATGCCGGTTCAGGTCCGATCCAATACCCGGAATACTTGGAATATTCCTCCGGCTTCCGCTACCGCGTCTGCTTGGATATTTCAAATTTGGCTTTAAAGGAGGCAAGAAAACGGATTGGGAACCATGGGCTGTTTGTCGTGGGTGATGTGGCCAATTTACCCTTTAAGCATAATGCCTATGATGGGGTGGTCTCGCTGCATACGGTCCATCACGTGCCGGCAGAGGAACAACGCCAGGCTTTCAAGGAACTTTACCGTGTACTCAGCGCTGGCAATAAAGGGGTTGTTATTTACAGTTGGGGCGATCATGCACTTTTGGTTCGATTGACCCGACTCCCTATCCGCTTTGCTTTCGGTCTGCTGAAACTTTACCGTCGTTTGTGGCGAAAAGGAGACGAAACATCACATCCGGGTGGAGTCTCAGTAAACACCGAGACAGTCCAACTGTTACGGGCTTCAGGAACCTTTACCTTCAAGCATGATTACGAGTGGGTAAGTAAAGAATTGAATGACATCCAGGGTCTACAAGTTGTCGTCTGGCGGAGTGTGAGCACTGCCTTCCTGCGGGCATTTATTCATCGGCCACTTTTTGGTAAGTGCTGGCTCCGGAAACTCTTCTGGGCGGAGGAAAGAGCTCCGCATCTTTTCGGGCGGATAGGTCAGTATCCCATGATTTTATTTGAGAAGCAGGTGAAAGTTGAGGACATGTGATCGAGGTGAAACGCATGAAATGGAACGATAAGGTTGTACTGATAACCGGTGGTACGGGCTCATTCGGCCGTAAATTTGCTAAGGTTCTGCTCAATGATTACAAACCGGCGAAGCTGATCGTGTTTAGCCGGGATGAACTCAAGCAGTACGAGATGAAGACTGCTGGTTTTGATGATCCGAATCTACGATACTTCATCGGCGATGTGCGAGATTTGTTGCGATTGCGACGGGCGATGCAGGGCGTCGACGTTGTGGTCCATGCTGCCGCGCTCAAGCAGGTGTCTGCCTGTGAATACAATCCCATCGAAGCCATCATGACCAACATCATCGGCGGGCGAAACGTCGTCGAAGCTGCGCTCGATACCGGCGTTGAGAAAGTGATGGCACTGAGCACCGACAAGGCGGTAAACCCCATTAATCTCTATGGGGCAACGAAGCTAGCGGCGGAGAAGCTTTTCGTCCAATCGAACGCGTATGCTGGGGGGACCGGGACGAGATTTTCATGCGTACGTTACGGCAACGTTGTCGGGAGCCGGGGCAGTGTCGTACCCGTCTTTGTAAAGCAGCGGTCGGAGGGGCGGATCACAATCACAGATGAACGAATGACGCGCTTCTGGCTCTCTCTGGAGGAGGGGGTACGCTTTACGATTCGTTGCATTGAGCAAATGGAGGGCGGAGAAGTATTTGTACCTAAAATCCCTTCTATGCGGGTCGTTGATCTCGCCCATGTTATTGCGCCTGATACTGAGATTGAAGTTATCGGAATCCGTCCTGGGGAGAAATTGCACGAAGTATTGATCTCCGAAGATGAAGCTCGGCACACGCTTGAATTGAAAGATATGTACGTTGTCGAACCACCGGGAGCGTTATGGTTCGGTCGTAACTGGCGAGATCGCGGGAAACGACTGCCTGAAGGGTACCGATATACAAGCGATGGCAACGATCAATGGCTCGACGAGAGTAAAATCCACGAGCTCGTTGAACCGTTTGAGAATCCAGCGTCAGAGTAACTCATAAGAAGATGCCCCGACTATTGATCACAGGCGCGAGCGGTCTATTGGGAGCCAATATTGTGATGGAGGCTCGCGACGAACACGAGGTGATTGCCGTTTACAATCGGCATCCAATTGAGTTGAATGGAGTCCAATCAGCTCAAGTAAATCTATGCCAGCAAGTGGAAGCTACGCGACTATTCGATCGTTTTCAACCCGAATGGGTGATCCATTGTGCAGCGGATACGTCCATCGATGAACTTGAGGATGATCCTGACCGCGCATTTCGAGTGAACCGAGATATGGCAGCAAACGTGGCTGAAGCCGCACAACAAGCCGGAGCACGAATAGTGCACATTTCAACGGATGCAGTCTTTGATGGCCGCGATGGACCTTACCACGAGACCGATCCGACGGAACCCGTGAACGTCTATGGGAAGAGCAAGCTCGCGGGGGAGCGCGCCGTGCAAGCGGTCTACCCGGATGCCTTGATTATTCGTACAAATATCTTTGGCTGGAATGCTCAACCGAAAACATCTTTAGCGGAGTGGTTCCTTGAGCAACTAGAAGCAGGGAATACATGCCCGGGGCTCACCGACATTGATTTCTCACCTTTGCTGGCGAATGATCTCGCCAAATTGATCCTATTGATGCTTGCAGAGGATTTATCGGGTGTGTTCCATGTTCCTGGAGCGGACTGCGTCAGTAAATATGATTTCGGTATGCACATCGCAAATCTCTTCGGATTTGACACAGATCAGATCGTGCCGACAGTCTCGGGTGATGTTGGTTTTAAGGCTCTCAGACCGGCACGAGCTTGTCTGGTGGGGGATAAAATCGAGCACTTGCTGGGTATACAACTTCCGGCGATTGAAGACAGTCTAATTCGCTTTCGTGCATTACGTGAGACTGGTTTCACGGCTCGATTACGAGACGCGAGTGGAGGGAAAGGAACATGAAGGAAATCAAGATTAGCGACCGGCTAATAGGTGAACCTCATCCTACCTATTTCATCGCTGACATCGCCGCGAATCATGATGGCGATCTCGATCGAGCGAAGATGCTTATCCAGCTGGCGAAAGAATCAGGCGCAGAAGCGGCGAAGTTCCAAAACTTCAGCGCGCCGAAAATCGTCTCGGATTACGGGTTTCGAGAGTTAGGAAGCCAATTATCTCACCAAGCCAAGTGGAAGAAATCTGTATTCGAAATCTATCAAGATGCTTCCGTCCCCTGGGATTGGACACCCATCCTGAAGGAAGAGTGCGATAAAGTGGGCATTCACTACTTTTCCTCACCCTACGATTTCGAGACAATCGATATGCTAAAGCCCTTTGTCCCCGCCTTTAAGGTGGGTTCTGGTTTGATGAGTTGGCCCGAAGCTCTCGTATATATGGCTTCAAAAGGAAAGCCCTTGATCATGGCTACGGGTGCGAGCGAGCTGGGTGAAGTGGTTGAGAATGTGAGCGCTGTTCTGGAAGTAAATCCGGCTCTCGTGTTGATGCAATGCAACACCAACTACACCGCCAGCCTTGAAAACTTCGATCATATCCATTTGAATGTGCTGAAGACCTACGCGTTGCTCTTCCCGGATGTTGTCTTGGGTTTATCGGACCACACCCCGGGTCATGCAACAGTTCTGGGAGCTGTCGCTCTCGGGGCGAGGGCAGTTGAGAAGCATTTTACGGATGACAACAATCGTGAGGGTCCGGACCATAAATTTGCCATGGACCCGGATGCCTGGGCGGAGATGGTCGAACGAACGCGCGAACTCGAGAGAGCATTTGGTTCTCCGGTTAAACGTGTAGCAGATAATGAGAAGGAGACTGTAGTCC
>SDBS01005748.1_pt1 | contig 12066 bp, 9 predicted proteins | sample 2277091 | NCBI WGS metagenome assembly SDBS01 (sample SAMN10404972, study PRJNA504765) | marine sediment metagenome | isolation source: marine sediment core GS10_PC15, 163 cmbsf | place: Arctic Ocean: Southern Knipovich Ridge | collected 2010 | reverse complement strand
GCAGGCCTGGCAGAATCCTGTAAAAAGGATGAATGCACCGGAAAGATCACCATCTCCTACCAGACATTTGAGGTTTTCGGGGGAATTGACTGCGGTATCATTATAGATGAGCAGAGCAAGGGTCTTAACTATGTGATTGACAATCAAGCGGGACTCGAATCACTTGTCGAATGCACCACCCTCCCGGTTATTGATTTTGAAAAATACACCCTGCTGCTGGGTAGTTATGAATCAGATAAGGACCTGGCTTACAGGAGCCAGGCTGTAATCAGGGATTGTGAAACCATGACAGTGACTTTCAGGATCAGTTATGATTCTGAACAAAAAGATACGAGTATGCTGGTGGATTACCATGCAGTGATCCCGAAGATTCCGGATGATTATGAAATTACATTTGAAATCCAGACCTGGCAAATCAATTAGATGGGTATCCGGGAATCAAAATGGATATAAGGGAATTTCTTAAGATCGACAGTTCCAGGCTCAATGCCGATGAGAGCATCCCGGTTATCTGGCTTTTCGCAATAAAACATCCTTATTATGTCGAGCCCCGTCTGTCTGAAATCATAAGGATATTTCCTGATCGGGTGAAAAATCTACCGACGAGGATGGATCCTACTGGTTGAACAGATCAATAGCCGCTTTGGCCATGGCACGCACACCGGTTTTATAAGTCGGTGAAAAATCAGGGTAAAACTCCGGGTTATGCAAGCCAGGCAGAGGGATCTCCTGATCAAGATGGGCATTGAATTTCTCCTCACTTACCGTTCCCAGCCAGAACATGGCTATGGGCACTTTTTCATCGGTCCTCCCATACCTGGCGAAGTCCTCTCCTGCAGTTACGGGTTCCACTTCGATTACATTCTCAGATCCAAGAATGGATCTGAAGGAAGTAACAGCATCATTTGTGAGTTTCTCATCATTGACAACCGGAGGTGTTTGTCCCAAAGGAGTAACTTCCGGGTACAGGTCTTCCGGTAATCCTGCTGATTCAGCAATACCATTGCTTATTCGTTTGAGACCGGAGATGATATGTTCATATGTTTCATCATCATAATACCTGACGGTAAGCTGCATCTTTACTTCATCGGGTATGATATTATGTACCGTCCCGCCATGAATGGAACCCACCGTTACTACAGCAGGTTTCAGGGGATTTATTTCCCTGCTAGGGATGGTTTGAAAAGCCAGTACCATCCGGGAGGCCAGCACAACCGGATCTACAGCCCGATGTGGCATGGCTCCGTGTCCCCCGATACCATGTACGGTAATGTCGACAGAACTTACCCCCGCCAGGAATGGGCCAGGCCTGTATCCTATGGTGCCTGCCGGCAATTCAGCACTCACATGGTAAGCCATCGCATAATCAGGCAGGGGAAACCTGGTAAACAGTCCATCAGCGATCATGGCATCGGCCCCGCCACTCTTCTCTTCTGCCTGTTGCGCTATCATCATCAGGGTCCCCTTCCAATCTTCCTTCAATGCTGCAAGAATCTTAGCTGTCCCCAGCCACACAGTCATATGCATGTCGTGTCCACAGGCATGCATAACCTGCATCTCTGTTCCATCTGCATCAGGCATAATCACTTTACTTGCAAAGGGAAGTCCGGTTTTTTCTTCCAGGGGCAGAGCATCCAGATCAGTACGGATCATAATTACGGGTCCCTGTCCATTTTGCATTAAACCCACAAAACCATTGCCGCCAACATTGCGTGTTATTTTAAAACCAAGCTTTTCCAGTTCATCAGATAATTTTTCGGATGTCTTAAATTCCATGAAGGATAGTTCCGGATACTGATGGAAATGTTTGTAAATCATTTCGTGCTCCTCCAGATTCCCTGTGATTTTGTCATCAATCCGTTCCACTGACTGGGCATTGCTTACATCACAAATAAGGGAGGCTGCCAGTATGAAAAATATTCTTAACATGATAGTATCTTTTTACGGCTTAAATATAGTACTTAATAATTGGTGGAGTTAAGTATTTTTTTAATATTTAGACGGCGAAAAAAACATTCTAATGCACAGACTGATTATCCTTACCGGACCCTCCTGCATAGGTAAAAGTCCACTGGACAGAGCCCTCAAACGTTTTTATCCAGGCATCCGGGAGAACATGCAAAAACTGATACTATTCAATGATCGCTCTCCCAGACCAAACGAAATGGAAGGTGTCGATTATTATTTCCAGAAAAAGGAAGATATTGAGGCATTCCGGCTCGATGGGAATTATATCGTGATGGGCGTGAGAGGTGATCTGCAGGCCCTTAACCTGAAGGAACTGTCTGGCATGCTTAAAGAAAACAATGTGTTTTTCGAAGGGAATCCATACGTAGCCGAGATCCTCACTACACATCCACAGCTAAAAGAATATCCAAAGCTGAGTGTGTTTTTATCCCCTCTTTCAAAAGAGGAGATAAAGTATTTTAAACATCCCCAGAGAAATGTCAGGCTGCCGGATTTTATCACGGAGATCATGCGCAGGAAGCAGCTTCGCAGGAAGACCAGGCAAAAGGTGGAATTATCGATGGCTGACCTGGACGATATTGAGACAAGGGCCTCGAGTGCCTACCGCGAGATGAAAATGGCCTGGCAATTTGATCATATCATTCCAAACCATGATGGAGAGGACAGCGATAACTGGGAAGGATTCTATTACCCCGTCGGTGATGCCAGGAAAGCCATGCTCGCCTTTGTTACACTACTTCAGGGCGGCAAGCCCGAAGGTGTTGAAAAATGGGAAAAGGGAATTCTTAAATAATGCTTTTCAAACCGAAGGTAATTTCCAGGGTCCACGATATTTCGCCTTCACCATTTCATTGGCTTTGTCATCATTGGTGAATTTACCCTTCTCTCCATCCCAGTATAACTTACTCCCGGTTTTATAGGCAATGTTACCCAGGTGTGCAAACCTGGCAATATGGGCGCCAATTTCAATATCTGCCTTCGGCTTTTCCCTTGTTTTAATGCATTCAAGGAAATTCTGAACGTGGAGGTCTAGTCCACTACCCCCAACCCGGGTTGTCAATGGTACGCCCTCCATACGAAGTTCATCTTTTGTACTGTCAGGAATCACCTCCCAGCCCTGGCGATCCACGACAAGGGTCCCGTTTTCTCCAATGTAGGCAACCCCGTGATCCCGGCCGTATGATCCACCAGATATTCCTACGGCAGATTCCCATACCAGTCCGAAATCATCGAATTCATATATGGCGTACTGGGTATCCGGTGTCTCCTTGGCATCGTCCGGGTAAGCATACTTTCCTCCGGATGACATCACGGAATTCGGCACATATTCATTCATTCCGTACAGGGCATAGTCCAGCAAATGAACCCCCCAATCTGTCATGAGTCCCCCGGCATAATCCCAGAACCACCTGAAAGAAAAGTGGAAACGGTGCTTGTTAAACTCCCGTTTGGGTGCCGGTCCCAGCCAGAAATCATAATCCACTCCGTCAGGTGCGGGCCCATCCGGGACAACAGGCAGGTTTACTCCCATCCATCCCTGGTAGGCCCATACCTTAACCGTTCTGATCTTGCCCAGTTTTCCCGTACGGACAAAATCAACTGCATTCTGCCAGTGAGGATCGCTGCGTTGCCACTGGCCCACCTGAACAACCCTGTCATATTTGTGGGCTGCCTTGACCATGATATTACATTCCTGTATTGTATTGGCAATGGGTTTCTCGACATATACATCCTTTCCTGCCTGGCAGGCTTCCACCATGGGCAAACAATGCCAGTGGTCCGGTGTACCAATGATCACGACATCAATATCCTTGCGTTCTATTAATTTCCTGTAATCTCCATACAGGTCCGGCTTCTTTCCCTGCAGTTCGGTTGTTTCGGTGGCCCTTTTTTCAAGCACATTCCGGTCTACATCACACAGGGCAGCACATTCAACCCCTTCCTGCTTCAGGAATGTCCTTAGATCGGACATGCCCATACCATTTACACCGATTACGCCAACGGTCACTTTGTCGTTGGCCCCGATTATTCTGGAGGCAGCATGTGCAGTACCCGGTATTATGGGAAGGATAGTGGCTCCGGCCGTTATTAAACTTGATTTCTTAATGAATTTTCTTCTTTTCATGGGACTTATGATTGGTTTGATTTAAAAATACTAAAATTCTGCATCATTCTGATTTGACTTTCCTGGCTAATCTGTAAAACAAGGAGGGAATGAACCTGCGGATATGTACCATCATCAATTCCTTTCCTCCGATGAGGATTTCAGGCTTTCGTTTATAGATGGCATCCAGGTATTTTTTAGCACAAAGATCTGCGGGGATCCCGGTGGCCTGTCCCGGATCCATCTTCCCATGCGGTGTCCCGTCCCCGGTAAGGGCGTTCAGTGAAATATTGGTCTGCACCCTTCCGGGCATGGCGATGGTCACAGAGATATTCCTATCGGCAAGCTCAATGCCAAGGGTCTCAAAAAATCCCTGGGTGGCATGTTTTGAGGCAGCGTATGCAGAACGCAACGGAAAACCGAATTTCCCTGTGATACTGCTTGTGGCTGCAATATAACCACTCCCCTGTTCCATCATATGAGGCAGGACAGCCTTCGTCAGTATAACGGCTCCAAAAAAATTGATATTCATGATCTTATAATCCACCTCCAGCGGGGTCTCCCAGGTCAGGGAGCGCTGGCTGATACCCCCGTTATTGATCAGGACATCCACCCTGCCGAAATGCTCCATAGCCAGCAATACAGCCTTTTCAATGGACTCCGCGAGAGACAGGTCAAGGGGCAGGTTCAAAACGCTGGCACCGGATGACTCACAGGTGGCCACCACCTTTGACAATCCGGGCTGGTCAATATCGCTGAGGATCAATTTCCCCCCGTATTCAACAGATTTATAAGCCAGTGCTTCACCAATACCCGAAGCTGCACCTGTGATCCAGATGATTTTATCTTTGAATTTCATACAGGAGGATTTTCTGCAAACCTAAAAGTATGAATTAATTTTCGTGAATCACTAAACTTTGTATTTTTAAGCGCTTAATTCCGGTGGATGAAAATTGATATATTGCAGCTGGTAAAAGGTGCCCGGGAGGCCCGGGGACTCACCATTGTGATCGATGTTTTCAGGGCATTTTCCTCGGCCTGTTATGTGGCGGGGAACGGCGCCCTGCAGATCATCTCCACAGGCGGGGTTGAAACCGCTTTCAGGCTGAAAGCCGAACACCCGGAATATCTGTTAATGGGAGAAAGGAATGAAAGAATGGTCGAGGGATTCGATTTTGGCAATTCACCCTTCCAGGTTGAAGGTATTGATTTTACGGGGAGAACTGTGGTCCAGACCACCAGTGCCGGGACACAGGGACTGGTAAATGCGGTGCATGCGGACGAGATCCTGACCGGTAGTTTTGTCAATGCTGATGCCATAGTAAACCATATCAGAAGCCAGTCCCCCGACCAGGTTTCCTTGGTCTGTATGGGATATGCAGCCCGTCATCCCATAGAAGAAGATACCCTTTGTGCCGAATACATACGAATGAAATTGCTGGGTGAGACTCCTGATTACGGTGAGATGACAGAAACCATCAGGCGGACCAGTGGAAAAAGATTCTTTGTGGCCGGTCACCAGGATTATGCCCCGTCAACAGATTTCTATCTTTGCCTTGACCTGAACCGGTTCGATTTCATGCTGAAGGCAGAAAAGATCGCTACCGATATGGTATCACTTAAACCAGTAAAAAATGAAGATTAAAGAAAGGATACAAAATTATTTCCGGACCAAATCGCCTTTCCGGATCACCACTGACCTGCTTTTCTACCTGTTGATCCTTTCCCTCTTGATACCAATTTCCAGGAAATTCGTAGCCACGGGGATGAATAAACTGACCATGCACAGGCCCGCTATCATCAGAGAAGATAGCCAGATATCACTGGTTGATGGCGATTATGAGTGGACCTTAATGGATATTAATGGGACAGCTGTATCCTTCAGGGAATTTAAGGATGAAGTGGTTTTCCTCAGTATCTGGGCCACCTGGTGTCCCCCCTGCCGGGCAGAAATGCCCAACATCCAGAACCTTTTTGAACAATATGGTGACCGGGTCAGTTTCGTGCTGGCAAGCCAGGAGTCCCCTGAAACCATACTCCGCTTCATGGAGGATCATGGGTACACCATGCCCTTTTACAGGCTGGTGCAGAATCCTCCTTCCAGGCTCAGCACCTCTTCCATTCCAACCACCTTCCTGATCACACCGGAAGGAAAGATCCAGGTAAGAAAAACAGGAGCTGCCAGGTGGGATGGAAAGTTCTTTACTGCCTACTTGGACCAAATGCTAACCCATTAACATTTGAAATAACTTGATCCATAACTAGTATCGTTCCGAATCAAAAATCATCGGAAGCATTCCCTAAAATCTTAAAATTGTAGGTGAGTGTAAAAATTGGGTTTCCAAATATTGACATTTTATACCCATTCACCGCACCTTCTTCAAACTTGAAAAAGATTGAATATGGATTTCGTCTACCCAGCACGTTATAAATTGCTAGCGTAATTGAAGAGTGGTTTAGTTTGCGTACTTTCAGGTTACCATTTAAAGTTGCTGCCAGATCAAGTCTGATATAATCCGGTATCCGAAACTCATTCCTCTTTGAATAAAAAACTCTGTTATCGTCGGAGAAGTTAAAATAACCCACAGGATAAGTAATGGGCCTGCCTGTATTATACACAAAATTTGTTGTTACATTAAACCTCCTCGATAGCTTTGAGTTCACAACCAGCTTCAGGTCATGTGGTTTGTCATAAGTAGCTGGAAAATAGTTACCATCATTTATTTTTTCTTCAGTGAATTCTCCATCGACCTTGTGGAATATCCTTGAATATGTATAACTGATCCAGCCTGTAACACTCCCACCTGTTTTCTTTGCCATTAGTTCGATTCCATAAGCCTTTCCTGTCCCATTTAAAACAACTGTTTCAAGATGCTCATTCATTAGCAGCTGTGCTCCCCCTTTGTAATCAATGATATTGTCCAGTTTCTTATAATACCCCTCTACAGATGTTTCTATTGTATTTCGCTTAAAGTTCCTATATATGCCAAGCGAAAACTGGTCGCTCCTTTGAGGTTTGATATAGTTGTCACATAATTTCCAAATATCAGTAGGAGAAATTGCTGTAGTATTGGAGATCATATAGATATACTGATACATTCTTTGAACGCCTGCTTTTAATGAAAAATCATTCCCAATCAGAAAGCGTGAGGAAACTCGAAATTCCAGGTTCGGATATGAGGCCTTTATTTGCCTTTGGGAATAATGCACGGTATCCAATATACTTCCCGGCGATAGTGGTGTGTTTTCGGCGTATCTGAATTCATTACCCGGCCCAAATGATGTATACATATTATACCTCAAACCACCTGAAATTGTGATTGAGGGTGAAACTGCATATTCATCACTTAGGTACAAAGAGCTTTCCAGTGCCCTCTCCTCTTCAAGCTTTTTGGGTTTGATGAATGAAGAATCATTTAAAGGAAGTTGCTCTCCCGGGGCAAGGCTGTAATGCGTAATATTTAATCCAAAATTAACTTTGTGTCTTTCTGAGGGTAGATAATTAAAATCAGCCTTGGCAAGGCGCTGATTCATAAAATAATACATCGCATTCATAGCAAATGGATCCTGCACCTCACTAATCTGATAATGATAATTGCTTACAATGGCAGAAAAATCTGCAGAAAAATTTGGTTTAAAAAAATGATGCCATTGAAGAGTGGCGGCAAAATTGCTGTAATTAAAAGTACTTTGCTTATATAAGTCAAATTTGTCATCGCTGTAATATGCTGATAATGAAATCTTATTTTTCATGTTAATTGCAATATTGGTCATTCCCTGGATATCATAGAAACTGGCACTGCTTCTTTGCAGCTGAATATCAGATAGCTGTTTAAGTATCCAATCAGAATAGGTTGCCCTGGCGCTTAGAATATACGATATTCTTTTTTTTACCGGGCCCTCAATCATTACTCTTCCGGTAACTGGACTGATCCCCCCGCTGACCTTGAATCTTTCTTTGTTTCCTTCCTTTAGTTTTATATCCATTACTGATGAGATTCTTCCTCCATAAGCTGCCGGAATTCCACTTTTATACAATGTAATATCTCCAATAATGTCCGAGTTAAAGGTGGAAAAGAACCCAAAAAAGTGAGATGGATTTAGGATGGGTGCATCATTAAGCAACATAAGATTTTGATCGGTACTTCCTCCACGGACATTATATCCTGCTGCCGCTTCCCCAACAGACTGAACACCTGGCAAAAGCAATGAACTCTTTATTACATCTACCTCTCCAATTCCCATAGGTATCTGCTTTAGCATTTTTATACTGATTTTTTCCGTTCCCATCCTCAAATTCTGAACCTTGTTTTCCTTATCGGCTGTAACGGTTACCTCTTCCAACTGGCTTATTTTCTCAAACATTTTTATATTAAACTCACCCTCGGAATAGATAATTAAATTCCGTCTTGTGGTTCTCATGCCTACTAGTCTATATTCTACAATATGCTGCCCCCTAGGCAAATTCAGGGTATAGAAACCATTAATATCTGATGCAGCACCAATATTGTTTTTTTTCACATATACAATGGCTCCAACAACCGGCATACCTGTACCGGCATCCACAATGGTGCCGGATAAAACAACCCTGTCTTTCCTGCCCGTCTCTGATGGATTCCCTATCTTAAAAACCTTGAATTCATCACTTATATACTTTACTTCCTCAGCAGTGTTTACAGGCAAAGCGTAAACAACCGAGTCAATACTAGCCGTATTATCAGCCATATACCGTTCGTATTCTTCCTTGAAATCTGTTTTAATGGTATACTCCTTGGAGAGGACTATTTTAGTATTATCGATGACAATAAAAGAAATGCCGCTGTTTGCCAATGCCTTATCCAATATTTGTCCAATATCTTCATTATCCGAATCAACAGTGATATAAAGGCTATCAACCCAATCATCTGCATAGTAGATTTTACACGATAGCGACTTCTCAATACTATCGACAAATTCCTTAAACAATACATTTTGTAAATGTATCGTCAGCTTTTCAGTCTGTGCTCCCAATGGAGAACCACATACAACCAACAAGTAAAAAAGCAGAACTTTTTTCATAAGATCCACATTATGGCAGCTACAGACTGTTATAATACTTTAATATATTCTCTATCTGGTCTTTTCTAGCACTTCTGACAGGGATCTTCGAATCTCTAATATATCTCTTTACCTCAACGCTTTTGTCAGAGAGAGCCTTTAAAAGACTTCTCTTTCCCTTGATTCTATAATAATTACCCCCATTTACAACATACCGTTCAGTTTGATATTGATATGTATACCTGCCTTCATTAATCACGCTACTAGAAGTATGCTTTATGATAAATTGACAACCCCTCTCATACACAATTTCATAGAAACCGTTTGTTAACTTTCCCTGTAGATCGTCTGGGAATTCCAGATATTTGAATCTTAAATGATCGGATGGCAATTGAAGACTGAATTCATCAATTATATATTTATTTATTACAATTGGACATATTGATATATTTATCAAGTTATTTGGGTCATAATAAATGACTAAATCTTTATAGGTATCATACAAGAGCAAGATATTTTCATATTTCTTCTCCTTAATAATTATTGAGGCTGTAGGAAGCGGACTTTCCGGTATTAAAGGACTAGAAACTTGTGGGTAGAAATAGTATTTATATTCTCTACCGTTAAGAATTTCATCTGATTGACTCATCACATTTTGATACAAATCTTCTATATAACGATTCTGTCTCTCAGTCGTTGAATCAAGGGAAAATAGACTCTCATCCGGTGAAAAACTTAATACTCCCTTTTCTGATTGCTGAGCAAAATGAGGTATAGATAATAGCATTAATAGCAGTAAGAATGAAATCTTCATTTTTAATATCATCCCGTTGGTGTTTGAAAAATATTAAATAGCATTCTTTGAAATAATTGCAATATCTTGTGCAAAGACCCTATAAGTCGCTCGTATGATGCCTATTTACAACCAGTTGCTTACTTATTGCCCCCGTTTTTCCATCCGTCGAAATTCCTTCGACAAATATGGTATAGTCCCCTGCTTCATCAGATGTATAGAATTCAATACTAACGACTCCATCATTTTGGGTTCGTAAATCAGGGTTCCAGTACAGAGTATTTCTGAAATCAGGTAAAGGACTATTTATTAATGAATCAATATCATAATCCGGACTATTGAATCCAGCTCCCCTGTAAAAAGTATGATAAGCCTGCCTGAAAATTGCATGATCAAAATCCAGTACCTCCAGATTACCCTTTTTCGTAACAAAATGTATAATGCCGTCAAAAACATGGTCATCAATAAAATATCTTCGGTTTATTACCTCAATACGTTCCATATCGGTTGAATTCATACCTAATATTTGATCAAAATCATTAAAAGGAATTCCGTCAACAATGACGAATGGGGCGTTGTCAAATGCCTTACTTTCAATATCACTTACTACCCTTATGAATGATCTCCCATCCAATGTTCGAGTACGAACATAGGGAATGATTTCCTTAATCACTTCTCTTACAGTAGTTAGCTTGATAAAATCAGATATTTCTACTTTATACTCTGGATCACCATAGAAACTATACAGGTCACTTCTGGCTGCTTCAAAATGGCTTGGCTGCCGGTAAGGTTTGTATAAATTCTCAATCTGCATGCTTATTATACTTTTGTTCAATTCTTCCAGCTTGTTGGTGTCCAGACAGAACGATCCCGGAAAAAAGTGATCGAAGGAATTACTGAAGTCAGACTTCAGTTCAACATAATATTCATTTAATAAAGTATCTATGGGTTGAATTACAATCTCCTGAAGTCCAGATTCATTTATAACAAAATGAAAATCACCGGAATCAGTTGTTTCGAAAACTTGACATTTCGCTATTCCTCCAACTAAAGAACATACCACTTTTGTATTTCCAACAGGTTCATCAGATAAGCTGTTTTTCAGAGTTCCACTTAGAATCATTCCATCCAGCTCGGGCAGATGCTGAAGGCGTATTTTATTGGTATACCTTAATTTATTAATATCAAAAGCATCATCGGGATAAAACAAAAGGCAGTCATTAATATCGGTACCTTCACATGACCCAACGCCGGTTCTCAACGAAGCTCTAAACTTATACCTGTTATCTATGTTCATCCTGTTTTCATTAACTGTGCATGATTTGGCAATCGACACAGAAAGATCCGTATCAATTGGGTCTCCTTCCTTATCTCTTGCGATGATTTCCACCTTTACCTTCTCTCTCGATCCATATTTTTGCTTATCAAGTTTGACATCCAGGAACATACCATTTTCGAATTCGTTATATATCCATCTATTGCTAAGCTGCTCCCAATGATCGTTGGTTAATATAATTTGAGAGATTCCTTTTGGTAACTCATCCCTGTTAATGACTATTTCAATTTCTCTATTTAAGTTGATCTCTTTTATGAATTTCACCAGACCGTTTGACATGATAAGGATGAAATAACTGTTTTTATAAGGATGAAAACCTGAGCCCTTATTGATTTTAACTCTAACTGGTGAATGCTGATCCGAATGATCAAGGGATAATACAATGCCTGAGCGTTCAACCCTCCCCAGTGGAAAGCTCTTTTCTTCAGAGTTGCCAATGGTGTATATAAGGCTATAACTTTCCCTGTAGTCTGGTTTGAAGAAAAATGTACCAAACCTCGTGTTTTCATTCTGGACCAAACAGATGGTATCCTTTTTTTCATTCACAATGGCGGCATCAATACCATGCAGCTTTCCTGACTTGTCAATTGCCCTGAAACCTATCTTTGATTCAATACCTGATACCAATGCTCCTCCTTCCGGATAAAATAGAACAGTATCGATAACCTGTTTTTTTGAAGGAAGCATTATCTTTTTAGATCCGTGAAAAGGATTGATTATTGAAATAGGTTTGAATGAGAAGTATTTTTCAGAATAGTTCTTCATCCAGTTGGTATAAGCACGTATTAAATAATTGCCGCTGGAAAGTGTGTCGGACAGACTGAAACT
>SDBS01005747.1_pt1 | contig 12067 bp, 17 predicted proteins | sample 2277091 | NCBI WGS metagenome assembly SDBS01 (sample SAMN10404972, study PRJNA504765) | marine sediment metagenome | isolation source: marine sediment core GS10_PC15, 163 cmbsf | place: Arctic Ocean: Southern Knipovich Ridge | collected 2010 | reverse complement strand
AAAGAATTCCAAAGACAACATAAATTAAATACAAAATACCACAAAGAAAATAATGAGAATGTTTCACCCCAACTTAAAGCTAAGGTGAAAAACTAAATCTGAAATGTCTTTTCCGATTATTTTGGGTTTCCGTTACTGTTTCAAGCCTCTATCCTAGAGGCTTGATTAATATTTAAATAAAAATAAAAAATAAATTAATCATATTCACCCCCTATCCGAATTTTGGGGTTGAAAAGTTCCTATATACCCTAAGTTTTTTAGCCTTCAATGGCTTTCTTTTCTTAGGGTTTTATGCTCCCTTTTCGTTTTGAAATTTTTCAGAACTTAAAGATTAAAATACACTTAAGGAGTTGGCTTGGAAGGGTTGGCTTCTTATTTTCTCTTTCTGGCATAAAATAAAAAAATAAAAAAGAAAATAAATAGTTTTAAAGAAATCTTTAAAACTATTGTTTTTGAGTTCAAAATAAAAAAATAAAAAAGATTGGTTTTTGAAAAGCCGATTTATTTGATTTAATTTTAATTAATCCGATATATTTCATTTAAAATGACCTGCAAAATAAATCAATTAATTAATTCTTTCGTCATTTAATAGGGGTAACTTTTAGCCGTGTATACGGCTTATGTATACCTCTTGTGTATACGGCTTGTGTATACACTCCAAAAAGGGCTTAAAACACTACTTCTAAGGAATGAAAATTCGTTGTAATCTGTTGTAATTCTCAAAGAGAAACAGGGCATAAACACCTTTAAAAAGGCATTTCGACTATTAGTTTTACCTTGTGGTGTTGGGGTTTGTTTCTTCAACACCAAGTAAAAGAGCGATTTCAACACCATCGAGGAAAAATAAAAGGGGGTAAAAGCAAATTGATACAGACATTAAATAAGAGAGGGAGTAAATCCTTACAGCAACGAATAAAGGGCTTGAAATCATTACTACATGATTGTCTTTTAATCGGGGCTTCGGTTTCACTTACGAATTCATATCAAACACAATTAAGGGATTTACAGAAAGAAAATAAGCAAGAAAAGAAGAAAGATAGATTAAGGCGAAAACAATTCAGATGAATAAAGAACAAGATTTGAATATTGGATTTGAAGCAATAAAAGGAATGAGCATTAAAGAAGTTTTAGAACTTGAAAATCAATATACCGACGAAGAAAAAGAAGAAAAAGAAGAAAATCATTTATAATCCTTTCGTATAAAGGCACGAAAAGGATAAAACCTATTTTTCTAATAGGTAATTTCATAGACGGGGTTAAACCCGTCTTTTATATTCAAAATGGGAAAAATATTTTATAATTGTGGGCATAAATCGGACGGGGTTATTATCTTAGATGATAACGAATTATCGATAAGTGCTTATTATATGTGGGCAGATATATACGGCAATTTGAAAACAGAAGAAATATGTTTCGATTGTTTTCTAAAAGAATTAAATCATAATCACTCCCGAGTTACTCGGGCTTAGGATATAAAATAAAATGGAGGAAAAATAAAAAAATGAAATTTAATTTAAAAAATAAGGTTTTTGTTTTGAGTATGTTAGGTTTGTTTGCTTTGGCTTTGTTACCGATGGCGTCGGCATATACTGAAACAGCGTGTGCGGGAGATTGTGTCGAAACGGGCTGGGAAGCAACAGCGACTATAAACGGATTAAATGAGATGGTTTTAGAATTTCCGAGTGGGTCGATTGTAGAAAGTGGAAACGCGGGTATGACTTCGGGCAGTATTTACGATTTTTCAATAGTATATGATGTCGAGAGTGGAGAATTTACTTATACAATAGGGTCGGCAGTAATTTCGTTTATCGGCGATGGTCTGAAAAGTTACCAAAGTATGAATATAATAGCGAACTCTTTAGGCGGTGGAACAGCAGATTTAACTGAGATGGTTTTAAACGGCGAAGTAATAACAACTGAAATAAGTATTGTTACGGGCGGAGTAATGGGTTTTAGTATTGATAATATCCCTCTTTTGATAGCGTCGGAAAGTTGGGTTTTAAGCGGAAAGATACAACTAACTTTTTCAGCAGATAAACCAGACGTAACTTTTAATTTAGGAAACAGCGTCGCGGTTTTACCTTTAGCAGATATAGAACTTTTAAGCGGGAATGCTGAAAGTTACCTAGTCAGCGTCGATGATATACAAACCATCGAGGACTTAGGGGCTATTAGTGTAAAATTACAAGAAACAAGAACACGAAACCTTAACGGCTTTGGGAGTTTACTTTGGACTTCAACGACGATAAACTTTATTTCAGATTTTACGGCTTTAGTTTTTGAAAACGACGGGCTTGTAGATTTGAATAATTTAGTTTATGGATTAGAAGCAGAGCAAACATCGGAAATTGTAAGTTTTGGAAATTGCGTAGATTGTGTCTTTCAAACTTTCCAAGTAAATGATACAACAAATCTAAGAAGTGGGCACAGCGTGGTAAGTCAAGATGAAGAATCACTTTTAATCGTTCCGAGCCCTTTAGGATATGACGTTTTTGTTATCTTCTAATAAGATGAAAACCAAGAAAATTTTGTTTATAGTTTTGGGGGTTGTGTCAATAGCAACCCTCGTTTTCTTTTCTATGTCTTTAACATTTGAAACAGATTTAAATCGAACTATAATATCAGAAAACCAAACCATAAACCAAACTTGTTTTACTCTTAGCGATGGTCGGACAGCGTGTCGAATTGGGTTTGTAAATGCTACGGTGGGACAAGTAACGAGCATAAACGGAACAACCGAATAATACTCTTTCTTTCAACTCTTTTTGAGGGGGCTTGATACACCCTCTTTTTATTCTTTCAGCGAGGGCAAAACCTCTAAAAAATGGCTTTTATCGTCGATAAACACGAACAGAAAGCAACGACACGGGCTTTTTTAGGGTTGGGCTTATGGTTTAGTTGTTGGGCTTTCCTTTGAAGATAGATTTAAAAGAGGATTTGTATTCTCTTATATTATGAAAATACAAATTGATATACCAAAGGCACTTAATAAGGAACTAAATTGCCTTTTTCTTTTAGAATATCCTTAAGGATACTTCCTATTAAATCTATATAGTAAATTTGAGCCTTAGAGCCACGCACAGCCACTATTAAGGGTTAAAACGAGATATATACTTTGTAAGGATTTTCAAAGGGGAATTTTAAACCTAAAAACTTTTTCTTTTCCTTTGAAGCACGGCTTAAAACACCTAAATTTAAAGGAATTGGCTTTTTTATTAACACACTTCTATCATATAGGTTATGGGAGAAGTAAAAGAAACGAAAGTTTAAGGTATTGAAATAGAAAAAAACCTCATAGAAAGGGACTTAAAAATTTTCTTCTTTTGAGTTGGAAAAGCAAAAAAGCAAGAAAATTATAAAAGTTATTCGGTGAAGGGGCTTAACTTTGTGTTACTACTATTTAAAGACACGAAAGATTTAAATAGTAGTTGTGTTTTATTATGGGCAGAATTACGGCAAAAAATAAGGGTTTATAAACTTTTCGCAAACCTTTTAAAAGAAAAGTGAAAGAGTTTATAAGGGTTTAGTAAGATTTAAAAACAAAAGAAAATGAACAAGAATAAGAAAACAGAAAAGAGAACGATGAAACTGAAAACTATTTTTGGTAAAATCCTAACGATAGAAATTATCGAACAGAATGAAATTTTTATCTCAGGGTGGGACTTATTCGGCGATTATATAAAAATACCTTTAAAGGATATTGAAAGTATAATGCCTTTCGGAGAGAAAGAAAAATGAAATATAATTCTGAAAACTTATTTTATTTTTTATTTTATTTTTTTGATGCTCGAAATCGTCAAATAAATACGAGCCAAAAATGGAGATGAAAATGTCAAAATGGTAATGAGTAAGGAAGAAAAGAGAGCATATGCTAAAGAATATCGTGAAAAGAATAAAAACTCAAATACAGAAGAGATTGTAATAGATGATGCTATGAAAAAGCAAATTCTAAGTGCAGATAAATACGAAATAAAAGAATTAAACTTAACAAAAGAGCAAATCAATAAGGTTTTAGGTTCTGAAGAAATAAAAAAAATAGATGTTTCTTATTATAGGGGCGTTGGTGATTATAAAATCTTCTTACCTAATCGAAAAATGATTAGGAGAGAATATCAACTCAGATGTTTTGCTGAAGTTATAAAAAAAATACAAAGTAATGATATGCAAGGGAAAAAAATAGGCTCACGGGATTGGGGTTATAGGTTTGAACTTGACGAAATTATTACAAAACAGCAAATTGATAATGCACAAGAGGTAATTAATCAATGTAGGAAAAGAGGTTTTCTTCCTATTGATTTTGTTATTAAAGATGAAACAAGGAAACTTAGTATGACAGATGAACCCACAGAAGATATTGATGAAGAAATAAAAATATATTATGGAATTGCTGAAAGGTTTTTAGATGTTAAGATTAACTCAGATTTTTGGGCGGATAAAGATTGCTTTATTCAAGCTGTTACAGAAAAGAGAGCAATTAGAGATTTATTTGAACCTGTTTTTAAAGAATATCAAATAAAAATCTGTAATGCTAAGGGTTGGAGTGATATTAATCAAAGAGCAGAGTTAATTGAAAATTTTGTTAGAGAAGCAGAAGAAAAGGGTAAAAAACCAATATTACTTTATTTTGGGGATTATGATATTGAGGGAATTAAGATTTCAGATACTTTAAAAAAGAATTTAGAAGATTTAAAAAACGCAAGTTGTGGTTACTGCAAGAACTTAATCGTTGATAGGTTTGGTTTAAATTATGATTTTATTATTAAGAATAAAATAAAATGGATTAATAATTTAGAAACAGCAAAGGGTTGTATTGCTGAAATTAAAAATGGAAAAGTTGTTCAAGGTTACATAAAAGAAGGAAGTGGGAAAAAACCACACCCGTTTTTTTATCATAAAACAACCCAAGAGTATCTTAAACTAAATAAAAAGTTTAATAAAGGTGTTGCAAAGGTTGAAGCGAATGCAATTATTATGAATACAAAAACGATGGAAGCAGGGAAAAAAGAATTGATTAAGACATTGAAAAAACATTTAGGTTGGAATTTTCAAGAGAAGTGGGAGAAAACAAAACAAAGGGATATGATAAAAGTAAGTAGGAGAGAAGCAGAAGTTGGAATTGATGAAGAAATAAAAGAAGAAATTAGAGAACATTTACTTAGTGCTAAAAAAGTTGTGGAAGAAATCCTTGAAAAGAAAAAAGAAATAAAGGATTTAAAACAAGAGATTGAAGAAATAAAAGAGGAAACAGAAGAAAAGAAAAACCTTATATCAAACCTAAAAGAACTCGAGAGAGAATTTACAATGGTTACCTAAAGAAATAAACCAATGGAAGAATGATAGATTAATAATGCCTATGACAGAAGAACAAAAAGCAAAGTTATTAAAGAAATTGAAAAGGGAGGCAAAATAATGTCTTTTGTTACCCCTTTATAGTAGTGCGAAAAGTTTATAAAGGGTGGAATACTAAGTAAATTATAAATCATAATCATAAAGTCAAAAGACTTTATATACTTTTCTATTAACTTAGAAAAGATAACAAAAAAAGCAGATGGTAGATAAAAAAAATTCTGTAGAGGTGGAATTCATTTCATACTTAGATGATGATGGGGTTACAAAAAATCAGAAAGTAATAATTGTTAAAAAAGATATTAGTGGGGTTACTTTTCGGTTTCCAAATAATGAAATTGATACTATTTTTATACCTATTTTTAGAGTTTTAAAAATTAAAGGAAAAGTTGGGGGAGAATTATTGTAATGATTTTTATTTTTTATTTATTTACTCAAATGGAAAATAAAGAAGGGGGTGGAATGAAATGAAAGTTAAAAAAATAGGAGGTTGGACTTGTCAAGGATGTAAAACATTATTAACTATTACAAAAGATAGTTTAAAATGTGATGAATGTGGAAGAGAATTAAAATTAAATGATTTATTTGAAATGGATGATGAAGTTTATTTCAATGAAAATTATTAATGAAGATGACTAAACTAATTGAAATAAAATTTATAAAGGATTTTGAAGATTTAAATAATAAAGGTGAAGCTATTTTAAAACACAAAAAAGGAGAAACAACTAAAGCAAGTGAAGAAAATGCTAAACAATTTATTGAATTAGGTTACGCTGAATATGTTGAAGAACCTAAGAAAGAATTATTTAGCCTATTTCACAACGGAATTTTTAATACAAGACCAAATGGAAATATTGATATAAATAAGTTTTTAGAAATGATAAAAGAAGATAATCATTTAGTTGAACAAATTAGAAATGAAAAAGATAAAGAAAAAAGAAACAAATTAAAAGAAAAATCAACTTATATCACTTTTGCAGGAACTTTTGAAAGTAGGGCGAATAATAAATTGATAAAATCGTCTGGATTAATTTCTTTGGATTATGATAAAAAAGATATTGATGATTTAGAAAAATTTAAAGAATATCTTATGAAAGATAATTTTATTTATTGTTTTTTTGTAAGTCCATCTGGAACAGGAATAAAAGTTCTTGTTAAAATTCCAGAAGTTAAAAATAATGAAGAATATAAATTATATTGGAACTCTGTAGCAAAACATTTAAACATTGTTGCAGTTGATAAAGGAACAAAAGATATTTCTCGTGCCTGTTATATGAGTGTGGATAAAAATCCTTATTTTAATCCAGATAGTGAAGTTTATACTGACAAAATAGAAGAAGCACCTGCAATAGTTGCAGAAGCAAATTTATTAACACAAACAGCCCCATCGATTAATGCTTTTATGGATTATTGTTTAACACATGAAATTCCAAAGGGAGAAAGACATTCTGTAATTAGTAGAAATATGGCTCTTTACCTTTCTGACCATCCAGATAGGGAAATTCTGAAAGAACAATATATTAAAATTCAAAAGGGAAGTAGCACAGAATTAGACCAATACTTAAAACAGATTGATGAAAAAGGAAAAGCTTCTTTTCCTTTTTCTATTGGTGAATTAGTTAATTTTACTAAAAAATATAAAATGCCTTTTGAATGGAAACAAGTTCCAGAGTATCAAGAATATTTAAAGTTAAAGAAATCTGAAAAGTTACTTGCTGATGGAGTTGAAAAAGAAGAAGAAGAAAAACTAAAACAAAAATTATTAGAAGAGCATAAACAAAAAATATCAAAAGATAAAAATGTTTTTGGTTTACTTCAAAATTCAAAAATTTTTGAAATTATAGATAAAGAATTTGATAAAAAAATTACAGGAGAAAAAAAATCAAGAAAGGTTATTTTTTTATCTTGTTGTAGTATTTGGGTTGAAGATATAAAAATAAATCAAAACATTTTGGTTTCTTCTGCATCTTCAGTAGGGAAAAGTTTTGTTAGTAAAGCCGTTGTTCAAATATTTCCAAAAGAATTATATGTTTATAGAACAAAAATAACTCCTGAAGCCTTTACATATTGGAAACAAGATGAAAACTGGAATTGGGATGGAAAAATTTGCTATTTAGAAGATGTTTCACAAGGTATTCTTGATGCCCCGACTTTTAAAATAATGTGCAGTGAAGGAAGTATTGCAACAATAGTGGTTAAACAAAAAGCAGTTGATATTGAAATACAAGGTTCTCCTTGTATGTTAGTTACAACTGCTTCAACTTCTCCAAATTCTGAAATTTTAAACAGATTCCAAATTGTTGGTTTAGATGAAAGTAAAGAACAAACAAAAAATATTACTTTAAATCAAGCTTTAGAATTAAAAAACGAAGATTATGATGAAAAAATAACAGATGCTTTAAGATTATTAAAAAGAGTTAAAGTAACAATTCCTTTTGCTCCAGAAATTCATAATTTCATTTCTCAAAATTATAACTGGAATGATGTTAGAATGAGAAGGGATTTTTCAAGGCTTTTGAGTTTAATAAAATGTTCGACAGCTTTACATCAAAAAATGAGAGAAAAAAATGGACAAAACAAATTTATATCAACAAATCAAGATTATGAAATTGCACGAGAATGTATAAATTATATTGAAACTACAACATTAAAGGGTTTAACCCACAAATTAAAAAAAGCTTATGATTTTTGCGTAAAAGAACAAGAATTCACTGCAAAAGATATTCATTCAAAATATCCTTTTGTTTCTCAAAGAATGTGGTATGATTATCTTGATGGTTTATGTGAAAGAAATTTATTAACAACAGAATTGAAAAAAATTGGAGTATCAGATAAAAGAGTTACTTCTTATTTTGTTCCTAAATCAACTTCCTTTAATCTTCCGAAATATAAAGATTTAGTAAAATATAATTTAGATATTAATAATGAATATGCTTCAAATGGTTCAAATGGTTCAAATGGTTCAAATGGTTCAAATGGTTCAAATGGTTCCAAAAAAGGAAAAGGAAATGAAGGAAATGAACCAATTGAAAGTGAAGTAGTCCAAGAAAAACAAAAAATCTTGATTTCTGATGATATGAATTATGAAGAAAAAATGAAAATGGAAGGAAAATGGAGATAAATATAAAAGATGAAAATTAAATTAATATTAGCACTTTTAGGCTTAATCCTAATCGGAATTCTCTTTTTTATGATAGGTTTCACATTATTAGTGGCTCTACTATTATTATTCCCTATATTTTTCATATTCTGGAGTTTGAAAGTCTATATTTTACAGAGAAAGATAAAAAAGGTAATAAAAGAAGAACAAAATGGATAATGAAGAGAAAAAATACAAAAGTTATTGTAAAAAGTGCAGATGTAAGACTATCCACTCCATTATTAAGGAAAATATACGAAAAGGGGTTGTCTTATGTTGTTCTGAGTGTGGAAAAATTAAATCAAATTACATCAACCATCAATTATTAGTAGAATGGGATGTGCAAGCAGAATTAAACAACGCACAAGCAGAATTAGATAAAGAAAACGCTAAAAAAGAAAAAGAAAAGGAGGTAAAATTAAATGGTAAATGATTTTGTTCCTACAAGGGACTCATCAATAGCTTTAATTTATAGATTAAACAACTTATGGATTCGAGCAGACAATTACGCAATAGAAGGAAAATTTGAGAGATGGGATTGGGTATTAGACACAATATATAGAAATCTTCAATATAGAAATCCAATGGTTAAAGTAATTAATGAAAAAACAGGAGAAGTAAGTTATAGAATACCTCAAAAGGATTTTAAAGTTTATACATATTACGCAAAGTATATATCAAAAGCAATAAAAAGTTATAGAGAAGCAAGAAAAAAAAGTGAAAAGACTGAAACATATTCAAATTGGTATCAGTCTCTTTTTGAAAAAGATATGTGGCTTAGAAAAATGATGATGGCTTTAGGATTATATCTCAAAGAAACTGAAAAGAGACCTGGAACTGCTGTGTTTGGAAGTTATAAAGAAGGTGGAGAGAAATGATTGTAACAGATGTTAAATGGAGAGATAAAGGAGGAGTTTGGAGAGAAGGTTACTATATGGAAAACTACTTAGTTGAGAACCTCTCACCAATTCCACATTTTTTAGAACAAGATAGAGATGTTGTAGGTATTATTTCAGGTCAAGGTCAAGTTAGGAATGGAAAATCAACATTTGCTTTAGGTATTGGTTATTTTTGTGCTTGGCTTATAGCAGGCGGGAGGATGGACTTAACAAAAGATGAAAATGGGAAGTATCTTAATCCAGTTGTTATTAAAAAACCAACTAAACCTGTTAGATTTGGTTTTGAAAACCTTTTTTATGCTCCAGATGATTTAATTAAAGGGGGAAAAGACCTTTTTGATAAATATGGAAAGCATCAAATACAAATTTATGATGAAACTAAAGGTTTAGATTCAGCAGGAACAATGAAACGAACAAATCAAGACTTAGCATACCATTTCCAAACGTGCGGAGCATATAATCACTTAATCTTAATCGTTTTACCTAACTTTTTTAAATTAAATGAAGACATTGCTACTACAAGGTCAATGTTTTTAATAGATGTTTACTCAGATGATAATTGGAAGAGGGGATTTTTTAATTTTTATGCTCCGAAGGATAAAGAGTGGTTATATTTTAACGGGAAGAAGAGAATAGGGGTTAGTGCTAAATACTTTTCACAAAATCCAACCTTTTTTGGAAGTTTTAGGGATTGGTTACCCTTTGATAGAGAAGAATATGAAGCACAGAAGAGAGAAAAACTAAAAGAAAGGGTTTTTGGGAGTAGAGAACAGCAAATTAGAGAAATGTACTGGGGAGTACTGTCTGCTTTGAAGTCAAACACCAACTTAACAACAAAAGAAATAGCCGAAGAGATATCTAAGTTACTATTTAGGGATATTTCACCTAGGATATTAGATGCGGGGCTATCAAATTATCAAAAATACGCTGAAAAACATGAAAAGAGGGGGGACGTGCCTTGAAACCCGTTACATTTTACTCGAAATCATCTTTTATATACTTATATAAATACCCGCACGAGCAGGCATTCCAAAAGGATTGATTTGAAATGGAAAAAATGGAAAAAATAACAACCAGAGAACAAAATTGGAAAAGATATGTAGATGAACTTTCACAAAAGACAAAAATGAAAGTAAATAGTTTGGCAGAACTAAAAATCAAAGGACTATTAGTATATAGGGAGTGGTATCAGGGGAACTTGAGGGGTTATGATGTAATCGGTAGGATGATTTGTAGAAGATTTAAAATGGATGGGAAAGAAGTTAAAGGTATCCTAGCACAAGAAAAAAGAAAGTATCATAAAAGAAACTATAGGAAAAAACTTAAAGATAAAATAGTCATAGAATCGAAAGGAGGTATAAAAAATAAATGAATGAAGAACAACCAGAAGAATATATAGAAGAACCAGAAGGATATATAGAAGAAGGAGAAGATGAATACCAAGAAGAAGAAAGAGCATTAGAGGAAGGAGAATTTGATATGCAATCTCCAACTGAAAATCCCCCAATCCCAGATTCTTTAGGAGGTATCTATGGTTTATTTAAAGAAGTATTAAAGAAACCAGACTCAACGAGAGTAAGTAATCTTTCAAAAGAAGAACTTGGAGAACTTCCAATTTCAGTACGGCAGGCAAAATTCATCGCACTTATATGTAGAACATTTAATCATAAAGGAGTATCAAATTTCTTTGAAGGTCAAGCATCAATCATAAGTGATACAGCAATGAGTAAAAGCGGATGGTTTAGTGAATTGTTTATTAGTAGCAAACGAGAATCCAAAAGAGATTCTTCATCAAGCATAGCAAACCTTCCACAGAATCAAAAAAAGAAAAGTCCTTGGAGAGTATTTTCAAGTAAAGGAGATACATCTCAATGATAGTTTATAGAATTGACGGGGGTGAATTATAATGGAAATAAAAAAAGAAGAGTTTGAAAAATCTTTTAGAGTAATGAAAAGTTACCAACTATTTGTAAAAGAGATGAAAGAGTTTGAAGAACTTTTAGAGAAAACAGGTTTTGTAAAAAGGAATGAAGCAGAAAAACTAGCAGATGCAGAAACAATTGTAGAAGAAGATGAAGACACAGAAGAAGAAGGAGGTAAAGAATAAAATTTTTAAAGGAATATTTTGGTTTGTAGCAGGTTTCATAGTAGGCTCAGTAGCGGGTACAACTATAGTAGCACTTTTATTACAAAAACTAGCAGGACAATGAAAAAAGAAAAACAGAAACCAAAACAAAAACCCAAAGCAAAAATTCCAGTGATGGCTGTAGTCGAGATGCCTATAGAAGAGAAGAGGGAAGGTTGTGAATTTACGTTTGGTGAAATATCCATGTCAACTTCGGGAGATTTAAATAAAGCAAAGAAAGTCTTTTTTGAATTCCTAGACAAAGTCGATTTCAAAAAAAGTAGAAGGAGTTATATTGGATAGTAAACAATCAAATGGTTATTCATTTATGGAAACACTATAAACAAATCCAATAGACCACCCCCTTAATTTAGGGTGGTCTATTATTTATTCGCTCTTTGAGACTAAACACGAACAAACAACAAAAAGTTATCGAGTTTTTTAATAATAAATTTCGCATTACGGGTAGTTTTTTGATAAAAAGCAAAGAAAACAAGAGCAAATAAGGACTACCTTTTTTAAATACAACTAAAGTAGCAGAATAGAAAGTTACTATGG
>SDBS01005746.1_pt1 | contig 12067 bp, 11 predicted proteins | sample 2277091 | NCBI WGS metagenome assembly SDBS01 (sample SAMN10404972, study PRJNA504765) | marine sediment metagenome | isolation source: marine sediment core GS10_PC15, 163 cmbsf | place: Arctic Ocean: Southern Knipovich Ridge | collected 2010 | reverse complement strand
GGGAATAGTCCAGGGCTCGGAACCGTCGGCGACAACATCGTTGAATATCAGTGACCATGTGGCACCGCCATCCGCCGAATAGGAAATATCTACAAGACCGGACGTGCCGCTCGAGGTCCACATGATATTGTGAACGGTGCCGAACTCCCAGCATTCCCCTCCATTCGGCGCTGTGACCGTTATAGATTCCGCTCCAGGACAAGGATCGGTAGGTGAGCCCAGGTTCAGCTTACCCCATCCCCACTCATTGTCCGGACCCGCGGCGCCCGCATCGGTTGCGCGTCCGGTAAGGAAGTCACGCACCTCATCAGCGCTCATCGAGGGACAGGCCTGCATGACCAGCGCGGCTGCGCCAGCTACATGAGGCGCCGCGCCCGATGTGCCGCCAAAGGGGTCGGAAGAAATCGATACATCTACACGGGTCGGAGCGACGATATCCGGCTTCAGCCGTCCATCCAGAGTCGGACCGAATGAGCTGTAATCCTCCACGGTGGAGGAAGCCACCCAACCTGACCAGTCACGAGCGCCGACCGCCATACAGCCGGCCGCATCGGCGGGCAGAGTAAAACTGCTGGCAGCCGTCTGATACTCGGGCTGATAATAAGGAGTGTGGATATTCAGCTGCTTATTCCCTGTACCGCCTACCCGTTCGATCTGGAAATAGTACTGGCCGGCGACCGGGTAGGTGTAGTTAATATGTTCCTCTCCGATTCCAAGGGCGTTCGTTGAGGATGCTACCGGTGACGCGACCCCCTCCCTGTACAGGAACAGGTCATAATCGACAGCTGACGTGGGCCAGTCCCAGCTCACGTAGATGTTGACTTCCCAACCAGCATTCATCCAGTCAGTGGAGCCGCTACTGGTAAACAGATAGTTGCTGTTGTCGCCTGCGGCGAAATTGTGTAATCCATCCGCATCGGTATCGGAGTACATGCCAAGGTAGTGATTCTCCTGGGCATTTCCCGCGCTCTTTACCCACAGGATACCGTTGGCATGGGCATCATCGACGATACTGCACAGGACTCCGTTTCCAGCATAGTCACCGGCTTCGTACCATCCCAGGGACATGTTGACTATATCGATGCCGTTGGTCACACAGTAGTCTTTGGCATCCATGAGATCCGACTCATCTCCGATCCTTATCAGATGGAGATCGACATCGGGAGCCATGTCTATCAGGATATCGGTAACGTTTGTTCCGTGGTACATCCCTGTTGTAAGGGGGCCTGAGGGCGTGCAAACCCCGCCGTTATAAAACTGCGGCACGCCGTAGAATACCTTTGTATTTGGAGTGGGAATATCGTTGGTACCTTCCGCCGTGCATGTCCAGTGAAAACCAACGTCGATTACCGCCACACTCACACCGGTGCCGGTAAATCCAGCTGTGTGCCATGCATTGGCATTGGTCAGGGCAACGCCTTCGCTGGTGTTGCTCCCTGTTTCAGGATACGGTTTCATCGGGTTACGGATAAAACGTACATCTTCGAGTTCACCTGCCATTCTGCGGAGAGCACCGATCGGCGCCAGGACACGCCAGAATGTATCATGCTTCCTCTCAATCTCGATACCGTACTGAAGAAGGACACTTTCATCGAGTGTCGCTCCCGGCATGAGATCGAGCATGACGCGGACTTTATCGTCTTTGACAATGATCCCTCTCGAATCGATCAGCTGCTGAGTCTCCTGCAGGAGACCTCTATCGTAATTATCGTTCAATTCACTCAATACGCTCTGCAGCTTCGGCACCTTGGCCCCGGCCTTATCCGGGCCATCGGCGGATAGGTCCCTCACAGGAGTAAAAGAGAAGAGAGCGATAATCACGAGGGCAGTGATCACATGCCACTTTGTGTTACGCATTTGCAAACCCCCTCGTTCGCATGAAACAAATGTCCATTGCAAAGAATTCTTTACTATTAACAACCCGGAAGCCTGTTAAAGAACCTTTGCACAAGAAAATCCAACCATCCCGGAATGTGCCTTGTTCATCCCTCCTTATGCAATGAGGTTGTACGATAGTCGTGTGACAGGTATAGCAATGCAGAATTTAGATGAACCATCTGTAGCCGAGCATTTCATAGGCAGCCCGATACAATCGGTATTCAACTGTCCAATATCCACTAGCGGCAATGCAGCCGCTGCGGCACTTATTTATGCATTTAGAATATGAAGCCGCAGAGAACATTTCACTTCTGAAATATGTTCTCTTCCCCCTAAAACAACAGTTCCCGGTTATCAACCTGGAGCTGTAAAAGAAAGAAGCGTGATCTTCTTCAGATTTTCATGCTTCTTGACTTCCGGCTTGACATACTTTTTCCGCTTATCCTTCTTTTCCGTAGTCGCTTTCTTTTTCTCTCTCAAAATGTTTCCTCCTCGAAACAAGATGAAACTGCTGCTGATTGACTGGCCTGAAACAGGTCCCCTTCCGGATGCGCCCTGCACCCGGTTGAGTTCCATATACTCATTTTTGGTAATACTGGTCCCATAAGGCAATATGCAATAACCATTCCTGATTGAAGCATACCAGACAAAATAGTTGAAGTGTACATCATAACTATTTGATAATACATTTGTTCAAAATATGGTTTTTCCTGGATGAAGCCTCCCTGTCAGAAAATATCTATCGAAATATGGGGTAAAACCCCCATAAAATCAGGGGTGATTGCGTAAATTTACGCACCCAGCTACCTGCTGTCACCTTGCAATCACCATCTTCATGTTTACTACTTCACCATTCACGTCGAGACGGCAGAAGTAGACACCAGATGGAACCTGCATACCCGATCGATTCTGACCGTGCCAGAATACGGTATGATCACCGGACCGCTGCTTTCCCGCAACCAGGGTCTTGACCAGGCCTCCGCGTACATCGAAGATCTTCATGCTGACGGGGTAATTCTCGTTCTCCCCGAGGATCCTGTACCTGATTGTCGTTATCGGGTTGAAGGGATTCGGATAATTGGGAAACAACCTGCACACGCTCTCCGCACCTGGCGTAAAAGCGATATCTTCAACGCTGCAGTAGATACCGTAGTATTTGTAGACGCCCCCTCCGTAAGTTCCGGCGTATATGTTTCTCGATTCGGCCTGATCGTAGATCACGCACCGGGTATCTAGGATCTCCATACCACCGGAAAACTCCTCCCAGTTCGCTCCCCCGTCGAGGCTTATGAAGACACCCCCGTAAGTTCCCGCGATGACCTGATCGTGCCGGTCGGGATGCACATCGAGGCTCCAGATATCCCCGTTCGTGAGTCCGTTGCTCGCTGACGACCAGCTCGAGCCGCCGTCTGTCGACTTGAACACACCACCTCCGTAGTACGTTCCGATGTATACGATATCGGTATTGACAGGATCTACCGCGATCGCTTTTACATGGCTTTCCGGCAGCCCGCTGTTTATGGAGGTCCAGTTCTCGCCCGAGTCCACCGACTTGTAAGCACCACTCCCGTATGTTCCTACATAGACGATCGATGCATCAACGGGATCGATCTCGATCGTCCAGATATGAACGCCACTGAGACCACTCGATTTTTGCACCCAGCTTCTCGCCCCATCTGTACTCCGGAAGAGGTAGATGTATGTGCCGGCATAGATAGTACTGCCGAGCTCGTGGTCGACCGCCAGACATGCTACAGGAGCATCCCCGAGGCCGTCGTTCATCTTCGTCCACGTGCCGCCCCCGTCGATACTCTTGTATACACCGCCATAATAGGCTCCGAGGTATACGGTGTCGGGGGCAACGGGATCGTATGCTATGCTCGTCAGATCCCGGTCGATGACTCCTTCTGAACTCGCCTGCCAGCTCGATCCTTCGTTGCTGCTCCTGAATACCTGCCCGTATGAAGTCACCTGTATGATCGTGTTGTCCGCGGGGCTTACATCAATGTCGGTGATAAAGGTATTGTTCATCCCTTCCACTATCTGTTCCCATGGGCCCATGCCGGATGAGAGGTACACTCCACCCCAGTAAGTGCCGGCGAGGATCCTGTGACCTGAATCGTCCGTCGCAACCGTATGTACCTGCACACAGCCGAGACTGTCACTCTGCTCAGTCCACGTACCGCCACAATCGAGACTCGAGAAGAAACCCCCTTCTGTCCCCGCGAAATATATATCAGAGCTGTCTGGATGGATCTCGATATCCCTGACGTACAGGTTGCTCAGGCCCGTCGATCTGTCCGTCCAGGTATCACCTCCGTCCGTGCTTCTGAAGACCCCGCCGAATGTGGCCGCGAGCAGGACCCTGCTGTTCGATGGATCGATCTGCAACGCCTTGATAAACGGATTGGTGAGTCCACTGTTCTTCTCGACCCATGAAAGTCCGCCGTTTGTACTCTTGAAAACCCCGCTGTTCGTTCCGACGTAAAGAGTATCGACCCCGACAGGCCCCGGAACTATCGCCGACACATTGGCATCGGGGAGATCATTCGTGAGATCGCTCCAGTAGCCGCCACAATCATAGCTTATATAGATACCGTTTACCGTTCCGGCATAGATAGTACATGTATCAATATCGCTTACAGCGATCGAAAGGACGAGGTTGCTGCCAAGATTGTAAGACATCTCGGACCACGTGCAGGAAGAAGTGCCATCTCGTGTTCTGAAAACGCCGCCACTGGTTCCCGCATAAACGGTGTTTCCGTTCAGCGGATTCTTCCCAATGCAGTTGACAACGTAAGTCGTCAAGCCTTCGTTTGCCGATTGCCATGTATACCCTGAATCATGACTTATGTAGATTCCACCATGCTCCGTCCCGGCAAGCAATGTGCTCTCATCGATGTATTCGACCGTATAGACCCTCCCGCCATACGGCCCACCCTCATTTGTCCACTCCCAGTCCCCGGCAAGGATCCGCCCGCCCCCGATAAAGACAAGGAGAGCGCCGACTAAGACAGAATTATTTATCCTTGAGTACATCCTCTACCAAACCCGGCGCTTCGGAAACATCGTTCCCGAGCGTCAATTTGTAAGTATAAGAACTGTCGCACAGCTGTTTCAGCACATCGAGGTGCTGCTCGATACCACCCGGGCTCGTCAGCGATATGCTCTGTCGGATCAATCCCAGCATCGCTTCGCTCCTCGATATAGGAACTATCTCGCCTTTTTCGTTCCCTCCTCTTTCTATGAGTATCAGGGCATGCGGCTTTCCCGTGACGGAGACACGCGTGATTCCGGTATCCGACAGGGGAATCTCAGCTTTGCCCCGGGGCACATGATAGCCATTTAACTCGGGGAAGAACGAGCAGCTCCTGGCGTCCAGCTTGATCTTTTCGGGAAACGAGAATATTTCCAGATCACCGTCTCTGCCCTGAACAAAGACCGCGTCATCCGACATATACGAAAACCCTGATCTGGCAAGCGAATAGGTCGTCGTCGACTTGCCTTGACCGCTGCCGCCGCACAGCAATATGCATCGGTCGTCCCTGCACACGCATCCCGTGTGAACATAAAAAGCACCGACATTTCGAAGTAGTTCAAGTATTGGTAAATAGAAAATACGATGAGAAATGATCCAGGGTGACTCCATATGCTCACGGGAGATCAGACACCGCGCCGTATTGTTCCGCAGGTCGACATCGAGTACGGTCTGCCCGCCTATGACCAGTGAGGTGGAATCATCGCCGGAGTAGAAATCAATATCCTCGAATGTTGCTGTCGGCTCGCTGTGGACCGGCATCCTGATATCGCTCTGCTCAATATTCGAAAAAAAATGAAGTTCCATCGCGATCCGTTTCACCTCCCCACTCTTCTGATGATACGCTGCGATGTCTTCGTCGACCCAGTCTACTATGGCCTCGATGACCCTTTCGTCGTCCGCATTGAGAAGGACGGAATACTTCCCGAATATAATCTCGCCCTTGAATCGTAAGCTGGCAGTATCCATGGACATAGAAGCAGAAGATAATGTCTAGCTGAGCCTGCTGACTATCTCTTCTTTCTCCAGGGTTTCTATAAACTGTTTCAGATCGTTTCTGGCTTCCTCTTCGGAGACATTGAACTCAACCTTCAGTTTATCGACGACTTCGACTGTATTCTTGTCTTTATTCAGCATGTTGAAGATGAAGCAGGCACTTCCGTTAAAAGAGTAGTAGAAGCCGGAATCAAGGTTGATCAATACAATGCCGTCATCGACTTCCCTGAAGATGATCTTGTCGCTGATCTTATACTTGATGCACATTTGGAAAAGAAGCCCCTAGGATCTCTAAAGCACTGGTAAACAACCAATTTCTTCAATCTGAGTCTACCACATAATAATCATCGATTCAACTGTATACTAGTAGTGGCAAAGCGTGCCGTCTCTTCTCGCGATACGCAATGCGATGTTGAAGATAACGATGCTTACGGGAAGCAGGACCACATTAAAGATCAGCAGGGCTATCACCTGTGTCTTCAATTCAGAGAGGGAACGCCCCTGTATCAGCGCCAGTCTGATTCCCTCGAGCGAGTGTGTTATCGGCAGAAAGTTCGCAAGTTTCTGGCACCAGCCGGGAAGAACAGTAATCGGATAGTACACACCACCGAGAAAACGGGAGAGGTTGAAGATAAACCAGTTGATCGGTGAGCCTTTCTTGAATATCAGGATAAAACTACCCGAGAGCAGCCCCAGTGCGCTGAAAGCCAGAACGGTAAGGAGTAAAATCACTGTCGCCGAGAGATAGTCAGGAGATGTCAGATGTGATTTGAAAAAGATGAATCCAAATCCCAGATACGCAATTACATGGATTGATGCAAAGAGAAAATTCCATATTGCCTGAAAGAGGAGTATCGAAGTCAGACGTGTGCGCGTAACAAGTACCGCTTCGAGAGTACCCATCAGCTGTGCCTCCCGGATCGATCGCGAGAAGCTGTCAAGCCCGACATTGAGGAAGCTGATAAACGCAGTGCCAATGACAACGAAGGAGAAATAATCCCCACCGTATGGTTTCAATTCGCTTGAGATAGCCGGATTGATGAGTTTCGCAAGAAAGTACAAGACAAAAAGGCTCAACCAGATACTCGAAAGCTTGAAAAGGAAATCAAATTTGTAGCTGATGGCGGTCAGAAACTCTTTTTTTATGATCGCCAGAGGTTTTCGCAGTTGTATCGCTAACGCCGCTTTCATAATACTGCCGCCTGCTCCCGCTCTCTGTTGTCCGCTTCGAGCAGGCGGTTGAACATGGTTTCAAAGGACACCTCTTCGTCGATGTCATACCTTTGTTTCAACAGAGCACGTATCTCAGGGATACTCCCCCTGGCTATGATCCGGCCCTGGTTTATAATGGCGATCCTGTCGCACAGGTTCTCGATATCGCTCACCCGGTTGGTGGTCACGATCGCTGTTCTCCCGTTCGCGTTGACATATTCCTTTATGAATGACCTGAGTCGAAGCGCCCCTCTGGGATCGAGTCCTCTCGTCGGTTCGTCCATAAAAAGCACGTCGGGTTCTGAGAGTAACGACCGTGCCACAGCCATCCGCTGTTTCATTCCCGAGGAGTAGTTCATGAATCTGGTATTCGCCGCGTCTCCGATCTCGAGAAATCCCAGCAGATCCTCTATTCTTTTCCTGGCAACGGCAACCGGCACTTCCATTAGGTCGGAAAAAAACTCCAGATTCTGCCTGCCACTCAACCTCCAGAAGAAACTTCTCTCCTCGCTGATGCAGTAGCCTATCCGCCGGACAACCTGTTCCCACTCCTTCTCAGTGTCGTATCCACAGACTGATACGCTTCCTGAAGTGGGAGTTGTGAGATGGCAGAGGATTTTAAGGATGGTTGTCTTTCCCGCGCCATTGGGTCCGACTATCCCGAAAATCTCGCCACTGAAGACCTTGAAATCGATATCCCGGAGGATGAGGGTAAGATCTCTTTTAAATTGAAATTTCAGCAGGGATTTTATCGACAAATAGACGGGGTAGTACTTGCTTATGTTTCGACAGATAACAGCAGGGTTACTATTCATATTTCTCCGGATCGAGCATCCTCTCCCCCAGCACTTTATTCTGTATTAAAAACCCCATAAGAAAGGTTAACACACTTACTTTGAGAAATACATAAATACCTTTAAGATGAAACCTGCGCTTTGTGTCGTCAGTTTCAATCAATCTCCCCGGATACACTTCATACAGTGCTTTCCTGTCGGGAAAGATGAGATTGCACATGAAAATCATTTTCATTCTGATACCAGGCCGCAACAACAGCAGTAATATTATCTCATGCGTGTCAAGAAACGGCACCCGGTCCCATACGAGACCTCGCGGATAATACATACTCAGGATGAATGTCCTGATAAAATGTGATGGTTTGAGTCGCTGTGATATTTTCTTTTCGAGATATTCCCCGAAAACAGATTCAGAAATCGCAAAAGCCAGTTTCAGTTGATCGAGAGTGTGTGTTTCTTGAGCCCATTTGATAGCGGATTCCCATTCAGATCCATCCATCTTCACCGCCAACCGCTTCAGTTCCGCCAGACCTCGCACGTCAAGGTATACGTTGTATGAAAGGTGCATACATGTGAACCACAAAGCGTGCGGCAGAGTGAGCGTTTTGATGGACCTGTCCAGGATCTTCATCGGGACCGCCTTTTGGCGTACGACACCACAATCCATTTCGTGGCCCTTCTTCGGGTCCAGCAGGGTCCAGTGAAGCTCGACGACAATATCCATGCTTTCCCCACGGGTATAGATCAGATGAAAATGATGGGCCCGGTAATCTTCCTCCTTAAGCCACCCGGTATACAGGGAAAACCCGAGATCAGACAGGACTTGCTGTGCCGATTCCACCTGTGACTTATCTATCAGGATATCTATATCCTTCGACACCCTTATTCCCGGGTCTTTGTAGAGAAAATACGCGAGAGGGATTCCTTTGAACACCACCACATCGAGACCGCGAGCTTCAAGTGCATCCAGAATCTCGATCAGTTCAGATTCTTTTTTCGCAAACCTCGCCTCCGAGAGGAGATACTCCTTTTCCAGAACGATCTTAACCTGATCTGGCAAGTCGCCAAAGATTCCATGATCATGGAAAAACCTGTAAGCAGCAGCGAAGTAATTGTGATTTTCAGCCAGGCGCAAAAAATAATCCCAATCCAGTCCGTTATTCAGGAGAATATTAAGAACGCCGATTGAATTCCCTTCATCAGTATCTGACGAGACATGTTCGGCAATAAGCACGAACAGTTCTTCCTCGTTACTGAGATCCAGCGAGTCTCTTCGCGCGTCCCTAGTCAAACGAAACATCCTCGAGCGAAGGGGATTGAGGATCCTCACGATCGAAGAGATCGTCAGGACCACCCGGCAGACTGAAAAAATGAGTGAACTGATCGGGTTTCCCCGGTGGTTCCAGATATGGCTCATTGTCCAGCGTCAGCCAGCTGTGTCCGGTGAGACCTGCATCCAACCATTTGACCCCGAAATTAATTTTTACGGCAACCTGATAGTAGCGCAGGAAGTGATAAAACAGAAGACAGCGTTTCAGGCAGGAATACTTGTAACGATGCCTCTGAAAGATACGAAGCACTCGATCACACAGATAGAGGACTCTGTCCAGCGTCAGCGGACTCCTGATCACTCCTGTCTTTTCCGGTGTTATTCTCCCGACCACATCCTGAATGCTGTTAAACCGTATCAATACCGGCAGGGCGAGCAGAAATCCCGTTATGCGGAGGATAAGAAATAGCTCATCCGGATTCTTCAGGACAGCGATGAGAGTCATTTTTCTCAAGTCGTGCGCCTACCCGGAAACTGGTCCTGATAAAAGTATCGATCCCCTGCAGGCCATCTTATCTCCGGCACCCCCTGGTTACAAGAACCAATTCATGGAGCAGGACCCTCTGCTGTCTACAGGTCGATTCCAAATCCGAAGACCATCTTCAGGTCGTCCTTTTCAGGCACCGTGCCGTCTTCATACGCCTTCGGATTGTCGACCCGGTCCCATACGACCGAGAAGGTCAGTTCGAAGATGTCCTTGTAGAAATCGATCGAGATAGTTCCTGAAACGTTATGACTGGACGACTTGGGGTCGGGGATACCGATCATCGACCTGTATTCGATCTTCAGCTCGATATCCTTGGTAATATCAGTATCGAGCTTTGTCGTCGGAATAAGCGATCCCGTCCTGTCCCTCGTATCTTCGCCCTCCACGACCGACAGGAAGGTCGTGACCTGATAACCGCCGCCGAGACCGACGGACCAGTCGATCCTGCTCTGCCTGAAGAAGAAGTATCCGACGCCGGTCCCGACAGTCGACCGGTAATCGATGTTCTGGAACCTGTCCGAGTAGTACTCGTAGGAAAAGGGCGTGACATAGAACATCCGGCTGATGAAGAGGTCGAACAGCAGGGTGCCCTTGTGGCTGTTGACTGTCTGCTCTTCGTTGACTTCGCTGAAATCCCCCCTGTAATCAAGTGTAACCCTGGAACGCGTAGCTTCCCTCTTTATCTCGAGCCTCGTTGAAAAGTCGGTCTGATTCGTATTTCCGGTCCTGGCAGTCACCCCCAGATTGACCTTGGCGGACCAGAAATCCCGCTCTCTTGCGCTGCCCTCGATGATCGACAGGAGATCCCTGCGGGGAAGCTCGCGGACTCCGTTTTCCGTGTTGATCCGGATCATTCCGTCGCGCATGGACGCTGAACCTGTATAGATCCTCTGTCCGAGGAAGACGAAAGTCATATCACGCGGCGTCCTGAAAGCGATGATGTCCTCCCAGTCGATCACGAGATCGTCCAGCTCGTCGCTGTCGAATTCCAGCTTGAGATCGCGGAAGAGGTCCATGTTACCACGAAGCCATTCGCCGGATTTCAGCTGGACCCAGTCCTTCATGTCCTTTGAAGGTCCAGCCGGGTGCCATTCCTGTGCTTTCGCAGGAATCGCACATGCCGACAGGCCAAATGCGATGCTGATCAGCACTCCCATGGACAAAACCGGTGTGATTCGCCTGCCCCTACACATCATCGATCTTTTCCTCCTTCTTCTCTTCAACGGTATTGTCGTTATATATGTGCACGTCTCTCTGCGGGAATGGGATCGAGACACCCTCCTCGTCGAACCGCATCTTGACCGCGCGGGTGACATCCCAGTAAACGTCCCAGTAATCATCGACCTTGACCCACGGCCGTACCACGAAGTTGACCGAGGAATCCCCCAGCTCGTGCAGCTTCACGACAGGCTCCGGATCGTCGAGTATCTTGTCATTATCCTTCAGGATTCCCATAAGGACCTGCTCGGCCTTCGGAATGTCGTCTGTATACGATATTCCGAAGGTCATGTCGACCCTGCGAAGGTCCTGGGCGGTCACGTTCTTGATAACATCGCCCCAGATCTTGCTGTTCGGAATGATGATCGTCTGGTTGTCGATCGTAAGTATCGTCGTCGACACGAGACTCATCTTGCTGACCTTCCCGAAAACAGTCCCCGCGTCGACCATATCCCCCACGTCGTAAGGGCGGTAGATCAGGATCATCATCCCCGCTGCGAAGTTCGACAGGGTGTCCTGCAGCGCGAATCCTATAATAAATCCGACTACACCGAGTCCTGCAAGGAGCGGCCCCAGGTTTATACCGAGCTGAGACAGCGCGATCAGCAGACCGAGTATCATCACGACATTCGCCGCGGCAGTGATTATCATCCTGCGCAGCAGGGTCGAGACATCCACCCTGGCCGAATCGAGGGCACGCGTGGTGCCCTTGCGGGCAAGCCGTGACAGGAACCGGAACATGTACAGGAGACCTATAAACAGCGCCAGCTTGACGATAAGGCCCGGCCCGCTGTCGATGAGCCAGGCCCACAACCTGCCGGTGACCCTGCTTATCAGATTGGCGGCGGCACCTCTGTCGAGGATCAGCATACTGATATCCCTCGTCGCTTCTGCCACTTGCACTCGATATTCCTCTGTCGGCAGATTGAGCGTATCCATGATTTCGAGAGTAGCGGTCAGACTTCTGATCAGCGACTATCTTATCTCCCGGCCGTGTTGCCTCATCAGCGAATGTTACCGAGACTTTGTAGCGTTTTCTTGCTTGGTAATGCCCGGATTTCTTTGAACTATTATTTCTAGTTCTTCCATTTCCGGCAGCCGAAGCGGTTCGACCC
>SDBS01005745.1_pt1 | contig 12067 bp, 12 predicted proteins | sample 2277091 | NCBI WGS metagenome assembly SDBS01 (sample SAMN10404972, study PRJNA504765) | marine sediment metagenome | isolation source: marine sediment core GS10_PC15, 163 cmbsf | place: Arctic Ocean: Southern Knipovich Ridge | collected 2010 | reverse complement strand
ACTTAACCAACAACGCCAACTACCCCGGCGGTATGCGGGTGCAACTGCAGGTCGGACCCGTCACTGCGAACATTGCCCCCGTGATCACCTCGATCACCGCAACACCCAACATAATTTCGCCTGCCGCATGCACGACACAACTTTCAGTAGACGCTCTCGATCCTGATGACAGCCCCGAGACGCCGCTGGTCTGCAGTTGGATGGCTCAGGGCGGTGTCGGCAGCTTCGACGACCCCACTATCGCCAATCCGATCTACACATTCCCGGAGAATCTTCCTCCCGGACCCTTTACGTTTACCGCCTATATGTCCGACGGCGCAGACACCACTGTCGGTACCGTCGATATCACAATCCAGGGACACCCGGAACCCGACCTTGTCATCGACAACCGCGACGCCGGCGCCTCGTCAAAAGGCAAATGGCTCGTCTCGGCGGGCGCCAATTCGTGGGGAGCCGACTCGGTCTACAGCGACACAGCCGGCAATACCTTCACATTCCAGGGCCCCCGCAGCGGCGAGAACAACGTCTACATGCGATGGACTCCCAGGGCAAGCCGTTACAACGCCGTGCCTGTGGAAATCTTTGACAACACAACCTCGCTTGGCGCATTCACCGTCGACCAGACCGCCAAGGCCGGCACATGGGTCCTGCTTCCCGGCGGACCGTACACGTTCACAGGAACCGCCAAAGTGGTTATCACGATAGATCACGGCAAATCCAAGAGCACCAATGCCGATGCCGTCAAGTTCACCTCAACGGCTGCTGCCTACGTCGACCACATAGACATCGTCGGTCCGACAACCGTTGGGGACGAACAGGCGCCTGTCAACTACGATATCAGTATCGTCAACAGCGACGGTTCGTCATGCATAACCGACCCGCAGATATAGGATGGAGTCGATACCGACACTTCAATCGATGCGGCAGGCACTTTGACGGTTCCAAATGTTACTGCTGACCTGCCGGCCACAATCTCCGCCGAATATACCGCGGCTGGCTGCACCTTCACCGATACGCTCGACATAACCATCGTTGACGGCGTCGTCGCCACCGAAGTCACCATCGACAATCAGGACGCCAATACTTCACAAACAGGCACATGGAAAGTCTCCGGCGGCGTCGATCCGTGGGGAACCGATTCGGTTTACAATAAAACAGCCGGCGACACGTGCAGCTTCTACACCGATCTCGCAGGAGTGCCCTACGCCGTCTACATGCGCTGGACAGGCTGGTCTTCCAGAAGGAGTTCGGTACCCGTAGAAATAAGCGCCAACAACGCCCTGCTCGAAACCGTAACCGTCAATCAGCGGCTGAATCCGAGCATGTGGAACCTCCTCGGAATCTATACCCTTGGGCCCAACACAGAGATGGCCATCACCTCGCTTGGCGGCGGCAGCACCAATGCCGACGCGGTAAAATTCACACCGGTAGCAACGCTGACAGAGATAATCGTCGACAACGGCGGTGTCGGCACATCTTCAACCGGCTCGTGGAAGGTCTCCAAGGGTGCAAATTCCTATGGCCCCAATTCGCTGTGGAGCAGATCCGTCGAGGGCAGATACACTTATCACATTGCCAACCTTACAGGCACATTCGATGTATACGCCTGGTGGACGGAATACCCCAGTCGACCAACATCGGCGCCCATCGAGATATGGGATGGAGACACACTCCTTCAGACGGTCAATGTCGACCAGCTTGCAAACGGCGGCCAGTGGAATCTGCTTAGTTCCGGAGTGACCTTCTCGACCGACGTCAGGATTGTCATTGTTTCCGAAAATGCTGATTTCAGCACCAACGCCGACGCAATAAGGCTTGTACCGTAACGATGCAATTACGCGGAAAGGATGACACGCAATGAAGGTTGTATGGACGATAGTATTGATTGTTGCATGCTTACTGTTGATGCCGGGTTGTGACGGGGTAAAGGCGGTGGACGATCCAGTTGACGCCGACGCCGGCGTTCCCGCAACAGCCCGACAGCCGGCATCCGGGCAACCGACCGTTGAGCAACCGCCGGTCGAGCAGCAGTGGGGCATAGAAATCCAGGCTCTCAGACTCTCGGCAGCCGACAACATGCTTGATTTCAGGTATCGGGTAACCGATCCCGACAAGGCCCGCCAACTGCTGAAACGCGGCCTTAAGCCCTGGCTTCTCGATCGGGCAACCGGTGTAAAACTGTTGATGCCGACGGCAACAAAGATAGGCCCGCTCAGACAGGCGACCCTCGCACCCAAGAAGAACAGGGTATATTACGTGATGTTCGCCAATCCCGGCAGGTTCATTAAGCGAGGGGCCATAGTGGACGTTGTCATAGGAGACTTTGTCGCAAAGGACATTGTTGTTCAGTAAGCCGGAGGGAGGTCGCAATGTGGCTCGTCCGCATGTCAATTCTCTGCGGAGTGCTGGCGGTACTGGTCTCGACAACTGCGCTGCACGCTCAAGATGTCAGTCCGCAACTTGAGGCCGTACTGCAAAATGCCGCCGATGATGAAAAAGTCCCTGTCATAATAACCTTTACCGATCGCGTGGATATCTCTCGTTTCAGCGGGTACGGCAAACGCCTGCGCAGACAACTCATAAGCGCATCACTGCGGACAAGGGCCTTGCGAAACCGGAAACCAATTCGACAATTTCTGCGCGACAGGGGCGCGACACGTTTCAAGTCGCTCTGGCTCGTTAACGCCCTGGCGGTTGAAATACCCGCTCCCCTCGTGCACAGGATCGCACGACTCCCGGGCGTCGCAAAGGTGTCGCTGGATTATACGTTCCAGCTTCCCCCCGCCGAATACAATGATACTCCCGCCGTCCAATGGAACCTGGAGATGATCGGCGCACCCGCTCTCCGGGATATCGGCCTTACCGGACAGGGTGTCGTCGTCGCCACTATGGATTCCGGTGTCGACATCGACCACCCCGATTTGAAAAACAACTGGAGAGGCGGATCGAACAGCTGGTATGATGTACACGCCCCAACAGATATCCCCTATGACACCAACGGACACGGCACCCAGGTCATGGGAATCATCGCAGGCGCCGGACCCACCGGAATCGCGCCGGGCGTTCGGTGGATAGCCGCCAGAGTATTCGACGAGTTCAACATCGCCGCCGTAAGCGACGTCCACCTCGGCTTCCAATGGCTCCTCGATCCCGACGGCGACCCGAACACCGACGACGCGCCGGATATCGTCAATAACTCCTGGAACCTTCGCGAAAGCGCGGGCCTTTGCATCGACGAATTCGCCGACGACATCGGCACCCTCAAAGCCGCGGGCATCGCCGTCATCTTCGCCGCGGGCAACGAAGGACCGTCCGCCGGCTCATGCAGCAGCCCCGCCAACTATGCAGGCAGCTTCTCCGTCGGAGCGGTCGACGCCAACCGGCAAATAGCCCCTTACAGCAGCAGGGGTCCTTCGCCCTGCCACAACGACATCTTCCCAAATCTCGTCGCCCCCGGAACGAACGTCATCACCACAGACCTCTCCTTCGGCGGCGCGAACAATTACGCATCCGTAAACGGTACGTCATACGCCGCCCCCCACGCCTCCGGCGCCCTTGCACTGCTGTTGAGCGCCTTTCCGCATGAAACCATCGAGGATTTACAGTCGGCGCTGCGGGACACAGCCGGCGACCTCGGCGCTCAAGGCCCCGACTACGATTACGGCTACGGCCTCATCGATGTAACTGCCGCCTATAATTTACTGCATGCCGCACAATCGCAGTGCCACCCCGACACCGACCAGACAGACACCGACGGCAATGGAATAACCGACGATGACAATGTATGCGTAAATCTAACTGCCCAGGACAACAACGGCGATTACAGCTTTCAATTAAGCAGCGACGCCGCAGACCCCGACAATTCGCTGATCCGCCTCCGACAGGGCCAAAAGCTCTATCTGACATTCTTAAATCCCGAAGGTTTCCCCGAATCCCTCGGCATTGAATGTCTCGGATACAGTCCCGCCACACCGCTCTTTTCAGGTTCGCCGTTGTCGTCCTTTGCAGTGGCGTCCGCCGGACAGTTTACGTATTATTACAACGCCAATCAGCCCGGTACATACCCCCTGCTCGCTGCATCAGAAACAGGAAAAGTTTATCCGGCAGCACAAATCCGCGTCGAGCCTGTTCAGAATCTGTCTCTGTCCGCCGGCGAGCAGCTTGCTTACCATACTCACCTGCCGGGCGATAAATACGCATACAACGACGGCGACGGCTCAACTCATTACGACATCGAATACAGCCTGGTCCCGGACGCCGACAACGATTATACGATAACCGCTCAACAGGGCCAAAAAATCCTCCTGCGCATCTCGGGCTCTTCAACCGCCGGTTACCGCACGCTCAGGACACTCGCAATGCCAATGACAGTCATAGCCAAAGGAGCCCGACTTCTAAAAGCCCCCGATGGCGCGAGGCTCTATTACCAGACGTGTTCGGTTACCCTTGGCGGCGGACAATCGATGGATGTGATTATCGACACAACAGATGTTCCACCCGGAACGTATTTCCTGTATACTACCAATATGAACTGCCGGAGTAACCATACAGAAGAGTTCGGCGGCATGATGACCGAGATTCAGATAAACCCCGTTCAGCCATAATAACTTTAAGACTTCATCTTCTTCTCTAAGTAATTTACAACTAAGGAATGATCACGGACAAGATTCTTGAGGTCCTCGACGCCGGCGCGCAGATCATTGAGATCCTTACTCGACCGCTTCATTTCTTTAAGAAACAACTCGAGTGCCTGGTCCCTGATCCTGCAGGCAGAAGTGCTGCTGATGCCCCACTTGCGGCAGATGCCGGCACGCGACATCTTGCCGCCAAGCATATCCAGCGCTATTTCCATTTTCTGTTTGTCGGTAAGCTTTGTTCCGCCCATATCGGACTCCGGCAGCGAACACCCAATGCAGCGGACCCGCAGCACCGCTCAACAAACCCGATGACGTAACCACACCGGACGTCGGCTATAGCTCGCTCCAGTCTCCGTTATGATCGAGCGTGTAACCGTCCGGTCTCGACGGGGCGTTATCCGCAGACGTCCCAACCGTTATCGTAAACTCCAACGGTGGGCCATACACAAAATCGGTAATCGTAAAATCGCCGTCTCTGAAGTACGTTCCGGTAAGTTCGCCTTCGGTAAAACCCAAATCGGTATTCCAACTGCTAAACGCAGTGCCCATCAACGCTGCATCCTCGCCCTCCTCGGCTGCAAAGTCTCGCAGGGCGGTTGCGACCGTACCCGCCATAGTCTTGCCTTCGGACCACTTGGCAGCGTCGATGCGTCCCCGCATGATCGGGATCGCAACCGCCGCCAGAATCGCTACGACCAATATGACCACCATGAACTCGATCAGTGTGAAACCGTTTTTCCTCAACATGATGTTTCCCCCAATAAAAAATGAATAGAACCACTTAAACGCTTTTTCTGTCGTTCCGGCGAAAATAAACTCCGGCATTCCGCTGCAAATCTCAATACCCCCATAAAACTGTTCGACATTGTTTCGTCAAATAACAGAGTCGACATAACAAAAATAATTCGCCGCGCAGAACGCCGGCCGGTCCGATACGCCGTCATTCAGCAGCATATCGGTCGCTTATCTGGAAAAGTGATATGTTATCTCACACCGGATACCGGCAGGAAGGTTTGCAGCGGAATGTTAATCATTTGAATAATAGTATATGCAACTGCGATATGGCGTCTTGAGGCTGGCGCCGTCTACAAACGGCTGCAGGGCAGGGGCCTTGCCTTTTCCGGTTTGCGGCGTATACGCAGGTCTGCCGAGATCGTGTTTGTAAGTTAAAAGAATTTTGCATGATTTTCTAAACGTAATCTTATCCGTATCACGGGTGCGAACCATCGCCACCAGCGTACCGCCCTTTGGCGTCTGCTCGTATCGGACGAAGGCTGTGTAGAAGTCCGACTCTAAATCTGCGAACCCCCACGAATGACCGTAAAAGTCCTCGGCGCCGAGGCTTTCATACGTCGGTTCGGCATCTCCATCGAGGTATATCTCATGGTTACCTTCGCAGATACCCTGGCCGGCGGCGCACGAGGGATGATCGCCTTCCAACTGCAGCCAGTGTGCAACAATGGCGCCCGGCGACTTGACATCCAAAAGGACAAGGTCCTCGTGCGGAAATTGAAACTCGCCGCTTTTGTATGAAACTTTCAGATAGCCGCAGCTATCGGGAATTTCTTTGACCTCGTCCCATTGAACATTCATGTACCCTAAGAAGTTGTCATTAGTGGGATTTTCGACCTCGATCCTGATATGTTTGCGAAACGGCATCGGAAGGCGAAAGTTGTGCGACCTGCGAACGTGCGAGAAATAGATCGTGTAATATGGTTGCGTGGCCGATTGAATATCACCCAGAAAGTCCATCAAAGGCATTTCGATTGAAGGCTTTTTCTCTCCGTCGTACCACACCCGCAAAATAAATTTGCTGTCGTCGCCAAAGGCATAGTCTGAAACATGAAACAGCGTAACCACGCCGGGCCCGTCCTGATCGAGCAGGACAACCTTTGCATGAGGCTTCATAGTCGCCGCATCCGGGTACTTATCAAGCTGCCAGGTTGACGGAATTCCGTGGGTCTTTCTATCCTGTATCCCGCTGATCTCCTGCCACCCGCAGGAACGACTCTGCGCACATCCTGCGCCAACAAAAATCAAGAAGACAATAACCCCCATGAGTGCAGCCGTGACTTGTGGTTTCATAACCATATTCTCCGTTAACCGGCTTTGAATTCGGGTTCGAGGAGTCCTTTTGCGTTTGTTTTTATTTTGAAGAGGTCGCCTGCCAGGGGTTGTTTTTTTCTGTCTTCGTCGCTGAGGCTGTACCATGCTGTGGTGATGTAGAGTTCGTCGAGGTTTTGGCCCGCGAAAGCGAAGCAGGTTGGGTTTGCCACGGGCAGTTCGATTTGTCGGATAACTTTGCCGTCGGGGTCATACCGTGTGATTTTCCAGCCGGCCCAGTGGGCGCTCCAGATGCATCCTTCTTCGTCGACGATCAGGCCGTCGGGCCAGCCTTCTTCGGTGGGTACGACGACGAAGTCGCGCCGATTGCCGACGACGCCCTTGGCGGTGTCGTAGTCGTAAGCCAGGATTCGGCTGTGGAACATGTCGGTGACGTAAAGGGTTTTTCCGTCGGGGCTGAGGCCTATTCCGTTGGCGACGGCGAGGCCCGTGTCGAGTTCGTGGATGCTGTTGTCGCCGTCGAAGCGGTAGAGTGCGCCGTCGGGCGCGGCGAGGTCTTTTTCGTTGATGGTTCCGATGAGGAACCGGCCCTGGCGGTCGACGGCGCCGTCGTTGAACCGGAGATTGGGCATGTCGGCGACGGGATCGACGATGAAGGTCGATTTGTTTGTTTCGGGGTCCCAGTAGTACAGGCCCGTTTTGGCGGCGGTTATCCATTTGCCGCCGGCCTGCCGGGCCAGCGCGGTAATTGGGAAATCGACCCGCCATGTTTTCAGTTCGCCGGTTGCTGGCTTCAATCGGTATACGCACTGCCCTTCGATGTCAATCCAGTACAGGGCCTGTTCGTTCGGAATCCATATCGGGCTTTCGCCGACTTCGTTTTGTGCGGGCAGTACATGTTCCAACTGGCTCATCTTTTCTCCTGTATTACAGTTCGAGGACTCTCTGTCTTTCTTCGACGATTGTTTCGACGAGGGCTTTGACGTTTTCGATCGGGACATCGTTCATGACTTCCTGCGAGGGTGCTATGATTAGGCCCCCTCCCTTGCCGAGTGTCCGGATGGTCTTGCGTGCGTTTTCCTTGACCTGTTCGGGCGGGCCGAAAGGGAGATAATTCTGCGTCTCGATGCCTCCCCAAAAGACAAGGTCCTTTCCGTATTCGCGTTTGAGAAACTCGAGGTCCATGCACGGCTGGACGGGTTCCAGGACCCTGAGCCCGATGTCGATCAGGTCGGGCAAAAAGTCCGTGAGGCATCCGCAGGAGTGCATCATTATGGGCAGCCCCGCGTCGTTGAAGACCTGCCAGTATCTCTTGATGCGGGGCAGGAAGAACTCTCGAAATGTCTCTTTGGAGAACAGCGTGGTATCCTGTGTTCCGAGGTCGTCGCCGTGGTGGGCGACCTTGAAGCCCATCTGCACTACTTTCTTTGCCATTTCGACTTTGTAATCGGTTATCTTGTCGAGCAGTTCGTGGACAACTTTGGGCTTGAGAGCAAGGTTGGTCATGAACTGCTCGAAGCCCATGATCGCGTAGGCTCTTTCGTAAATGCCGAAATAACCCGACGGGATAACGAGAAAATCGCCGGACTGTTCGGCGAGGTCCTTTTCCATGTCCGTGAAGTTTCCTTCGCGCTCGATATTCGGGGCGTTGTAGTTCTTGACAGCCTCTTCGATTTCCTGGAACAGCGATTCGCGGTTGACGTCGCCGGGCATGTATTCGGCGTGCCGGGCGGTCGCGTTGCCCTGCAGGGGCGCGAAGTTCGTGAAAAAGCCGTCGGAATCGACAACGATGCCAATGCCCCAGCAATCGTACACCATCTTATTGTCCCAGTCCGGGCCGCAAAAGCCCATTTCCTTCAACCGGTTCATCTCAGCCCTGTCGTTGCGATAGAACAGCGGCTTGTCATGGAGGGGCAGGGTCAGATACAGGTGGTTTTCGAGATACCCATCCAACTCGTCAGCCGAAGCCAACCCGAGCGCTTCGCTAAGGGCCTTGTCCCTCGTACGGTCGGAAAACGTTATCTGGCTGGGCAGGTAGTCCACGTCTTTACCTTCGATGACCCGCAGGACCCGCTCTTCTTTTGTAAGCATGACTGAATCTCCTGATTCACAGCATTTTTACGTCGTCCATACAGAACTCTTCCATCTGCCCGCCATGATACACTGCATCGCCCAAACAGTCCAGACCGTTGACGGCACATATCGGGACAGGCCCCAGCCTGATCATCATAAATATTGCCTCCCCTATGCTCAATTCAACGACTCGTCTTCCAGCGTATCAAGCCCCTTAATGACATCGTGCATAAACACCCGTCTGCCGCTCGCCGTATCGTGGGCCGCATACGTCATACCTCGCTCCGCATCGAAGTAGGCATACCAGCTATACCGAGACAACCATTCGTAATCCTCGTCATCAACTTGAGCATTTTGCCCGTTCCCTAAAGGTATCTCTTTCATTGTGCCCTCTTACATCTTGCGTTACGGCTACCAACCTGCCTCGCAATACAAAACAAGCACGCTGGCGTCATCACTGATATGGATGGTAATGTTGTAAAAATAATGAGCTTTTTCATATTTTTCATTTGATGTAAACGGCCCTCTTGTGAAACGCAAATCATCAGATTTCGAAATCTCATAGATGGCACTTAACACATATTTTCTTTCTGGAAGATCCGTTCGTTTCCATTCATAAAACTCGAAAGATCGGATGATTCTTTGTACCATTTCTTCTCTTGTAATATTATAGCCTTCTCGCAGCAAATAACGCACAGTGATCCATCGCCCCCCTAGACCACGTACAATACTAGCTTCTTTTTCCTGCAGCTCATATTCTTTCAAACTAAACGGCCAGAACTGTCCACCAAGTTCTTTAGACCATCTTTCGTACATAATTTCCCTTTTGTTTTCGTCAAATGGAGGATCGTACGCATTCTCTGCTTTAGTGTCATTGGGATCCTCAAGGTCAGGGCTCTCGCCAGGGCATCCAATAAGTAACACAGAAAAAATAATAATTACAGGTATTTTCATTTCTATTTTCTCCTCAATAGAATTAGAGGGTGGAGGGCTGTCACATATCTACTTAATCCGGTCTCTGCCATTTTTTTCTTGGGTCCTTCTCTTGATCTTCTTGATTGCAGATCTAGCGGCCAATCTTACAGTGTGGTCGGCGCCTATGGTTGCCTTCTCTAAAGCCGGCAGTGCCGTTGAATCCCCCGTTTTCCCCAATGCCCTCGCCGCTCTACATCTTACATAGTCACTATCGTCCTGCAAAGCTTCAACAAGCGCCGATTGGAATGTTTCGGCTTCGTCAGCAAGAAACATCACCAACACAAACACCGCTGCTTCACGTATCATTATGCGTTCATCTTGCTTAAGGATATTTATGATCAGTTCTGAGGCTTGAGGCCCTCCCTGGCGTCCCAGCCCATACATCGCCGTTTTGACGATCGATCTCTCGCTATCATCAAGAGCCGCGATCAGGTAAGTTTCCGCTCGTTTGTCGGTAGCGAAACCAAGGGCATTTACGGCCGCTCCTCTTGTACTTCTATCCTTCGACTCCAAGTAAGGAAGCAAGGCATCAAAGTCAATTTTGGCGATGGCCCCGGCAGCCTGTCCTCTGGTCTCGCGATCATTCTCTAATGTGTGTGTCAAAACGGTGAGAGCGTTGGGATCCCCAATTCTTCCCAAAGCCCTCGCCGACGCTTGTCTTAGTTTTGAACGCGGAGAGTTTTGGAGGATATGGCACAGGTAAGCCATGGATTGATGGTCCTCGAATTTCCCGAGAGCTTCTATAGCGGCAAAGTGTAGTGAATCCAGTTCATATAGCCTACCCTGAAATCTGAGCACAGCTCGTAAGAGCGGCACTGCCGCCGGATCAGTGATCCTCTTGACAACAGCCGTTTTTACTCTATGACTTTCATCTTGTCCTAAGACATCAACAAAAACTGACTGCGATGTGTTTTCCCCAATATTCTGCAGAATGGCTATCCTGACATCCGGGCTGTCGTCATTCCTTAAGACATCAATCACTGCTTCGCTGGCGTGGGGAGTTTCAATATAACAGAGCCGAACGGCCGCATAACATCGCACAACGGCATCAGGATGCGTACAGGCTAACTCAACAATAAATGCTGTCGCCTCGGCACTCTCCAGGGCTTCGAACTCGTTGCTACGCGGGCGAATCAATCCAAGCTCACGAGACTTGAGCGCAATCAGCCCCAATTCTCCATGCCCGCCCGCAATGTACTTGACGCCTCTGAAGGGTCTGCTTCTAACTCTTGAGCTAGGTTTGCCTATGGCTTTCTTAACAACACTATCCAGCAGTTTTTCATAACGGATGTATCTGTCTGGCTCCATCATCCGATCAAGCATTGCTTGAGCCAATAGACGTTCCTTCCAGTTACGAGAAGACATCTTCTTCCGTAAAACAGGTATAGAGGCAAGTCTTTGCCGGATGATCGTATTGCGAACGTTTACGTATTCGTCGCCCTTAGTCACAACGGATCGAGCAAACAACTGCTCAGCAGGCAATCCATGGGACACGTCTTGTTTCGGAGGCTGCCCAACGTTTCCAATTAATGCCAGGACCAATGGCGCCAACATAAGTCTGCTTAAACAATACATTAGTCTTTCTCCTCAAAATGGGTCTTACGGAATCTCATGTATCTCCCACCATTTGAAGTAAATTTAAGGTACCAGGGTTTTTGCATCTTTCCCCAACAAAACCAACAACCCACTATCCCAAAACCATCTCTCACCGTCCTGAGCCTGTCGAAGGGCCGCATCCTCCGCGAAATCCGCCGCAGGCGGACTCCAAAATAGTAAATAGTAAATCGCAAATAGTCAATACAATTCCCGCCGGTCTCAGATTTCAGATTTCTCCCCACCCATCCCCTCGCGTACCTTTATTTATCGCGCGGGGATTATGGTTCTCCTAAAATCTTTATCTCGTCAATATTCCACCCTGAGTATTGGTAGGCATGATCATCTACAATCTGGTAGCTCCAACGGATGTACACTGCCGGTTGATTATCGGCAATACTGCTCATATCATATTCGACAATCTGCCAGCCGGCATCTGTGATGTCAGAGGGATCCGTATTTTCCCAAACCGCCGACCAGTCAGTCCCATTGTTAGACGCTTCGATTTTATTTGCAACATAATCCTGGCTATCGGAATTTAGCCATCGTGCAAACTGCAAACGAATATTATGGTAGCCGCCGCAGTCAATCGCCCCGGTTGTCAGGTAGTATGGCCCACCTTCAGAAACGCTGTAATCGCCGTCAAGATTGACCCCGTAGACATTGTTTCCGGCATACCCGCTGTTCGGATCCGGATTTCCATAAGCACCTCCGCTTCCATTAGG
>SDBS01005743.1_pt1 | contig 12068 bp, 9 predicted proteins | sample 2277091 | NCBI WGS metagenome assembly SDBS01 (sample SAMN10404972, study PRJNA504765) | marine sediment metagenome | isolation source: marine sediment core GS10_PC15, 163 cmbsf | place: Arctic Ocean: Southern Knipovich Ridge | collected 2010 | reverse complement strand
CTTCCACATCCGAATCCTTCAATAATCTACGTGATTCTATTATGTAACTTCTGTTAATTACCTGGAGGTGGCTTTGGCTATAATAACTCAACAAATCATCATAAGAGGCTGGGATAAGATCCTCCTGGGGTATTTCGATACCGTCCTTCATGAACAGGAATTCGAAAGCTTCACGCATTACTGCTTTATAGATGGATGGATTATTCACAACTTGAGACAATACTCCGAGACTCCCTTCAGATGCTTCATAAATCAAGAGATTGGGAATATCTCCTTCACCCATTATCGTAGCTCCAATTTCATTGGCTTCAACCTGGAAAAAATTCTCAATAGACCTTTTTAATGCATACATTAATGTTATTACACCATCTTTCCCTCCTTCCAGGGCAAGTGACTCAATTGGTTGTATAAAAAGGGCATTAGCTGTAAATGTTGTGAAGAGTTTTATTCTTCTAATGTCGTCATTATTACCTTCCTCGTTTTCCTGTTTCTTCGTCTGCCAATACCCATTTTTCAGATTAAGAGCATAACCGTTTTCAGGTGAGGATCTCCATTTATAACTTATTTTCACCAATCTTGCTGATGGAATTGCATGGATATGAAGAAGCTTTTCTTTTTCAACATTAACCACAGCTTCCGTTATACTTTCAAACCCACCCTCCACAGCAAAATAGGTTCTTATATCAAAACCTCTCCGGGTTCTTTCTTCTTCCTGACAGGTGATTCTTTGAAGTTCGTATGCTTTGGTTTCTGTCATGTTTACCAGGTCAGGATGTGTGAACTTATCCATACCCTGGTTTAGTTCCATATTAACAATCGGATCAACATTGTAATTGTATTGATCTTTCATTAGTATATACCCTGTATATGGACTGATTTTGGCTTTTTCAAGCTTGGCCTCAGCTTCGGCTAATACGATTCTGTCAATTCGATATTTTGAACCATCATGATAAATCACGTTGCGGGGGCCAAACTCGTTTAATGCAATGGTCCTTGGTCGTGATACAAATTCACCTGAACCTTCTTTATTTTCAAGGAATGAGCGAATAGGTAAGCGGGTAAAATTGTACCCTGGTAAAAAACCTTCAGAAGCCAGATACCTGAACGGATAGAATTCGGATTGACTGCCCTGGTTATTCCTTCCTCCATCTTTTGAATCATTCAAGAGTAATTCCATTTGTCTCTCTGCCTGTCTTCGGGAATACTTTGCTTCCCTAATTTTTTCATGGTTATCAGCATAAATCCTGTTTTCAATGACATCATTGGCTGCTCTGAATTGAAGGATGGCGTTTTTATAAAGTAATCTCCATCTGTCAAGAGATTCATCAAATCGAAGCAAGAAATCATCAATCGCCCTTTTCATCCAATCTTCAGTAAACCAGGCAGGCTTCCTTAGAATTAATTCATTTCTGAAGTATGTGTCCTCAATGACCTTTTCAAATGTTACAAGTACCTGTATTTTCTGGGGTTCTGTTAATTTCAGTGCTTCCCTGACTTCCTCCTTGATGGGTAAGTTTTTCAGATCCTCCTTGTTTAAAACATCTCCAAGTGAGTTATTTAGTCCAGCTATCGATCGCATGGTAAGGATGCTTGCGTGAAGATGGCTTTTCAACAATTCCTCGTTAATCAGATCCATTCGTGGAGTAGACACATCACCTGAAACCATCTTTGCAGGGTTCTTGAAATAGTGCCTGTCATGAGGACTGAAGTTACTACAGTAAGCCATAACGAGTGCAGCCTGTCCGGATCTGCCTGCACGTCCACTCCTTTGAGCATAATTTGAAGGTGACGGGGGAATATTACGCAAATGGACGATGGAGAGATCTGATATATCTATACCCAATTCCATTGTAGGGGAACAGAACAAGACACCAATTTTACCCTCCCGGAACTCCTTTTCCCGATCTCGCCTTTTCTGTGAATTTATCTGTCCTGTATGCTCTCTGCCTTCTAAGGGTTTAAGAGCGCGATAGTCAATCTGGTAAAATTGTTTAAAATATTCATTCACCTTTGGGGTTAACGGCTTATAGGAGCGATGCTTTATTAAATCAGGAGTGATTGTTTGCCCATCTCCTGTTTTCCAGATGATGTTATCTACTCTTAGCTGATAAACTGATATTTCTTCACCTGCTTCTGATTTTACCGGTTTACGAATAAGCCATCCTGCATCGACAAGGAAATCTAATAAATTATAAATGAAAGAATTATAAACTTCTTTGCCTTTTAGATCAATACCAAAATCTTTGGCATTTCTTTTAATATATCGACCGAATACACTCTGGTAACTTCCGCTTTCAGTGTAGAAGCTGATGGCAGACCGGGCGAGTTTTTCAATTCTTATGTGAGAAGGATATTCAATTTTATCAGAGTCGTCCAATGTCCATGGATCCCTGAGTTTCTCCCTTATCTTGTTGGTGTTTTGATTAATTATTGATGGTTCAAGCATTGTATAACTCAATGCATAAGATTTCCTGAAGAAATCGAAAATCTGATGAAGGAATTCTTTTCGTTCCTCCGCTGACATTATATTAAGCAAGTCTTGTTCTTTCCACAATGAATCATCATTTACAGAACTATCCAGATGATTGTAACCTATTTGTAAAAGAGCACATTGCTCCAGGTTAGGCAATACAACCCGCCAGCTTCTTCTCAAATCATGTAGCAATCTGTAGATGATGAAATCTTTGAATGTGTCCTCATTTTCTTTCTTTGGGCCAGGGAATTTTGCTGGATTTTTAGCATACTCATCCTGTGGAATATGTATGGCATCAAATACTTTATCTGCAATATTGGAATAATCTAATGTTTCGTTGACTTCTAATGCTTGCGCTATTGCTGCTCTAAGCTGGCCAACTTTCACAAAGTCATTGAAATGTCCTGATTGAAGTGAAGCATCCTGACGGTTATCTGTAATACTTAATAATTTCTGTTTTTCGGGGGATTCATCAAATGCTTGAAGTTGGGTGATGGCCTCAAAGGAAAGTACTGTTGTTGCAGTGCTTCTGCCTTCTCCCCCAATCTTTATAATTTTGGTATATTCTGCTGTTCTTGCATCAAATATGCTACCTGAAGTCGGATCAATCATTAGTGGTTCAGAAATAAACCACCCTTCATACTTCAATTTTTCCTGAAAAGAAAAGTTCCCTTCTTTATCAAAATAGATCTTTCTTGGAATACGAGTCTGCACATTCTTCTTCAGGGTTTGTGTTCCATCCTTTCGAGGTGGATTAAACCATGATTCCGGTAAATCCGGAAGATCTCTTTCTTCGTCCCATATGGCTTCATCATCTTCACTATGTTGAATAAAAACATATCCTGATGTGGGACGTTCCTCTTCCTCTTCGGTATCAGATAGATTATAGAACTCCCTTGGAAGGATTTTACTGTCATTTTCATTCAGGTTGACACAATACATTTCATGCCCGGAAGAGCGACTGAAAACAAGTGGGAAAATAAAGGTGTCTTTGTCTTCGGCATATAAACCTGCATCCATAAATAATTGCCGGTCATTCTGATTACCCAATGTTGCATAAACGGAACCGGTTTGGGCAATGAATTGGTGAATCCTGTAGGGGAGGTAGTTCTTTCTCTGGTCCTTCTCCTATGTGAGTTTAATAGGTTTGCCCATTCAAGTAAATCGAGAATATGTTGTTCACAATCGTCATGTTTTACGCTACAATAATCAGATAATTGATTACTGATATCACGAATAGTAAGAGGTTTTCTTCTGACCATCACACCCTCTTTACTTTCAAGTGCAATGTTATCTTCAAGCCAGTTGCCGGTTTGATGCTTTTCAAATTCAGAAAAAGACCAGGAAAGATCAATTTTAGTATTTATCGCTGAAGCAATTTTTTCGGGAGTGATTTCTATGTCAGTTCCAATGCTTCGAATAAGAGATTCGTTGATTACTTGATTCTCATATATGTCAGAACCGAATATAAGAGACCCAATTTTTGCAACCTCTTGTTTCTGTTTCGCTAATGTTGAGGTTTCAGAGGAAATCATTGTTGCGGAGGTTCCAATACATGCAATTTTGTTTTTTGCATTTGCTTTGATTCTTCTTATCAAAATAGATACATCTGACCCCTGTCGTCCACGATAAGTATGTAGCTCATCAAATACGAGAAAACGAATATTTTCAAAAATAGCATTTCTGATTTCTACATCCTTTCCTCCCCTTGTCATGATTAATTCCAGCATCATGTAGTTCGTAAGAAGAATATGAGGTGGATTCTTTCTTATAGCTTCACGGGTTTCTTCATCTTCCTGTCCGGTATATTGTGCATATTTGATTGGAAAGATATCTCCGACTATTTCTTTAAGATCTTTTATTTGTTCATCAAGTGTTTTATTTTGGTCATCAAAGGAAACTCCACTTGGCAATGACGACTTCAGGTAATTCCTTTCATACTTTTTTATTTCTTCATTTTGTGAGTTGATCAACGCATTCATTGGATACACAATGACGGCCAGATTTTTTCCTTTTACCTCCTGTTGATTGTTCAGAATATAGCTAAATATCGTAGCCATATAAGTCAATGATTTTCCTGATCCTGTGCCTGAAGTAACTATGAATTCTTTTCCTGCTGCACCTAACCTGATCGCTTCTTCCTGGTGTTTATATAATTCATATCCAATAAATATCTTTTCTAAATCAGGATGCAATATTTTTTCATTTGTCAGCTTTTTCAGCGCACTTCCTGGTTGATAGGTGGGATTGAACTGGACCAATGGATCAGGCCAAAGTTTCTTATTTTGAATCTCGTTATCGACAAATTGGCTTATTCCGGGATCTTTAATGTTTAAGAAACTGGTGATGTAGTTTCTGTAATTCTCGATTAATCTATTGTGGAATTTTAATATGTTCATGATCTTTTCTTGCTAATTATTAGATCCTTGACATCAACATTTAAAATCTCTGCTATTTGGTTAAGCACCTCCAAGCTTGGTTGTCTTCTGTTCTGGACGTAACTGTTGACCATGTTGTAGCTTTTATTCAACTTTTCGGCCAACCAAACTTGCTTGATTCCACGCTCATCGAGCACTTCCTTGATTCGATTCATGGATTATGATATTATATTCTATATGAAGGTATGAAAAATATCTCATGAGTTGAGATGTTTATTCAGTTAATAAGAAGGGGAAAAGCAGTACATTATGCTCCTCACAAATCCCTTTGTCTCGTTCACTGCTGCCCTCAATCCATCCAGCCTTCCTCGCTGTCTTTCTCTGGTTCCCATCTAGTCTGTATCGTTGTTTAGCAGTCGAGATTCAATGCTCTTTATTTGGTCCTTTAGAGCCTGAATTAAGGCAGCTAGGTCAAACTCTGACTTGGTTGTCACTGGAGTGCCTTTTCCCTCATATGAGTCCTTAAACAGCTTCTGAATGGCATTGAAATCCAGGGCGTAATTATAGTCGTTTTGAAGTATGAAAACTGTTTCTCTCAACAGGTCTTCATCACCATGAAATTGGCTTTTCGCAACCTTGGACGATAGTTATGGCCTGTTGAGTACTGCAATTCAGCACTACCACATTCCTGATCATATCAATCTCAATTCTAATCACGTACCTGCTGGACATGGAATTGGTCTACATGACCAACTTATAAAGGCTTCTATGGGATTGGTGAATGTGGAATTCGGCCTTTTGATTGAAACAATAACACAATTGGGATGGTGTTATAGGGTTCAATTTGATTTCTGTATAGCCAGTTTATAAATTAGTTACTGCACTCAAGCCGGGGCGGAACCCTCATCGTATTCAACCGCTACAATTGAGGTGGTGATGTGGAAATCGTTTTGGGATGGTAATATTGAGCTACTGAAGTGGAAATCGTATTGGGATGGTAATATTGAGATAATGATATCAAAACCAAAACTGGTTCTGGCACAGTTATGGGTGTGGCACGCCGTGCTGCACCTATAACCACCACCTAACCCACAGTTGGAGTTAGGAAGTGAAGTTCGCGCTGCCGAAGGCAAGCGTAGCGAACGAAACGTATGAACTCCAACACCCAACTCAACCCCCAGAAACAACCCTGCCCAAAGTCCTGTTTGGCTGGCACAGCCGAATGGACTCGTTTGTTCTTAATAAAGAGGGAAGGTATTTTTACCTTTACTCTTTATGTATATTAATAATTTAAGCTATTTATTTGCTTAATATTATATATATAGTAGTTGGGCACCCGTACAACATGTACATTCACCACATGTACATTTACCTGTCGTGAACGCTGTAACGTGCTGGTATTTCGTTGATTACCCATTCAACACCCCTTTGAAACGGTCTTTTTTCCAGATATCCGTTTTCCTGCAATTTCTTCCAAGATGTCAGGAACTTATCGTCTGGCAAACCAGACCTTTTCTGTACCTGGCTTTTATATACCACGTAGGTCCGGGAGTTGCTCAGAAGCCATGTTAGCAAGCCGATGTCCATGAAGTCCAGTTCCGAGTCTCTGTATATATCCATTGCAAAGGACTTCTTGTAATGCGTTCGGCTTGAACGCGAACGATTATAAGTAGTTCGATTTACATATTTTTTATTTCCATTTAAATCCGATTTCTTCATGATGTCCAAATTCCTCACATGTCCTTGTCATCCCTAAATAAAGGAGGGTGTCTAAGGGTTATTTTAAGCCGATCCTTGGATGGGATCAGTTGTGGTGTCTTCTATGCCAATGACTGGCAATGAAGCCGTTCCTGGCCTTATAATCTCACAAAAACTTGCATCAATTTCATAGCTTACAGAATCAAATCCCGGTTTCTTGGCAACCCAGCTATGGTAAGGCTATCGGCGAAGTGGCTATATGGTATTTTCTGCTTTAATCCGATTCTAATGGCTGACCATATCTCTCCCACAAAATATATTGGGTGTTTAGCTTAGTTTCGCAGCTTTAAATTAACCCCAAACTGTCAGAATTAGTCTTGGCTTCTACAATATCGGGATTCCCAGCCAGCGCAAAAGTCCTTCATCTACATCAGCTGTATCAACCAATTCTTCCAATGTGAAAGAATACCTCGACAAATCTTCATTTTCAACATCCCATAGCTGAACAGTATCAACTACTGGAATAAATTGATAATCAATTCTATTTAATTCATCAAGAAAGTCGGCACTAATTGGGTCGTAACCGTTATCTATTTGAAACTGGTCATAATCTGATATATAAAAGTAATCACACCCGCTATAATAATATGGCCCAATATGATATAAGTTATAGTATAAATAATTATCCCCTAATAGATTCAAAAGTTCGTCTTCAGTAATGGTCTCAATATCTTCCATTTCTTTGTATTCAGCGATAATCTGTTCGTCTTTTTCGTGTTCAGCAATAATCTGAACCATTTCTTCAATTGTGTAATAATATTCTCTCATAACATATCTTATTTTAATTATAATTGTGTCCCCTTTATTTTAGCATTTCGACATCCTGGTTCTCAGCATTGTAAACTCTCTGACTTATAATCTCACAATAACTGGCATCAACTTCATAGCTAACCGAATCAAATCCCAGTTCTTGAGCCACCTTGCTTGTGGTTCCACTACCCCCAAAGGGATCTATGATAACTTGATTCGGTTCTGCCGTTGTCCTGATAATTCGTTCAATTAGGAGTTCTGGTATCTGGCAGGGGTGCCCAGTCTTTTCACGACTCACGTTCTTCACCTGATTGATTTCCCACCAATCATATAGCTTTGCGCCAGTCTTGCCTTCAGCGATTCTCTTTTGTATGCGTTTATCTTCGGGATTTTTGTATGGTTGCCTGACCTTTCGTAAATCAGGTTTGCAACCCCACCAACTTATCAGTCGGCTTTGCTTTCCAGTGTTGCTGTTATACACCCAAGTAACAACCTGTTCACATTTAATCCCAAGTGCCAGGGGTAATAGGTTTATGGTTTCTTCAGGGTAGTGTATTATCACACAGGGGTTGGGAATAGCGGATAGTAATTCTATGTAATCGGCTTCATTCATTTTATCCCTGTATTGGTTATAAGCATATCCTTGGTTATATGGCGGGTCAGTTATAGTTAATCCCTTTGGTAATATTTGATTTCTGAAATCATCATTTACAATTTTTACATTTGACATTAAACATTTGAGTTGAAAATTGCCTGTGGATCTTCGTCAGGAATCCAGCAGCGTTATTTTTTAGGTGAGTATTGATCTACTCACATAGTTGGATGGTACCAGTAATATGTGCGTAGGCCATATTCATAATCTCATCCAAATCGATTAATGCGCTTTTCATTTAATAGGCTGTACATATTTTTGAAATAGCATATGATGCTTATTCACTATCCTTTCATTTCCCAGGTTTTGACATAAGCCATAGTTTTCCATATTTATTCGTTTTGGTTACTTAAGAATTGGAGTTGAGCTCAGTACTTAGATCTTCAACTCCTTAATTTTAACGGTTAACGATGATTTCCCTGAAACGGAAGACCACTATCATCAGCACAACCAAGAAGTTCAGTAAGGTCTGTTTTCTCCCCAGAATTGTGTATTCGGGGTTCTTTCTCTTCAACTGTAACTTTTATAAAAGTAATCCCAGTTCTTTCTGCAGTCCATTTATATTGGTCATTCTCGTAAGTAATGGTTATTTGTGATTTATAACCATACCTGTCTTTTTCGTTGCTTAATATGTCAATCTCAAAACAACCGTTTACTTTATTTACATAATCCAGGCGATTCAGGTATTCCAATACATGTTCACGAAAAGCCAAATAGTGTTCATCATTGGACGAATTATTGCCTCGCATGTAGAAAAAATAATCCGGTTCAATACCTAGCACCTTATGTTTTCCGTCTTTAAATTCAACAGTGTAAATTATTCTTGTATCGACGTCATCGCCCCAATTCCATTTTGCAGTGAAGGTTTCTTTCGGGTATATTATCGAAAGCCTAAAGATTTCGTTATTCATTGAGATTCTATTTGTAACGAAATGTGATTTATTGTTTTCAGTCTTAAGTAATTCTGAATATGATTCCTTAACGAAGCTGCTCCCAGAGGATATTAAACTGGGATTAGTACATTCTAATATTGTGTATGCGTGAATTGACATTGTTATTAGTTTTTAATAGTATTATTTTTTAATTCCTCGTGCTGAGAAGCCGGGTTTACTGAACCAGGTACCTGGTAAAATTTATGTTGTTTATTATTTGTCATTTATTCAAAACTAAAATGGGAGGTCATCATACTCTTCAGTCTTTGAATCAATAGAGCATTTATCCATTTCATAGTTAACCCTGACAATTCGGGTCTTCTCCTTTTCGATTAATTGCCATCTTGGAGCCGGTACTTCTTTGACATAACCAAGAACCTCTATATAGGAGGACCCTATCTTGGTGGCCTCTATTTTAAAATCATCATTCTCAACATTTATGGTGACTGATGATTTTATTTTATGTCTTCGTTCTAGTCCATTATTTTTAGTATTTGGAGTATCGTTTATGGCATCAATTTTTTTAATATGTTTCAACGCAACTTTCATGAATCTCCTTATGGTCTGCTTGCCAATTGTTTTTTCTATATGTGAAATACAGTACCAATAGTCCGGCTTGATTTTGGTGAGTATTGACTTGCCTGATTTATATTTGAAGGTCTGGATTACTGAATCGTAATGAATGTCATCATCCCGATATTTAGCAATGAATACTTCATTTGGATACGTCATAGACAATGCAACTATACTTTCATGCATCGTACCACTACATGTACTGAAATAGTATACTCCTTTTTTACATGAGATAAACTCACTGTTGGGATTCTTGATGATATCTCTTGGGTCAATTTTTTGTAATAACTGGCGGTTACTTTTACAAACCAGTCCAGTGTTATAATCATTTGCCATTTTTACTTCGTTATTTATCATGTTATGTGTTATTATTTAATTCAGTAGTTCCAGGTCTTTATCACTGATGCTTTTCCTAATTCCTTCAGAAAGCTTCTCCGGAACAAATGTTTTGCTTTCCTGATAATCTTGGTTTCTTCTATAGCCAAAGTAATCCCTAATGCGCTGGAGAGCTTCAGGATTTTGAAGCAACCGATACATGTTGTCAAGGTTTTCATCCATCTTTTTGCGGTTATCATCGGCTTCTTTTTGAGCAGCTTCCTCTTGTAGGTACTGCCAAATCAGACCTTTCTTTGGTTCGTTTCTTTTGTTTTTCATTTTATTCATTGTTATTGTTATTATTCTTTGCACCACTGCATTGCTCAATAGAGCATTTAATACAGTCTATCTATGTTTGAAAACAACATCTCTGATATTATCATGCCTCCATAAGATGTTCTTAGCAAAACTGTCATGATAAATGAAATCCAAATTCACCAGTCTCTAAATAGTGACTGATTATTTTCATTATGTAGTTATCATATAAACTATCACCAAGGAGAAGGCAATCATCAATTGTTTCACCAATCAGATAAGCTGCTGTGTAATAATCATGACTTACCGTAATAACACCGATATCATCGTAAAAAATCGATTTAGGTAGGCCTTCGATAATCTTTTCATCTTCTTCTCTCATTACCTGTAGAGTTTCTTCATCAAGCATCAATCCATCGTCAACATATGATGTACTATTAAACTCACATCTTTCAATTGCTTGTTCCTCAGTGAGTAGATTAAAATGTTCTAATAAATCATAACATCTTTTAGGATTGAATTCATCTTCGTATTTTTTCCAATGTGCCATGTAGTGTGTTTTAAATTTGGGATTGAAATGCTCTTTTTTTCAATTCAATCTTGTAATTGTTACAGTTATTCTTGTCGCTTAACCAATTCTGATTGAGCATAGCGATGCCAGTACGATGAAATCGTTATCATCGGAATTCTTGTATATCATTAAATTTGGGTATTACGAAACTAATCCCGCTTTGGGATAAGATTGAGAGGGTTGATGATCATGGCTGGATGACTTTCATCCAACCAATCTCATCGGTTGTGATTAGGATGCTGCGCAGCTATTCAGTAATCACTTCTTCAGTTCTGGTGTTTACAGTATTTCGGCCTTTCAACAGGGATGGTCTTCAGTTCTTTTGTTTTCCAGTCTTTCTTCAGTTTTATTATTCAATAGGTTATCCATCAAGTACTTCTTTACATAGGTACTTATAGGCAGGTGCTCTTCACGTGCCTTTTGCCTTAAGAATTGATAGAAATCTATTTCCAGTGTTAGGTTCATCTTGCCATATGGTTTTCTTACAGTCTTATTCATTTCATTAATTTTTCATCAAGTTATTCTTACCACTCCGAGTCTGTTTTCTTTACTATAAATAGAGCAATGTTCTGCAGAATCTTATTTTTGACCATTTATTTTTGATATTTTTTTGCCTGAATCGCCAAAAGCCAGTGTTTATAGGCATTTCCAGGTGCATATATTTTCAAACATTTTTTTCCATATGACGTCTTCACGCCAAAAAATGGACGGAATCACCTTAGCAACGATTTTTAGTCGTTCGGTTTTTGCAACCAAATTCATGTTGATCCCGTAACCCGCATTATTTGATTTCCGAATCACGGAAAAGTACATCCGCAGGTTCTAACCCGAAGCAAGAGATGTACCTATAAAGTGAAATCATTGAGATCGGGCGGCCACGTTCAATTTGCTCGACTGTCCTGTGTGATATGCCGTATTCTTTTTCAATCTGTTGTCTTGACATGCCGGCGCCCCAACGGTACTCACGCAATAGTTGCCCCGTGTAGGCAAGACGCTTGTAATATATTTCCGGGACCTCTTGTTTCCTGTATTTGGTCTTGGGCATAATATTCGTATTTCTACATAAATACTGCCTTCACAAAAATTTGGGAGTGCAGTAGAACGTTAATTGCGGTTTCGATGCATTTAAACACCAAATAATTGGCAGTTATGGGGGAGTCCAGAATGTGTTGTAAGGGGTATAACCAAGAAAATAACGGTAAAAACCACGGAATGCGGTCCCCCACGGAGAAATTTTACCGGATAATATAAATTGAAAGCGGAAGCTACAAGAAATTATAATTCAATCTCCTGAAAAAAGGATTCTAAGGTGATATCCTCATAATAGGAGATAATTCGAATCAGGGTACTC
>SDBS01005742.1_pt1 | contig 12070 bp, 11 predicted proteins | sample 2277091 | NCBI WGS metagenome assembly SDBS01 (sample SAMN10404972, study PRJNA504765) | marine sediment metagenome | isolation source: marine sediment core GS10_PC15, 163 cmbsf | place: Arctic Ocean: Southern Knipovich Ridge | collected 2010 | reverse complement strand
AGATATATCAGCAATAAAGTCAGTTCTTTTATTGTTTTATCCATTATATTTCCCCTTAATTACTTATTTTTAATATATTTCATAATCACCAGAATAATTAAATGGGATGTGTCCCTATTTATTAATTAAATCGTTGGGTATATAGACCATTTAATTGTCTCATTCCTCTTGATAAGTTGCCATAAGGGGTTTCAATAAGTAGATGATAATGATTATTCATCAGACAAAAGGCATGCAATATGAAATGATATCTTTTTACCGCCTGACATAAGACGAAAAGAAAATCAGCAAAGTCTTTCTCGTTAAGGAAGATCGCCTGCCTGGCATTTCCTCTGGAGGTGATATGATAAACTGCACCTTTAAATTCTATCCGTAATGGTCTGGTCATGTTGTCACAATAGTATAGATTTTGTTATATTTCAAGACCTGACCCCGCTTACTTTACTTTAGAGAAAGATAGTTAACGGCGTGCTTTTATACAGAAGGCGACAGAAAGGGGTTACATTTTAAGTGATTTAATGCGTTATCTTGCCCTTTTTCTAGGAATGTTATAAAATAAATAGTAAAGTTGGTATTGAGTTAATAGTTAATTATTATGGAGGTTCCTGGTAGCTTATTTCAAGTTACGAAATGACTTTTACAGAAAACATGGTATTTACTCGTTTTATCGATTAAAATAACCCTAAGAGGAGAGGATGTATGAAAGCCATTCAAATCACAGAGCCAAAGATTGTTAATGAAGTTGAATTGCCCGAGCCAGTAGTCTCACCGGGAGAAGTTAAAATTGCAATCAAGCGTCTCGGTCTTTGTGGAAGTGATCTTAAAACTTATTTGGGACAAAATCCTATGGTAAGTTATCCACGTATTCCGGGTCACGAGATAGCAGGAATCATTGTAGAGAGCGGGTCTCAGGTTCCAAAAAAATATCGAACTGGCCTATCAGTCACTGTTTCTCCCTACACTTCATGCGGTAAGTGTTCTGCCTGTCATAAAGGCAGGGTTAATTGCTGTGAATATAATCAAACCATGGGGGTACAACGTGATGGAGCGGCAAAGGAGTCAATTACTGTCCCCTATAAGAAGGTCTTTATTATTAGTCAATTATCTTTGGACCAAATAGCCTGCCTTGAGCCTTTGAGTGTTGGCTTTCATGCTATTAGTCGAGCAGAGATCAATCAAGGGGAAGTGGTCCTTATTTTTGGATGTGGCATGGTCGGTATTGGAGCCATATTAGCTGCTCATTACAAAGGTGCATTCGTGATAGCCGTTGATATTGAAGATCATAAATTGTCCAGAGCGAAAAAACTGGGTGCAGATGAAATAATCAATTCCTCAAAAACAAATTTATTGAAAATGGTAGAAAAAATAACTAATTCATATGGGCCTGATGCCGTCATTGAAGCTGTTGGTCGTCCTGAAACTTACCAACAAGCCATTCAATTAGTTGGTTATGCTGGCAGAGTAGTGTATATTGGTTATAGCAAAGAACCGGTATCCTATAATACCAAATTCTTTGTTAGCAAAGAATTGGATATCAAGGGATCAAGAAATGCCTTGGATGAGGAGATAAGACAGGTGACTAACATGGTTTTAGAATCAAAGATCGATTTTAATGAAATTATTACTCATCGTTATCCTATGAATGAGATGGAAAAGGCATTGCAATATTGGTCATACCACCCTGAAAAAGTGATTAAAATTCTCATGTATCTGTAATCTATTCTTAACAAATAATACAAATTTTGATAAATATTTCTATCATAACTAAGTATAGTATTGAAATTTTTATTAGGTGTTAGAGTTGACTTCTAGTTTAGACACAGTACAAGCGACTAGATTTGCCATTGCGAATACTATGACTTTGTCAAGCCATTTTTAGGTTTTTAGGGTAAAATCGATTAATGTTCTTGATGTACGAGTATTATCCAGTATCGCCATCAGCTGTGGCTTTTACCATTCATAGTCTCGGATATACCTAGTAATGGTTCTAGGGTTTACTATTTCAAAGCGGTATACTTTTCAATTGTATAGAGTTGTACAGTTTTAGAGTAACATACGCCGCTTATACTAAACCACTGGAGTTTACGCTAAAAAAAGCAACATAATTTTATAAATAGAAAAATCACCCTTTCATTTTCATTTAATTTTCAGGTGATTTCTTGGGAATTTGACTATGCTAAAATAAATGATGTATAGCTTGTTAAAACAATCTATACCAGTGTATTCTCATTCTCCGGATCAAAGATATGGGTCTTGGGCATCTCCTCCAGGGCAACGTCTAGCTCATCTCCCACTTCACTCGGGTAACGGCTATCCAGCTTGGCCACAATCAGATGTTTACCGGAAACAAGATGGAATAATACCTCTTCCCCCAGTGGCTCGATGACCTCTACCTTGGTCCTAATGGTATTCTCTGCTGTGGCCTCAGGGGTAAATTGTTTATCATAAAAGTCTTCCGGACGAACTCCAAAAGTAACCTTTTTCCCGGCATGATCGGAGATAGCCTCATGGAAAGACGGTAGTTTCACTTTAAAGCTTTCGGCGTCAATGAAGTACTCGGAGCCTTCCTTGAGCAATGTGGATGGAATGAAATTCATGGCCAGGGAACCGATAAAACCGGCTACAAAAAGATTGGATGGTTTCTTATAGACATCCGAGGAATGTCCGTCCTGCTGAAGTTTGCCGTCATTGAGAATAAAGATTCGGGTCGCCATGGTCATGGCCTCAATTTGACCAATCGTCTATTTTAACTGATCTTTTAGTTAGATCCATAAATTGTGTTTTTGAAGATGGTAAATTTAAATAATTTTTAGCTCTTCGTAAACCTCTTTAACGATGCTTGAATTAATTGTCGCCCCTAAATCTATAGTGACTCTATCAGGTCTTTCATGGTTTAAGGCCTTTAATACTCGTTTTCTGGAAGTTAAAGTACTTATTATATCATCTTCAAATTACTGATTTTTTATCCTCTCTTATTTACTTCCAAATTTAGTTTGTTTGTGGCATATTTTTTTGGTAATTCTGCTCCAACAGTAAATTTTATGCCTTCAAAATCAGCCATTTGATAGACATTTATTCTAAAAGAAGGATTTATACTCGTATATAAATAGGCCACCCTCTCATCAATCTCATAATCTTCTACTAACCAGCTCATTAAATTAAGAATAGCTTTTTTTACAGCGCGTTCTAAAGGACGAGCACAATATAATGAAATCAATTTATCTTCTGTTTCTAATCTAAAAAAGGGAATTTCCTTATTCTTGATGATATCGCAGCTTATGGTCACTTCTGCAGCGGTTTCATCTGCTGCACCAGTAAATTCTGTATCCCCTTGAGATGCATGAACATCTCCAATAAATAACAATCCACCATCATTGTAACAATTAAAATAAACAGTAGTCCCTTCCTTAATATCACGACAATCAACATTTCCTCCCCAAGAACCTTGCCCTAAGGCGCTACTAAATATTTCGCGTTCAGGAGCAACACCAATTGTTCCAATCATGGGACTTAACCGCCACATTTTTTGGCCATTAATTTCAGAAAATCCTTCTTTCTTATTATGCTTAATCCATTGTAAATAGGGACCACGACATTTTGGCCATTTATACGAATCTCCTAAAGGTCCAGAACGTTGAAAAATGCTCCACCCGATATCACTCACATCTATTTTTATAATTTGTACTGCTAATAAATCGCCCTTTTTTGCTCCTTCCACAAAGATTGGACCATTAATGGGATTCGCTTTAATAGGATTGTGCTTATAGTAAGGCAAATTTGGAATATCACTAGATTTAATATTTTTTGTTATATAACCTGATGCAGCGTCCTCGGTTTTAATTTTAAGCAATTCCCCAGGTTTAACACAAAAAGAAGGTTCTATATTCTTATCAAATGAATAATACATTTAAAATACCTCCTGACAAATTTTTAGAAGTTATCGTCCAATTACGCCTAGCGAAAATCCTCTAGTCAGTTGTTTCCGGGCGACTACTAACAAAATCAAACTTGGTATTGCCATAACTATTCCAATTGCCGAGAGCCCAGCCCAGTTAGTGCTATAATAAGAAATAAAGGCTGTGGCTGAATACAAGGGTAATGTAGAATTAGAAGGTTGAGTAAGAACAAGTGCAAATAATAGATTGTTCCATGAATAAATAAAACTAATTATAGTCACTGTAACTAAACCAGAAATTGCAGATGGAATGGCTATATAAAAAAAAGTTTGAGCCAAATTACAACCATCAAGCATTGCAGCATCTTCCAATGATTTAGGAATATTAATAAAGAACGAACGCATTACCCAAAAAACAAATCCTAAATTGAGTAAAAGATGTGTAATAGTTAAGCCTCCTAAAGTATTAACTAAATTTAGCCAGCTAAACATTTTTAATAATGGAACTAAGAATACAATTGGAGGTAATACTATTGTTGAAAGGATGAAAAAGCCTATTTCCTCTTTTCCTCTAAAATCGAATCTTGCTAATGCATATGCAGCCGGAACTCCAATCAACATTACAATAGGAATAGATATTCCTGATACCAAAAAACTATTCTTTAAACTATTTATAAATTCAGGGTTGGTAAATATTTCAATATAATTTGAAGTAGTCGGACTAAAAATAATTTTTGGTGGTATTGAAGTTGCTATTTGTTCAGCCTTTAAAGACTGCATGATCATCCAGATGATTGGCAAAGCATAGAATATTGCAATTACGAACAATAAATTTGAAATGTAAATATTATTTTTTGTTTTTTTCAAACCGACAATCATCCCTTTATATATTTTTTTGATAATTAACTAATAAATTATATCCGTATCGCGTAACAACTAAGCCAACAACTAAGATTATTACAGAAATGACTGCACCAGGAACAAAATTACCCCATTGCAAGGCCTCCTTATATGCACGTAACACAAATGTTTCTGTAGCCTGAGAAGGTCCTCCTCTAGTCATACCATAAATAATTGCAAATTCACGGAAACACATTATGAATTCAAGAAATGTAACAATAATAATAAATGGTTTTAATAAAGGCAATAGAATATTATTAAACTTTTCCCATTCATTTGCCCCATCTACTGATGCTGCTTCTAAATAGCTCTTTGGCACCTGTTCAAATCCTGCATAAAATATTAAAACAGCCAAAGGAACCCAACGCCATATTGCTACAACTATAACACTTATTAAAGCTAATTTGGGTGAAGAAAACCAAGAAATAGCAGAAAATCCTAATAAATTCAATATATAATTAAATATACCGCGTGTTGGATCAAGTGCCATCTTCCATGTATTTGCGGCAACTATAGGAGGCAACGCAAGGGGTAATAAAAAAACAATATGATATATGGTCTTAAATCTAGTTATTCTATATATTAAATAAGAAATTAACAAACCAAATATAACTGTTCCTATTGTTGAAATGGTGACATGTATAATAGATATTAAACTCTGATTTAAAAAAGAAAAATATTTAAAAAGATTAATTATATTTTTAAAAGTAATAAAAGGAAATTCTGGTTTAAAAAAAACTAATTTCAATAAATCTAACATAGGATAAATAATAAGAAGAAGTAAAAAAATAGCCGCTGGGAAAATCAAAAGGTAGGGAAATTTGCGTTTATCATCTAATATCATAAAAATTTAGGCCTTTTTCCAAATGTTAATTTTAAAAATATAGTCAATATTTCTAAGGAGTACTACATTTGAGTAACATCTTGATAGGATAAATCCCTATCAAGATGTTCTCATTTTATATTTTAACGGTTACGATATTCAGACTCTGGGCTTTTTTTCCATTCATCTATTACAGCCTGCATTTTCTTTTGACCTTCTTGAAGAGCTTCTTCAACAGACATAATATTGTTAAGGGCTTTTTGAACCGCATTATCTACTTCATCAAGAATTTTGCTTGTTTGAGAGGTAATAGGCATTGGTCTTGCATACTTAACTGCTTCTTTCTCATTATTAAGCCATTCTTCACCAAATTTTTCAATAACTTGTTCATTGTCGACAATAGATTCCCTAGACGGAAAAATTCCTCCTTCTAAAGCCATTTTTAAAACAGTTGGCTTAGAAGTTGCCCATTGTATGAATAGCCATCCTGCTTCTCGATTTTTTGATAAATTATTTAGTCCAATAAGCCAAGCGCCCCATAAAGTTTCAGTCTTTCCATCAGGTCCTGCAAGGGGTGGTCCAAGTACAAGATTCTTTGGGTCTATTGAAACTTTATCTGGATCTGAAAGCCAACTCCAAATGCCAATTGAATCATAAAACATACTTGATGCTCCATTTGCCATTGATTCACCTACTTCTGTCCAACCATAGTTTGTTATTCCTGGAGGTCCATATTTTAGTGCATCTACAAATGCTTGAACACCTTTTATAGTATTTGGATCAGTAAGATTAGCATCCCAATTCTCATCAAAATAAGAACCACCATAAGAACGCACCCAAGCTTGTAGAGTCACCCATAAATATTGGCCACCGCGTGTAACAAATCCATAGTGGGAAGTCTTCTCGTTTATTATTTTCGAAGCATTAATGACATCTTCGAAAGTTTTTGGTGGCGATATACCAAGCTCATCAAAAATGTCTTTTCTATAAATAAACCCCGATGCATCTCCATGAAATGGAAATGCCACAACAGTCCCATTAATCGTACCCGACATCCGTCCAGCATTCCAAAAATCCTCATAATCATACCATTCTTTATCAGTTAATTTGGGATTATTTATATACTGCTCTAAAGGAGCAATCCAGTTATTTGCATATTCCCGTGCAACAAAACCCATATTTGCCATGTATACTTCCTGTGATAAAGTCTTTGATTCAAAACCGGATACTAACTTGGCAAAATATTCAACCTCTGAAAGTACATCCCATTCGACCTTAATACCAGTTAATTCTTCGAATTCTGGCGTAAACTTTTGTACATATTCTTGCAAATAGTGCTTAGCCATAAATATCCTAATTGCTGTGCCCTCAAATTGTCGCCAATTTATATTGGCTTCTTCTAGGGATTTAATTTCATTATTCGCCATACCACTTATCCCGCTAATTAGCATAATAAAGATTAAAAAACCTACAATACATAGCTTTCTACAAAAACCGTTCATACTATTAAAACCTCCTTAATATTCTTAAAATCTAAAATTTTTCAAATTAACACCGTTTAACTATTATATTTATTATACTATCACCTCCCAAAAGTATAATCTAAAACATGCTACCCGAAACAATTAATAAATAACACATAAATAACATCTTCTAATGAGATATAATAATCTAAATACACAAATAATATAAGGCACTAATGAAATATACTATCCAATTGCTGAATTATATATCTTTCCTTATAATCTGTCAACCCAACGAATTGCCTCATATAAAAATCTAAATGAAATCATTTTCATTGTAGCCTGATCTCCTCTATATTGAAGGAACAATAAAACAATAATTTTTCATAGAGGGGGTAGGAAGGACTGTTGACCTTAGGGCAGAAAAAAGCAGTTACCAAAGAATTAAGAAATGGATACCAGAGATTAACCTTACTTTCGTTACCATTCCTTGGGCCGTCTATTGACACTAAACTTATTTCTATTTTTTAATACAAATACTTTTTATTTATATCAATTAATAGATGTAAATAATCCTTTGAAATACATTAATCCATCCCCAGCACAGTTTTTATAGCCTTAACCTCCTTTAAATTCTTTGTCAGGATATACAGGAAAAGGCCATTTGGTTCTAATGATTGCATTAAAAGATTGATGTCCTCTGGTTTGAAAGACCCCCTGATTAATAAAGGGCGCTCTGCTTCCTGAACCATTTTAAAATATGGAATCATCTTTTTAATAGATGGCCCTCCCTCATCATTGTTAATCTCAAAACATCTTATTTCTTCAACCTCAAGAAATGCCTCCAGAAGAAACATCGACGTTGAGTGTAGATGGATAAAACTGTTGGAAAAGTGAGCGGCTATCATCCTGTCAACTGGTTGTAAAAATTGCCGATAAAGATCAGGTGAGTACAATCCTGATGCATCTTCCTGTAGCCTTACAATAGTATTTGGAGCCCATAGCTGATACATCCCGTCAAAATATCCCCCATGAAATAAAGGAATATGCTTCTGGGCTTCTTCAGTTATCTCAATAAAGATATCAGCCATTCTCCAAAGTAGCTTAGTTGCCCTAGCAGGCTCATCTATAAAATCCATTATACTTTGAGTCGCGCCCCTTAAAAGCTGTATTAAATCGGAGGGACCACGAAAAGATGTATATGATACAGGAAAAAGGCCGTTAGCTCTCTCAACAAGCACTTCGATAAATTCAATATATTTTTTAAACCAGAGATTATTCCTATCAAGATATATATTCTCGAGCTTATTCCAGGAAAGATTCAATTCTTCTCCTAAAACATTCCCTGGTAAGACTCTTAAAGAACTACCAAGCATCCCAGAAAGAAAAGGTATTACAGCCGCAACCGGAGAATCACCCCTTATAATATCATCATTAAGTATTTCCCCTTCTTTTAGTATCTTTATTTCGTCATCCATAAAATCTTCCGGTTTAATCATATCAGGAGTTAATAATGTATCTAATCCCCAGGACCTAGTTACTCTATATTCTTCCAATGGGAAAAAACTTCTGAATGTAAACCCGATCAGAGGACGCTCCATTTCCTCCCTGTTCCAGAATGCTTTATACTTTTCTATTTTTCTTGGATCATTACCAAAAGGTGTTTGTGACATTGTCATTACCCCTTTATATTTTTCAATTCTTTTCTTTGTAATACTTTTCGCTATATATCTTTGCATGTTCATACATAGTGATAATATTTTCTAACGGAACTCCGGGTTGAATATTATGAGTTACTCCTAACACATATCCTCCATTCTCTCCTAATACATCTATCATATGTTCAACTTCTTTTTTTATATCCTCTTTTCTACCATTTAGCAAGAGATTTTGAGTATCTATGGCTCCCCAAAAGGATATTTGATTGCCGTATTTTTTCTTTAAAAACTCCGGTTCCATATTTTTTGCTGATACTTGTACCGGATTTATGATATCTACTCCTATCTCAATAAAGTCTCTTAAAATAGATTCTATTGCACCACAACTATGAAAAAAGAGTTTTGACTCTGGTGAATATTGTTTTATCAAATCAAAATATTTTTTAAATCTGGGCTTAATTGATTTTCTAAAAAAATCAGGTGAAATCTGGAGACTTTGTTGTGTGCCAAGATCATCTGCAGTCATAACTATATCAACATCATCTCCAACTTCTTTAAGAATATTTTTAGTAGTTTCCAGATTGACCTCCAAAATGGCATCAAATAATAAATTAATTAATTCAACATTACTGGCACAGTCTATATACCAATCTTCGAAACCCCTTAAATACTGGCTTTTATGAATAATTGGTGAAGGCACATATAATATAATAGCACAGTCACTTTTTTTTCTAAGTTCTTCTACTTCTTTTTTTAAACCATTCGTAATCTCGGGATCATTGGGATCAGGCCAATTATAGTTTAATATTGTCTGTTTAGATATATTTCCGGAAAGAGGGAATTCTCTTTGTTCAAAGTAGTAAACATCGTAAGGTTTATTTCGTTTAACTCCCCATTCATCTATAAAGGTATTTTCATCTATCCATTCAATTTTCATTTTAGCACTTTTCCCTGGTACAACTCCTCGTATGTCAGTTTGAAAATATTTATGTACCACATCGTCTATTTTAACTGATCTTTGAGTTAAATCCATAAATTGTGTTTTTAAAGATGCTAAATTTAAATAATTTTTTAGCTCATCGTAAACCTCCTTAACGATGCTTGAATTAATTGTCGCCCCTAAATCTATAGGAACTCTATCGGGTTTTTCATGGTTTAAAACCTTTAATACTCGTTCTCTGGAAGTTAAAGTACTTCCCATATCAATCACCTCTCACTTAATCCTAACACGATATTGACTAAAAACAAAACAAGGTCAGGTATAAACGTAACCAAAAACAATGGTATCAAAAAAGGAATAGAAGCCTTCATAACCCTTTCAAAAGAAATTTTAACAATATCAGTTAACACATAGCGGACCAGTTTCTCTGCCCAACGAAAAGGTTGTACAAAAACATGCCTGGTAATAACCTGAAAACAGGTTTTTCAACCCGGATTCCCTTAGTTGTTATCTGCCTTTCACCGTATTTCCATGTATCCAAGAAACGAATACCGACCTTTTCAATGAGATTGCTTATTAAGGTATCGTCCAATCTCTCCATCCATAACATTATAGGCATGATCAAGATCTCTGAAAATATAAGGACCTACGGTAATACCAATTTCAGAATAATGCTCAGCAATATTATGAGCACCACCAATAGATATATCAATGCTACCAGTAATCAATCCTTCAGTAATTTCATTGTTATCACCTAATTGACTGGAAGGGTAATACTCCGGGACAATTTCACCATTGCTCCTGCGCTTAATTAATTCTGCAACTCTTTTTCGCCGCAATACTATTGGGATGAGTAGGTGAGTAGACGGTTGCCATTTTTAAAGTAATATTATCTCCTGCAATACCTTCCCCAATTAATATTAACTCCTATTCTTTGGAGAATTTCACTAGCGTCATTTCCTCACAAATTGTCTAGTCTAATTATAGCAGGGGCTGAAAGGACATTCTTCTGGTTAATAAATCCCATTCTTGAAGCATATTTTCTGCTTCCGGTAAAGAGTTACACTGAGTATCAATAAATAGTCCCTCAGGTGATAGGTCAGGCAAAATCTCTTTAATTTCAGCAATACTATATTTCCTTAATATCAAGGGGTGTTTTTCCTGTACCTTTTTCAGTATAGGTAACAATTCTTTAATTGTTGGGCCGGCCGGTTTATCATTTACAATCTGTATGCCTTTTAAACCGCTTAATCTCAAAAATTCTCCTATCATATGAGCTCCACCTGAATGAACATGCATCCAGCAGTTATCAAAATAATCGACGATCTTTTGATCATATTGATAAATATATTCTCGGTAATGCTCTGGCGAAATCATCGTGCTCAAATCACAGGCCAACCAATTTCCCCTGCCCGGTGTCCACATCATATAACCCTCACAGGTGCCTCCATAATACCTCGGTATAATATCTAATAGTATATCCATAACTTTATTATATGACTCCACACTTTTATTTAACAATCTATGGATCTCTTTAGGAAATTCATAAAAATCCAGGCAAACCTGACAAGCTCCACGAAGACAGGTTACGATATCTCCAGGCCCTGTTAAATTTGGCAGTCCAACAGCAAATTTATTATCACTTTTTTTAATAAAATACTTTGCGGTTTCTATAACTTTCTTTAACCATTTATTGTTCAGATTAACATCATATCTATCCAAATCAGTCCAATTCTGCAAAGGATTCCTGCTCCAACTTGACCCACAACTAAAAAAAATATCAGCTCCCATAATACCACACATCAATGCTGGTCCCAGATCAACTGGAGCAGTTGGTATACTATCGTCCATAAAGGAAGCCCTGGCCTTTAATTGTCTATCCCAGTAGGCAAAATATTTTTGAGGATCCAATACAATATCTTCCCAAAGTTCTGATTTATTAAGTTTAGCTTTGGGTTCATAATAAGACTCATGAGCTTGCAAACTTCCAACAGGGAAACGGATGCGAATGGGTATGCGATCTAATTTATCTTTATCCCAAAAGGCTTCATATCTTTTAATAACAGTATTAATATCTTTTTTATATTCCATCTACAGCCCCTTCCATTTTGCTCGAAAATTTAATGTCAAAGGGACGGTTCTTCTGACACTCTTCTGACCGTTTCCCGATTGACTCCAATTAGAATAGCTATCTTCCTTTTGGATAAATTCGATCTTTTGGTTAATTGTCGGATCAAATCTTCTTTTTGTTGAGTATGCTCTCTTCTTTTCAAATCCTCTTTTTTTAAGTTTCTTGGCTTTAGATACCCCTTTATATATTCGTTAACATTTTTTTCATCTATTTCAGATTTTATAGTCTCTTCCATCTCCAGGAAGTTCATATCTTCATAT
>SDBS01005741.1_pt1 | contig 12070 bp, 10 predicted proteins | sample 2277091 | NCBI WGS metagenome assembly SDBS01 (sample SAMN10404972, study PRJNA504765) | marine sediment metagenome | isolation source: marine sediment core GS10_PC15, 163 cmbsf | place: Arctic Ocean: Southern Knipovich Ridge | collected 2010 | reverse complement strand
ATATAATCCGCAATTGTCCTACCTGGTATCAACCCTGGTTCCTACTTCGAGGTTACATTCAAAGGATTTTTGGATATTGGCGTGATTTCATTTTTGAGAAACTTCAAGTGAGTCAAAAATAATCAGTCTAACGATGAAATTAGCTCGACCGACATTGGCAGAAGCAAAATGGCAAATAGAGAACCCCAGCGTTTAGGACTTCTCCCATTGAAACAATATGTAGAGTCATCGGCTGGAAACTTCTTCGCATCCTAAACAAACTAATTCTTTTCGAACCTCCATAATGGGCCATTCTCCATTTTGAAGAGCTGGGGCCAAATTCGCCTTGATCTCCTTTCTGGCTCACTACAGTTCTTATCAAAAGGAGAATGCCTGAGACACATAACGATGGTGTTCGGGAGTATGGATAAAATAGTAAAATGTTATAGCAAGTCACTGGAGGCAAGCGCGATGAAGGACTTAACTCACTTCCGTGTGGCATGGCTTTTGCCTTCTATGGCACGCGGATTTTACTTGCAGCCTGTTCTCCGTGAGTTCACGAAAATATTTCCGGAAGCAGTTGTCTTTACAGGACTTTGGCCCGGATTCGCACGGGAGTGCGAGGGTTGTTTTAAGGTCAAGGTGGTAGGTAAGACGAGGTTTGTTAAGATTCGCAAAACAGTAACAGGGCACAGCACGGGGATTGTTTTACCCCCACTGAGAATTATTCGCCACCTCGTTGAGTTTAAACCACAGGTCATATTTTCAAGCACCTTCACTTTATGGACTGCTCTCTCTCTGTTGTTGAAGCCCTGGAAAAGATGGAGAGTTGTCGTTGTGTACTCTGGTAGCTCACTCAGTGTAGATATGCGCAAGTCGAGAGTGCGGCTGTTCATCAGGCGTGTGATGGCGCAACAGGTTGACGCCTTCGTCACAAATTCTCAAGCGGGAAGAACGTATCTTACGAAGGTCTTGAAAGTTGAAGCAGGTAGGGTCTTCGCTAGACCCTATCAAATACCAGAAGTGGAGGCTTTATTGGGACCCCGGCAGCAGACTGAGCCATGTTCATCCAATATACGACGTCCCGTCTTTCTTTTCGTTGGTCGAATAATACGGGGCAAGGGTCTCCATTTACTCTTGGAAGCATGCTCAATATTGCAGACAGGGGGTTACCGGAACCATACCCTGTTCATTGTCGGTGATGGATCGCAACGTGGTGAACTTGAAGATTTCATCAAGAGCCAAGGTTTGGAAGCTCGGGTGAGGTGGGCAGGATGGGTGGACTATGGTAAGTTAGGAGCCTATTTTCAGGATGCTGACGTTTTTGTTTTTCCTACGTTAGAGGATGTCTGGGGTATGGTGGTTCTCGAAGCTATGATTTTCGGGAAACCTGTCCTCTGTTCTAAATGGGCGGGGGCAGCAGAGATGATCGTAGACAGTAAAAACGGGCATGTGTTTGATCCTTATCGGCCTGAAAAGTTGGCAGACCTTATGAAGAGGTTTATAGACAATCCTAGCCTTATCCGATCGATGGGGGAGCACTCGAAACAGATCATGGCGTCATATACTCCCGAATTAGTGGCAAAGCATCTGGCGGAAGTGGTGGGATATGTCGTAGACAGGTCCCGAAATACTGCAATTCATTTAGATGTGTAGCTATGACAAAGTTCAGGAAATGCGTTTCCAGATGGGATTTCATATTAAGCCGATGCAGGGGTAAAAGTGCTCTTCATCTCGACTGCATCGGGTTAGAAAGATATTTTGCGATACTTGATAGGTGTTCCTTTCTTTAAAACATTTCCTAAGTTTGGTTGAACTTTGCTTGTGGTAGCGAGACCCAAATGAAATATTTAGAATATTTACTCACTGGAAACGTTAAGTATTGTATAGTCCACGGTTGGCAGTCCTTACCTGAGCATCTGCCCTCGGATTTAGATATCGTCATAAGTCCTCAGCAGCTAAATGCTTTAGAAAGGAGTCTGGCCAGTAAGGGGAGGATCGTCCAGCTGCTTCAGCATGAGACATCCTGCTTCTGCTTTGTGCTGGTGACATGGGAGGGGGACAAAGTTCGCTTCATTCGACTGGACGCTGCTACTGACTACCGGTGGAATGGACGTGTCTTCTTTGCCGCTGATGAGCTTCTCAAAGCCCGCCGGCGGTGGAACAGACTCTGGGTTGCTTCTCCAAGTGTAGAGTTTGCATATCTGCTGGTTAAGAAAGTCTTGAAAGGTGCTATACCCGCCCACCAAAAGACGCGCCTGCAAGAGTTGCACAAGGCACTGGGCGAAAAAGCTCGTGCCATTGCCTGGCGATTCTTCGGTGCGCAGTGGAGTGAGCAGGTGACTAGCTGGATTGCTCAATCAGATTGGGCTCCCTTTGAAACTCATCTGCGTACATTGAAGCACATCCTTTGTTGGCGAGTGATGAAGCAAGATCCGTTGAATCCTTTACGCTACTGGATACCGGAGTTGGGTCGTGTCTGGCAGCGGTGGCGGTATCCGACAGGGTTGTTTGTCGCCGTGCTGGGCCCCGATGGTGTTGGTAAAAGTACCCTCATTGGCCATCTTAGGAAAGGATTGGCCGGGGCTTTTCGAGGAACCAAGGTCTTTCATCTGCGCCCAGATGTTATAGGGCAGAGATTGACAAATGGTCCAGCGACGGACCCGCATGGGAAAAACCCGCGCTGTTGGTGGCTGTCGCTGTTCAAAATCTTCTACTACCTACTGGATTACAGCTTGGGCTACCTGTTCAAGGTGCGCCCACGCTTACTGCACTCTACTCTGGTGCTATTTGACCGCTACTACGATGACCTGTTTGTGGATCCACGCCGCTATCGGTATGGAGGTCCCCGGTGGCTTGCCCGGATTGTTCAGAGGTTTATCTCCAGGCCGGATTTGTTTCTGGTACTTGATCTGTCTGAAGAACAGTTGCTGGTACGGAAGCGTGAAGTGTCACGGGAAGAGTTACGTCGTCAACGGGAAGGCTATCGGCAACTATCAGCGGAACTTCCCAACGCTGTGCTTTTAGATGGTTCTCTGGCGGCAGAAGAGGTTGCCCGAAACGCCAGCGAAGTGATTTTGGCCTACCTCCATCAGCGCTATCTCAAGCGCCGGTACATTTGGTTCGGCGAGAGCAGTTCAGATATTCTAGACTGGCTCACTTCGGTCTTCAGTGCAGATGCGGAAAGGGTGCGGTTTGTCTCCTCAAACCACGGTCGCTACCAAAGGACAGAATCACAGTGGAAGACAGACGGTTCCTTGGGTTGGCTAACATTGCGGGACGGACGGGGATATCTCATCCCTTTGGATTCCCGCCAAGCTGCAGTAAACGGGCTGACTCTCTATAATGTGCAAAGCTCCAAAGCAAGGATTGCCAAGAAACTGCTAACAGCAGGACTGAAGTATGGCCCGGGAAGGGCTCTCCTGCGCAAAGTTCAGGTGCTTAAACGTCTTGGTGTGCCAGAGAAACCGAGAAGCGTAATCCTGTTCTTGGAACATTTAAGAGAGATTCTTGGGCGCTCCAACCTGACTTTCGCTATTTCTCTGGGGACGCCAGGTCCCCATCGCAAACCGGTCGTTCAGGTGTTGAGCAAAAATGGTAAGATTTTGGGGTATGTCAAGGTGGGCTGGAATGAGGCGACGAATGTCTTGGTGCGGAATGAAGCTGAGATTCTTGAGGTGCTGAACAGGGTTTCCCTTAGGTTCAAGGTTCCGAGGGTGCTCTACGCAGGCGAGTGGGAGGGACGCTTCTTCTGCGTCGAATCCGCACCGGAGGGCAAGGTAAAACCTGCTCCTCAGGGTCTCATGTCCCAATACCTTGACGTGGTCGGGGAACTGGCAGCTCTTCACACTCGATGGCGCCTCTTGAAGCAAAGTACTTTTTGGACAAATCTTTTGGAGCGGATTGAAAATGTGCAAAGCACTTATTATCGTTATATTTTGCAACAAGGTGCATACAGGGTTGAAGAAGAGCTTGGCGATAGGCCTTTGCCTTTTCATCTCCAGCATGGCGACTTTGCTCCCTGGAATGCCCGACAGGCGAATGGACAGCTCTTTCTCTATGACTGGGAATACGCCGCCTGGGAAGCACCCGCTGGCTGGGACTTATTCCACTTTGTTGCACAGACCCTTTGGCTTCTCAAGAAGTGGTCCCCTTATCAGATCTACAAGGTGTTTCAGAACAACGAAATGGAAAAGTGGTGGATAGCCGAACACCTCAAAAGCCTTGGCGTGGAAAAGAAGGTGCTCGAACCCCTCCTGGCGTTGTATCTTCTGGAAAGACTTGCCTTCTATGCGGTGGAGGACCCTGACGATTTTCAGAGGTTAAAGCACTTTACCATGCTGGTCAACCTCTTCACGTTCAAGGAAAGGTTGCACAGATGACAAAGCAGTTAAAGATCCTTGTCTCTGCCTATGCGTGTGAGCCGGGTAAGAGTTCAGAACCTGGGGTAGGCTGGAACTGGGTGAAGCAGATGGCACGGTTCCATGATGTTTGGGCTATCACCCGGGCGAACAATCGGGAGCCCATCGAGCAGGTCTTGACAAAGGAACCAATGCCGAATGTACACTGGGTCTATTTTGACCTGCCGGGCTGTATGCGGTTCTGGAAGAAAGGTCAGCGTGGGGTGCATCTGTACTACTACTTGTGGCAGATGGGGGCTTACTTTGTGGGCAAATGGCTTCATAAGGAAGTGAGCTTTGACGTGGTGCATCATGTAACCCTTGTCAATTACTGGATGCCCAGTTTCCTTGCTGTTTTCCCGGTGCTCTTTATTTGGGGGCCTGTGGGCGGGGGAGAGTCTACACCAAAGGCTTTTTACAAAACGTTCACTTTTAGAGGAAAGATTTACGAACAGATTCGGGACGCAGCGCGCTGGTTAGGTGAGCACGATCCTTTTGTGCGAATTACTGTGAGGGACGCCCGGTTTGCTTTAGCAACTACTCCGGAAACTGAAGAACGGCTCAAGCGGCTGGGATGCCAACATGTGAAAGTCTTGTCTCAGGTAGCAATGACCAAGGATGAAATTGCAAATTTAGTGTCTGCGCCCATCCGCAATACCAATTCCTTTCGGCTGGTGAGTATAGGGCGCCTTCTGCACTGGAAGGGCTTTCATTTAGGATTGATGGCCTTTGCCCGGTTTGAGCAGGGATTCCCAAATGTCAAGTACTGGCTCATTGGAGATGGACCGGAACGGAGAAGTTTGAAGTGTCTAGTGCAGAAACTAGGTATAGCTGATAAAGTGTGTTTTTGGGGTAGCTTTTCGAGACGGCAGGTGCTGGAGAAACTTGTTGAATGTGATGTGCTTGTTCATCCGAGCCTACATGACTCCGGTGGTTGGGTTTGCTTGGAAGCGATGGCAGCAGGACGACCGGTAATTTGCTTGGATTTAGGCGGCCCGGCATTGCAGGTGACGAAGGAGACAGGTATTAGGGTGTCCGCTATCATGCCTGAACAGGTGGTGAATGACCTAGCTGAGGCAATGCTACGGCTTGCTCGTGACGCTGAACTTTGCCAACGTATGGGCGAAGCTGCACGAAGAAGAGTGGCAGAACATTTTGATTGGGACAAGAAAGGCGAGTGGATGAATAAAATCTACAGGCAGATCTTGAGGTCTTGAAAATCATGGGAAGAAGAATATTGTACGAATGACAATAAATGGCACGCTTTTTGCCGTCATAACACTAATGTCTTATAGCGGAGCTGTAATCCCATTTTGGTTGTATCGGGCATATCCTCATTATTCGCGCAAATTCGGTAGCTTAACTTGGCACCATTTTGGCTTTGGTCGGATTTTCCCGATGGTTAGAGCAGAAGGAGAACGAAATGGCTTCTTATTGTACTACGGGGCATTGTTACCGTGATCGTGGCCCAAGGACGCTCAGCTATGATGGGGTTCCTTATTGGTGGAGATTTGCGTGGGAGGATTTTATAATTGGAAGCTTTTTCCTCGGCTATGGGAGTTTTGCTGAGATGTGGTTTCTGGTAGCTTCTGCATCAGACGCTGCAACCCTGGCTGGAGTTTTGGTACGGCGCTACTCCCTTTTGCACGCTGGTGGGCTTCGCTCCGGGGTTGGTAGCAACAGAAAGAAAATTTCATGGTGCGAAAGCGCTTATGATTAAGCGATTCGAAGTATGTCCATTTTGCGATGGCTATATAGTCCCACATTCGCCAAGAACAAATATCTGGAAATGCTTATCGTGTAGACTGCTCTTTCGAAATCCACTACCCTCCGGTCAGGAGCTCAGCCGACTCTACGATGAAGCTTGGTCAAACCCATTCCTCAATACCAGAGAGACAGGCGGAACGGACCTGGATCTTGCGAGGATCTACGCGAGAAAGCTGGCAAACTCTCTGAATCTTAAGGATTTTGGAGGGTTGAAAATCTTAGATTTCGGCGCTGGCAGGGGAGCGATGTTAGCGGCGCTGGCGGAGTTGGGGGCGGATGTTTATGGCATCGAACCATTTGGGTATGAATTCCTTGAGAGCCAAGGCTTCAAAGCGTTTCGAGCCCTAGGAGACCTCTCTGAAGGGCTACTCTTTGACGGTATTATTACAATTGATGTTATTGAACACTTAACTGTGCCGTGGAATGAAATAAGGCGACTCAAGAAAATTTTAGCAGAATCTGGATGGATTTACATCGCAACGTTAAATAGCGATGGACTTAATGCAAAAATTTACCGGTCTAAATGGCGAGAAGCGCTCAAGCCAGGACATCTCTTTTTCTTCTCGCCGCACAGTCTTAAAGCTATTTTAAGCGCCAGTGGATTCACGCGATGCCATCGGCTCCGATGGTTTATCCAGTATAGCAAAAATCCAATTCGTAAATTGGTGCATTTTCTGCTCCAAGCACTTCACTTAGATGGTGAGCTCTCATATCTGGTTTATAAGTCATGCGATAGCCTTAGTGAATAACAGCTATTAACAACCCTGCGGTGAGGATGCGGTCTTTGCTGCAGGCGGCACCACTGCGCCAACACGGGTATGAGGTAGTGTAATATACAACTGATAGTGCTAGTTTAGAGGGTGATCGTCTTTCCCTTCTTGCCGAGCTGCTTGGGCATTTCCCCAGGTGGTCGTCAACGGGGCAGAAAAGTGCTATCATCAAGTCAACGGTGTTCATGGATTCGTAGCTCCTTTAGTTCAAGATGTCTTTAGACTGGACGAATCCTTTGTCCCCTTACAACTAGCACCAATGGTTATATATAGGACAAACCGGTGTATCAATGAGATGAGCCTACTTGCTGCTGACCATGTTATTCCTTTTCGCTCATCAAGACAGACTATTCTTAACATAATGCACGATATGGTCTTAACATTATTTATCGTACGGTAACAAATTGTAATTGTCGTGGGGAATCTGTCATGGGAGAAGAGATGATGCAAATTTTGAATCTTATCTCTGGCCCCAATCGCTTAGAAAGAATGCGTATTCTGCTTGAAATTCGTGTAAACCACTTGTTATTCGGACATAAACCTTCCGCCGGTATGGCGTTTACCGAGTTCCTTACCCAGCTCAAAGATTTAAGGTTACTCGGCTAGCTTAAACCAGGTGGAGAAGCAGAGGAGGTCGTTATATGCATTCGCTCAAACTTTCAAGGGGTCATGGCGGAAGAGAACAAGCCGCCGTTTCCGACTTACTACAATGCTGATAAATCACTTGCTCTGCTTTGTTATGCTCTTACTCATTATCTGCGACCTGAGGTCGTTTTAGAAACAGGCGTTGGCCACGGAATAACATCAGCTCTTGTTCTTTTTGCTCTGGAGCGCAATGAGTGCGGTAAGCTGATAAGTATAGACCTTTCTCCGCTTGCCGACCCTTACGGTTTATGCACAGCCCTTGCAGTTCCGGAATATTTGAGGAAGAGATGGACTCTGTATCTAGGAACCAGTAGGCGACGGTTGCCAAAGGTTTTGAAAGGTATGGGCAACATAGAATTGTTCATCTCTGATAGTGCAAACGTTCATACACTGCAACGATATGAATTCGAGACTGTATGGCCCAAATTATCTTTTGGTGGAGCAGCAATTTTTAACAACATTAGTCATAAGTTCCAAAGATTTCTAAAATCTGTTGATAACGCGCAATCCTATAGTATCTGGCAGATGGAGAAGCCTTCATGTGTAACAGGTCTACTGCTGAAAAGGTAGCTATTGTCACGACAAGTTGGGATGATGCACAGCCTTTGGATGTTCGTTTGGCTGAGATGTTGGGTTCATATGGTCTTCGTGGTACGTTCTATATACCTTTAAAATACGATGGACACACCGTCATGAATACCCATGAGATTCGCTCTATTAAAAAAATGGAAATGGAAATCGGGTCTCATACAGTGACACACTCGGTTTTGACAAAGTTGAGTTCTGAAAGTGTGCTCAGAGAAGTAACAGAAAGCAAAAAATTGTTGGAAGACATGCTTGGCGAGCCAGTTTTATCATTTTCCTACCCGGAAGGAAGATTTAATAAGATGGTTCGTTCTCAAGTTGTCGAAGCAGGTTACACATTAGCACGAACTACTGTCTCTTTCAGAATAGAGAGCAATTTCGATCCGTTTTGCATGCCTGTATCTTTCCAATTTTTCCCTCGCACACGTACTGTTCATATAAGACATACCTTGAAAGAAGGAAATCTGAAGGGAATTATGAACTGGTTTAGGTTTTGCAAAATGGAGGTCGATACGGTCAAACTGCTGGATATGTTGTTCGATTATGTGCTGAAGTATGGGGGTATATTTCATATTTGGGGGCATTCTTGGGAGATAGAAAAGTTTGGTCTTTGGGGTTTGTTAGAGGAAGTGCTCAAACGTATTGCGAATCGGCAGGGGGTGCTTTATCTCACAAATTCACAAGCTTTGGGCATGGTAAACCAATGAGGATTTTGGTTGCTCACAATACTTATCAGCAACCTGGCGGAGAGGATGCGGTATTCGCGGCGGAAACGGCGCTCCTGCGCCGGTACGGGCATGAAGTGGTGGAATACACGGAGGACAATCGGCGCATCAATGAGATGAGCCGGCTTGCCGTCGCGGCTCAGGCCATTTGGTCCGGCTCGTCTCGGCAACGGTTGTTTGTGCTATTACGTGATGTACGCCCTAACGTGGCCCAGTTTCACAACACTTTTTTGCTCATCTCTCCCTCGGTGTATTCCGCCTGCCGGGAAGTCCGTGTGCCGGTAGTGCAGACGCTCCACAATTATCGCCTGCTCTGTCCAAGGGCGACCTTCTTCTGGGATGGTGATGTCTGTGAGGACTGTCTCAGTAAAACTTCTCCCTGGCCCGGCGTGCTGCGCGCATGCTATCGGGGGAGTCGGTCGCAGACAGCAGTAGTGGCGATGATGCTCACATTTCATCGCTGGCTTAAGACCTGGCAGAAGCAGGTGGATCTTTACATTGCTCTGACAGAATTCGCAAGGCAGAAGTTTATTGAAGGAGGACTTCCAGCGGAGAAAATTGTCGTTAAACCTAACTTTGTGAATCATGATCCCGGCGTAAGTGAAGTGGATGGGCGCTACGCGCTTTTTGTGGGGCGGCTCTCGCCGGAGAAGGGCGTGCGGACACTCCTCGAGGCCTGGAAAAAACTCAAAGGTGTCCCTCTCAAGGTAGTGGGGGATGGTCCCTTGATGGCCGAAGTACGAATGCAGGCGGGACAACTGCCTGATGTTGAGGTTTTAGGGCGTTGCTATCATCAGGAGGTTGTGGATCTACTCAAGGAGGCGAAGTTTCTGGTGTTCTCTTCGGAATGGTATGAGGGCTTCCCCATGGTGATTGCCGAGGCCTTTGCTTGTGGGCTGCCGGTAATTGCCTCAAGGTTAGGGGCAATGGCAGAAATTATTGAGGACGGAAAGACTGGCTTGTTTTTCACGCCTGGTGATTCTGAGAACCTGGCTGAAAAGGTAGGATGGCTGTGGTCAAGACCCAATGAGATAAAACGAATGGGAAAAGAAGAAAGGAAGGAATATGAAAGAAAATATACAGCTGAAAAAAATTACGGGGTGCTCATGGAAATATACCAAAAAGCAATTTCCTCAAGTAGAGAATAAAGAAATGACACAAAATCTATGAGTATTAAGTATAAACATGAGTTTGTGGAGAAATCATGCGCCATACTTGAACAATAACTTCTTATATTTCGAGCATCTACAAAGAGAGTCGAGCTATTAAATCAATCTGATTTTGAAAGTCATGAATAAAGAATCGATTAAAAAAGTTAATGTTCTAGGAGTCCCTATTAGCGCTGTTACCTTGGAACAGGCAGTAAATATAATGGAAGAATGGATCAAGCAAAGAGACCAACATTATATTTGTGTAGCACCGGTTTATTCAGTGGCACTATGTCAAACGGATCCCACAATTAAGCAAATTTTTAAGAACGCCGGTATGGTGACTCCTGATGGAATGGGATTAGTTTGGGCAATGCGTGTGTTAGGACATTCTCAGAAAGAACGTATATATGGACCTGATCTTATGTTAAAATTTTCCGAAGTAGCAGCGAAAAAAGGATACACTAATTTCTACTATGGCGGTGGTCTAGGAATAGCTGAAAAACTTGCTCAGGAGATGAAAGAGCGATTTCGTGGATTAGAGATAGTAGGAACCTTTACCCCTCCATTTAGGCCTTTAACTCCAAAAGAAGATAAAGTAGTAACAGAGATGATTAACAAAGCAAAACCAGATGTAGTATGGATCGGAATCAGTACTCCTAAGCAAGATTTGTGGATGGCTGAGCATATAGGGAAAATAAATGCACCAGTTATGGTAGGTGTTGGTGCAGCTTTCAACTTTTTTTCGGGCGAGGTTAAACAGGCTCCAAAATGGATGCAGAAAAGTGGTCTTGAGTGGCTTTTTCGTCTTTCTCAGGAACCGGGGAGACTGTGGTATCGTTATTTGGCTTATAATCCTCTATTTGTACTTAACCTTGCTCTACAGTGGATCGGCCTAAGAAAGTTCAAAGGATAAAAGGAAGTAGTGACATATTTTGGCTCCTTTAGGAATAGTAAGGGAGTAAAGGCAGGCATAATAATTGACAAGGTTGAAAGAGTCAGGCGTCAATAAGAAAAAGGGTGGGTTATAGATGTTTAAGAGGATGGTATGTTTTATTTCTTTAATTGTTTCCGACATTGCTTCTTTATTTTCAGCATTTTACTTAGCCTATCTGATAAGAAAGGAATTTCTTATCTATGTTTATTCTACCTTCAGAGTGATACAGACCCCTCCCTTCAAGTCCTATCTGGTAAACTATCCTTACTTTCTTGGGCTCTGGATAATAGTCTTGGCTTACGAGAAGCTTTATACCAAAAGGTTCTTATGGGAGGAAGAGATAAAACATTTATGGGAAGGGACAAGTCTTTCTTTTATTATTGCAATGATTTTAACCTTTGCAACTCGTATGTACCCATTAGTCTCTCGCACAGTTATTATCCTTGCCTGGATCTTGAGTCTCTTTACCCTACCCCTTTTCAGGTTTTTGGTAAAAAAGATATTAATTAAAGGAAAGTTATGGCAGAGGAACATACTTGTCCTGGGAGCGGGAAAGATAGGAAAAATGGTATCGGAGAGAATCAAGAAGAACAAAAGTTTAGGATATAATCTTGTCGGCTTCCTCGATGATGACGAAACCTTGATCGGTAGGAACTTAGGAGGAGTTGCAGTACTGGGAAAGGTTCAAGAGATAAAGAAGTGGGCTGGGGGTAAAGAAGTAAGAGATGTGATTATTGCAATGCCGAGACTTTCTCGGGAAGAACTTGTGAAGGTGGTGATTACGTGCGAAGGAGTAGTGGAAAATATAAGGATTATTCCCGATATGTTTGGCTTAGCAACACTAGGTGTTGAGGCAGAGGACCTAGATGGGATACTTTTATTTGGCTTACAGTGGAATCTAGCCAAACCTCATAATGTCTTTATCAAACGGGCTGTTGATCTATTCTTTTCAGGCCTGGGACTTATTCTCGTTTCTCCTCTGCTGCTTTTTATTGCAATCGCTGTTAAGCGTGATTCCAAAGGTCCAGTGATATTTACTCAGGAAAGATTGGGAAAAGAAAAAAGTACTTTCAAGCTTCTTAAATTCAGAACTATGTATGTTGATGGAGAGAAA
>SDBS01005740.1_pt1 | contig 12070 bp, 8 predicted proteins | sample 2277091 | NCBI WGS metagenome assembly SDBS01 (sample SAMN10404972, study PRJNA504765) | marine sediment metagenome | isolation source: marine sediment core GS10_PC15, 163 cmbsf | place: Arctic Ocean: Southern Knipovich Ridge | collected 2010 | reverse complement strand
GGCAGGTCTTGTACCTGCCCGGGTACGGACAATGGATCGGTCAGGCACGATTGCTCGGTCAGACACGAGTGACGAATGCTGCCATAGGGTGTTACCAAGCGGCGCCCCTACCGAATATGGAATGGGTGTGGGAACAGTCGAGGTAGGGGCAGGTCTTGTGCCTGCCCAGGTACGCGCAATGGATCGGTCAGACACGATTGCTCGGTCAGACACGAGTGACGAATGCTGCCATAGGGTGTTACCGAGGGCGGCGAAGGGGTGTTACCAAGGGCGGCCAGCGGGTGTTACCAAGGGCGCCCACAAGGGGCGCCCCTACCCCTCACATAGTTAGTGCTGTTTGTCGGTTGATATGAATCGTTTAACTTGTCTGAATTAGCGTTTGAAGGCAGGCTGTGTTAGCATTTTCCGGGTTAGAATCGTAGGTAAACATGGAGAAGAAGATGAGCGACAAACGCGTGCCAAATCGATCTGAAATCAATGTCCGGGATATGTGGAATGCCCCCTCTGTTTTTCCGTCCGCTGACGATTGGAAGGCTGAAGTTGAAAATCTGGGTGAATTAATCACCGTTATAAGGAAACGGCAGGGAAAACTGAACGAAGGGTCTCTTAGCCTGGCTAAAGCGCTGGATGAAGTTTTTGAATTTATCAGGCGACTAGAGGTTGTTGACATGTACGCTTCTATGGACCGAAGTGTTGATACGACAAACCAGGAAGCGGCCGAACGATCTGAAGTGGCCAGTGCGCTTGTTGGCCAGGCGCTTTCTGCAGTGGCATTCGTGGAACCCGAGCTGCTGAAAATAGATCGCGAGATGCTAGAAAGTTGGATGGATCAGGAGCCGGCTCTCTATGTATATCATCATTTTTTGGAAAATCTCTGGCGGAAACAGACTCACGTACGTTCAATTGAAGTCGAAGAACTGCTGGGATCTGTGGTCGATCCTTTCTCCTCCGTCTCTGGTAATTATTCCATGTTAACCGATTCAGATATCCAGTTTGAGCCGGCTACAGACGCCCAGGGGAATGAGTACCCCATTACACAGGGAACGGTGGATGAGCATAAGCACAGCCCGGATAGAGAATTACGGAGAACATCATTTGAGAATTACCATGACCGTTATCTCGAATTTAGAAATACTATAGCCAACAATTTAGGCGCATCACTTAAGCAAAACGTATTCCTCATGCGGGCCAGGAAATATGAATCGACATTGGGTATGGCCCTGTCCGGTGACAACGTTCCCGAGAAAGTATTTCACAACCTGATTGAAGTCTTTCGTGAGAATATTGGGGTCTGGGGCCGCTATTGGGAGGTGAAGAAGAAAGCATTGAAACTCAAGGAGATCCACAGCTATGATATTTGGGCGCCTCTTACCGAAAAAACCTATCCTGTTCCCTACGCTACGGCCGTTGATTGGATATGCGAGAGCCTGGGGCCGTTGGGTGACGACTATGTGTCGATCATGCGTCAGGGTTCTGATCAAGATCGATGGATCGACAAATATCCGAATATCGGCAAGACGGCCGGTGCGTTTTCGTACGGCGCCCAAGGTACGCATCCATTCATTGTCATGAGCTATACGAATGACGTGCTCAGCATGGGTACCCTTGCCCACGAATTGGGTCATTCAATGCACTCTTACTTAAGCTGGGATACGCAGCCACAGGTCTACGGCGATTACTCGATATTCGCGGCCGAGGTAGCTTCGAATTTTCATCAAGCTATGGTGAGAGCCCATTTCCTGAATGAAGATACTGATCCGCTTCTCCAGATCGGTCTTATCGAGGAGGCAATGGCGAATTTCCACCGATATTTCTTGATAATGCCTACTTTGGCCAGGTTTGAGCTGGAGATCCACGAACGAGTTGAGCGCGGCCAAGGTCTCACGGCCGATGGCATGACTGATCTATTGGCCGATCTATTCAGCGAGGGATATGGGGGTGTGATGGAGCTCGATCGTCAGCGAGTAGGTATTCGCTGGGCCACCTTTGGACATCTCTATTCGGATTACTACGTCTTCCAATATGCAACGGGAATCTCCGGAGGCCATGCCTTAGCGGACAAGGTTCTATCTGGCGGAGAGGCGGCCGCAGAAGATTACCTTAAATTTCTAAGGGCAGGAGGTTCACTGTACCCACTGGACGCCCTAAAGATGGCCGGGGTTGATTTATCTAGTCCAGAACCAGTTGAAAGGACCTTTCAGATTCTGTCAGATCTCATTGAGCGGCTCGATCAGTTGGTGAACTGAACAAGTGTTCGTGAATTTCCTTATGTAAATGGGCAATAGTCAACATTAAATCAAGTTAAGGCCGGAACTGCTTCCGGTCCGGTTACGACTGAAGTCTCAAAGTTTACCGGCAGCATCACAGTAAAAATAGTCTGTCCCGGTTTAGATGTAACCAGGATTTGGCCGCGATGACGTTGAACAACAACGCCGTAGCTGATGTCTAAACCCAGCCCCGTGCCGACGCCAGGCGGCTTTGTGGTGAAGAACGGATCAAAGATCTTGTCTCTGATATCCGCTGGAATTCCAGGGCCATTATCTTCGATCTCAACCTTTACCCAATCCGCTTCATGACTTGATCGAATTATTATCACGCCAGGAACAGAGGAATCCTCCATAACTGCATGGGCAGCGTTGTCCAAGATATTGGTCCAAACCTGATTAAGTTCGCTGCCATAACCTTGAATCTCTGGTATATCCGGATCGTACTCACGCCGGACACTGGGCCCACCTTTTAATTTGTGAGCCAGGATGAGCAGGGTGTCATCAAGGCCCTGGCCAATATCCACTGATTGCACCGGGCCTTGGTCAAGATAACTGTAGGTTTTCAGAGCTTTGACGATACTGGAAATACGATCCGCCCCCTGTTTGAGTTCGGCGAATAGATTGTGGGTATTGTAGGTTGCAGTCAACCACTGGACTAAGATTGAAAGCTGTTCGGCCGAGAAATCTACTGCAATGACCTTCAGATCCTCTTGGGTTAATCGGAGATTGACCAAGGATGGTGCAGCAACCCAACATTCTTCGACCCCTTGACTCTCAAGCCACTCCTCGAGTTCGTATTCAAGATCGCTGCGAGTGAGAGCGTCCAACTCGGGCGGCTTGCTGGCCTGTTCCTGGGCTCTATCAGTCATCTCCTGCCATATTTGAAGCTGCTTGTCGGTAAGGTTGGTTTGGCTCATCTCGCTGTAGATCCAGGCCATGTCCGCCATGGTGGTCTGAAGCTGTTCTGCACCACGGCTGACCGCCGCAGCCGGATTATTAAGCTCATGGGCCACGCCGGCGGTCAGCGTTCCTAATTGAGCCATCTTCTCGCTCTGTCTCAGCCTGGCGAAATTGTTCTGCCAGCGTTCCATAACGGTGTAAAACATCGATTCGGCCGCGGAAGGGCTGGTCTTTATTAAATTTGCCAGATGCGCATGATTGATCGAGAGCAGCAGCGTATCGACTCTAGCCTTGACGGTTGCCATTCGCGGCTTGTTATCAACCAGGGCCATTTCTCCAATCACCTCCCCCTCACCTCGAACGGCGAGCAGCATATCTCGGCTGCCAGAAACCTTAAGAATCTCGAGTTCTCCCTTTCTGATGATGTAAGCTTTATCCCCTTGGCTGCCTTCCTCGAATAGAATTTCACCGGCGTCCAAGTTGACGGTCTCGATCATTTGACATAATCTATCCAGGTCTTCATCAGACAAATTTGAAAAGAGGGGAACCTTTCTTAAGAAATCATTCATAGCAGCACCTCACTGAACAAAGGTATATCTTATTTAATGGTTGGCCATAGACGGCAGGTAGATATGTATTATACCGATCGCAAATATTGGTGGACCTGGCTTACAGCGTTGGCCCCTTCACCGACGGCCGAAGCAACCCGTCTTACTGCTGCCTGGCGTACATCACCGGCGGAGAAGATCCCAGGAACACTTGTCTCTAACATATAGGGATCCCTACGCAGATTCCAGCCCTTCGGTTTTTTACCGTTTCTTACTAGATCCAGACCGGTGAGGATAAAACCAGCTTTGTTACGCTCGACAACACTTGCGACCATTTCTGTATGGGGAACTGCGCCAATGAAGATAAAAACGGCCGGCGTATCCACAACTTTTTCCTTGCCACTGTCTGTGTTTTTCATGGTAAGCGCCTCAAGACGTTCTTCTCCATGAGCGGCTGTCAAAATGGTCTGGGCTTGAACATCGATGTTGTCTGTTCCGTCAATTTGATCAATCAAGTACTGGGACATCCCCTTGGTTAAATCACTGCTGCGAACCAACATGCTCACCTGGGAAGCATGCCGGGCGAAAAACATGGCGCCCTGTCCAGCTGAATTGGCGCCGCCGATCACATGGAGGTGTTCATCTCGATAGTAAGCCGCCTCTGTTAGAGCGGCACCGTAATATACCCCAGCCCCGATCAATTTTTCGATTCCCGGGGCATTTAACCTCCGCGTAGTTACCCCAGAGGCGATAATCAGTGACCGGCAGCCAATTTCAGTGCCATCACTTAGCAGGACGTAACGGTTGGGATCTTCCACACGGACCTTAATCACTTCTCGAGCTAATAAGATCTCAGCGCCTAACCTTATCGCTTGAGCGGTCGCCCGGGTGGCCAGGTCAGCGCCTGACAACCCCTTGGGAAAGCCGAGGTAGTTTTCAATTCGCGAGCTGGTTCCTGCCTGCCCCCCAGTGGCTTCCTTGTCGATCATGAGGGTCTTCAGCCCTTCAGAAACGCCATAGACAGCGGCGCCTAATCCAGCAGGACCTGCGCCAACAATGATCAGGTCGTAAAAGTCTTCAGAGGCCTCTGTGCGCAGGCCTACTTTGTCCGCCAGAGAGGAAATGGTTGGGTTCTCCATGACATCGCCGTCAGGGAAGAAGACGATGGGAAATTGACGGTGCTCGGAAGTACTGGACTCGACCAGCAAGGCCGCCTCAGCGTCCTTTTCGACATCCAGCCATTGGTAAGGAATTCGGTTCCTAGCCAGAAAATCCTTGGCATTGTGGGAGGTCGCGGACCATAGTGTACCGGCGATGCGAATCCCCTCATAAGGCAGGGGCACTGTTGCCCACCAATCGCTGATCAGATCATCTAAAACCGGGTAAAGGTTTTGCTCAGGTGGATCCCAAGGCTTCATTAAATAGTAATCAAGCCCGATAGAGTTAATGCTCGTTATGGCCGCCTCGGTATCGGCGTAAGCTGTAAGCAGAACCTTGCGTGCGTCAGAATAGAATTGGCTGGCTTCCGAGAGAAATTCCGTGCCGGTCATTCGAGGCATCCGTTGATCCGCCAGGAAGAGGGCAATAGGAGTATTCCGTTTTTTGAATTGTTGAACAGCCTTGAGAGCATCAGCGCCTGAGTTGGCTTTAACGATCCTGTAATCCTTTCCAAAATAACCGCGCAGATCGCGTTCGATGGCATTCAAGACCTGGGGCTCGTCATCAACTGTCAAGATTATTGGTTTGGCCATTACGTAATACCTGTCATTGAATAAATGGGTGCGCTTGAGGAAGCGCAATAATTGTAGCCTTCAATTCATGGGCATCAATTCGACTTTTAATGAATTGATGCCCTTCTTCAACAAGAGCCGTTAACAGGCCATTGAAGGCTGGTCGCGAGCCGTTTCCTCGAGTTCTGTCCTGGAAACTATGATCGACCATAACTGGCCGCGAATGCCTAATTCTCCGGCAAGATCGTAGGCCTGGAAAGAGGCATTCCTAGCTTCCTCATTCGGCGGGGGGAGTAAAAAAGTTTACTTCTTCAATTCCCTATCGATGTAACACCACATCCAGTCCTCTCCAGGCTCTAAAGATTGGATTACGGGATGCCTGGTGGAACGGTAATGCTTGGTGGCGTGACGGTTCTTTGAGTTATCGCAGCAGCCAACTTGGCCACAAGTCAGACATAGTCTCAGGTGAACCCACTCGTCTCCCATCTTCAAGCACTCTTCGCATCCCTCGCTGTTTGGGGCAATGTCTTCGACGGAAGCAATATGTTCGCACGGATCTATCTGTTCACTACTTTTACTTATCATTTTAATAACCTTCTGTCGGATTCCATTCATTAAGTGAATTACTTCTACCTGAGCATAGATAGGAAAGAAATATTGCTGTCAATTTGCTCCTGCTTTATTGACCATTATACGCTAAGTAGATGGAATTTGGGTAACTGGGTCAAAGAGTATTGGCTCATATTGCTAATTTCAGCCACCATCCTACAATCATCCCCACACTAGGTGTACGCTCTTGATGATTCTAGGCTGGACAGCCTTTTGGAGATGTCTGTGGATGCAGGTGGAGAAGTTGAAGCGATATCAGCAAAGGATCCCTTTACCAGGCGGCGGGTGAAGGTCCTTGATTCAGAAATGAGCGCCATTGATGAAGGGCAAGGAGCGCCAGTGATCTTTCTCCATGGAAATCCAACCTCATCATATCTTTGGCGAAATGTCATTCCACACATTTCTAGTCTCGGCCGCTGCCTGGCGCCAGATCTGATTGGAATGGGTGAATCCGGAAGATCGACGAATGGGTCTTATCGGTTTGTTGACCATGCCAGATATCTCGATGGCTGGATCGAGGCACTAAGGCTAAAGCGAAAAATAACCTTTGTGGTTCACGATTGGGGCTCGGCTCTGGGATTTCATTGGGCTTACCGCCACCAGGACCGAACGAGAGCGCTCGTTTACATGGAGGCAATAGTGACGCCCATAAAGTGGAAACATTGGCCTGAGGAATCGCGCTCGATCTTCCAGGCCCTCCGCTCATCAAGAGGTGAGCGGATGATATTACAGCGAAATCTTTTTGTGGAGCGGGTGCTGCCGGCTAGTGTGCAGAGGGGGCTGTCGAAGGAGGAGATGGATCACTACCGGCGGCCGTACTTGGAGCCCGGAGAATCGCGCAGACCAACACTCACCTGGCCAAGAGAGATACCCATCGATGGAGAACCAGCCGATGTGCACCAAGTCGTTTCGGATTATGCTGACTGGCTGCCCAACAGCCCAATTCCCAAACTATTTGTTAATGCAAAACCAGGATTCTTCTCATCAATAATGGAAGATTACTGTCGCTCGTGGCAAAATCAGAAAGAGGTATTGGTTCCTGGCTATCACTTTGTCCAAGAGGATTCACCGCACGAGTTGGGAGAAGCCATCGCTAAATTTATTAAGCAGCTTGAGCCATAAACAGGCAGTCGGACAGGAAGAGGCGGGTAAAGGCCTTCAAGACGACTGAATTGGGTGTGATCCGATTCCCGGAGAGACAGGGTAGTGTTGGGCCTTAGTTGCGGGATCAGGGCTTCCACCAACCGACGACGGAGCTGTGGGGCCCATTACTTGAAGACTCGGCCGGAAATGCGGCAGGATACCCAGGCGTATGTCGACAGCCCTGTGGTAGGGTTGGGTAGGAGTATTCGGCGCTCACCGCATGACGGGGCCGTGCCGAGATCTGGTCCGGAAACCCAGTATCGGCCGCAAATCTGTGGTACTATAAGGAAGTGGGGATAGGCTCGGATTCTTATTGACGGTCAAAATGGCGGCACTTTTGCAGCCATCAGGGGGACGTGTTTACGATTGGGTCCCTCTAGTACGGGAGCAGATTTTGAGCTAGAACTTAGGCCAGCTAATCTAACCATTTGCAATGCGCTAGCAGCAAGATGGGGTGAACAATGAAGGACGATGAGACAGCAATAGAGAAAGAAGACGTTTTCAATGGAAAGCCCTGGCTAAATTATTACGAGTCACATATTCCGGAGAAGCTAGATTATCCAAGAAGTACGCTGCCCGATATCCTGAAAGGTAAGGCACAACTCTATCCGGACGATACGGCGATCATATTTAAGAACCGCCGGTTCAGCTACCAGGAATATAATGAGACGGTGGATCGTCTGTCAGCGGGTCTGCAAAAACTAGGGGTTGACAGGGGTGAACGAGTAGCAATTCATCTTCCTAATTGCCCTCAATTTGTATTTGCTTACTATGCTATCCTACGGTTGGGGGGAATTGTTGTGCCATGCAATCCAACATATACCAACCGGGAATTGATTCACCAGCTAAATGACTCGGGAGCTAAGACAATCATCACCTTGAGCTCACTTTATTCCCAGGTTCGAGAGATCAAGGAGGAAACACAGCTTTACTATGTGCTCGTCGCCCAAATAAAAAATTATCTTCCTCGGATAACCAAAGTGTTGTTTACACTGCTCAAGGAGAAAGAGAGCGGCCATAGGGTCAGCATTGAGGGGGACAAGCATACCTACTGGTTATCTGATGTAATTAAAAATGCCCCGGGACAGCCCAGGAAGGTTAAAGTGAAAGAGGATGACACAGCCATCCTGATGTACACTGGAGGAACAACGGGAGTAGCCAAAGGAGCCCAATTAACACATAGGAATATTCTAGCTAATGCTTGGCAGGGCAAGATCTGGATAAGTCCTCGAGATGGTGAACATGTAACCCTGGCTACTTTGCCCCTATTCCACAGCTACGGGATGACCACCTGCCTGAACGCATCTTTGGTTTCAGCCGGAACGATTATATTGGCGCCAAACCCGAGAGATATAGATGACATCATAAAAACAATACAAAAACATCGCCCAACCTATTACCCAGGAGTGCCTGCCTTTTACATTTCGGTAAATAACTACCCTGAAGTTGAAAAGTACGATTTAAGCTCAATTAAAGTTTGCAGCAGCGGCGCCGCCCCATTACCTCCAGAAGTTCAGCAGCAGTTTCAAAAATTAACTGGAGCGCGATTGGCCGAAGGTTATGGCTTGAGCGAGGCATCGCCGGTCACCCATGGAAATCCAGCCTTTGGAGATAATCGCATTGGAACAGTGGGCATTCCCTGGCCCGACACTGAAGTCAAGATAGTTGATTCTGAGATCGGCGAAACGCTTGTAGGCATTGACGAAAAAGGGGAGTTATGTATTCGGGGGCCACAAATTATGACCGGCTACTGGAATCTGCCTACGGAAACTGACAATGCGTTGCGGCCGGATCCGGCTGGTGGATCACCATGGCTGTACACTGGAGACATCGCCGTAATGGACGCGGACGGTTATTTTCGAATCGTGGACCGGAAGAAGGATATGATCCTAGGAGCAGGGGGCTTGAATATTTATCCTAGAGAGATCGAAGATGTGCTCTATGAACACCCAAAGGTTCTTGAAGCGGCCGCGGCAGGAATTCCGGTACCAGGCAAGGGAGAGAGGGTAAAGGCATTCATTGTCCTCAAGCCGGATAAATCAGCGAATGAAGCAGAGATAATAGAGTTCTGCAAGGAGAATCTGGCGCCATTCAAGGTGCCCACTTTTGTTGAATTCAGAGAATCACTGCCCAAAACAATGGTTGGGAAGGTACTGAGAAGGGAGCTGGTCGAAGAGGAAAAAGCAAAGTTGGAACAAGGGGAGTCCAAATTGGACAATGTTTAAGACCCTAATTGGCGAAGAGGATTTTCCCAGCAACAATCGTCTTTTCCACAGAATAGTCGGCCGTTAACAACCCCCGCTTTCCATAGTGGTTCTACTTGTATTTAATTTAGGGGCTGGCGCTCTGTTAGAATGAACGGCTAACTATCCTCCTAGTTGTCCGCGACTTGTTCAACTCTACTTCTCTATTCGCAAAAAGGGCTTGCCGCCTGGCAAGACCCTTTTTGTGTTATGGTGAGTTCAATGGTCTAGGTCCTGTTAATATTAGAAGCTTTCGTTCAGCAGAACAGGATCTTGAGGCGCTGGCTCCTCGAGTAGAGCAAGAGCCGCCTCCAGAATACGTTTATGCTGCTGTGTGTCCCCGGGCCGGCCAAAGATCGTTCCTCGTTTTAGTTGAGTGATAACGACCCGGGGAACTGATAGGATGCGGATGCGCCCCCCATTCCAAGCAACAACGACTGTAGCAATCCCCTCAAGTTCAAGCGCACGGGCAATCAGTCCGACCGACTGGTGACAGATTGGTCATATCGGTGTTAGTAGTGCTGCATGAACATGATGCTCTTTAGCGATCTTGATTATATGAGGCACCAGCTCATCTACAAGCAGACCTGAATCAGGCTGGTAGCCCATGATGCTGATTACAGAGGAAGCCAACATTCCTATCTTGCCTTGCAAGACCATCCTGCCAAGCATTTGCAGCGGCAGAGCAACCGCGGGATCTTCTTCCACAAAGGTGTGATCATAGTGATCGTGGGCATATTTAATCCTATCAAAGGATATTTCGGTTGGTAAGAGCCTATAGGTATAGTCACCCAATGGATTCGCGGCGTCGAATGGCTCCTGAACTTCATTGACATAGCCGCCTGCCGAAGAGATTAACATCAGTCGGCTCATCTTCAGATTGATGCCCGGGCCTGCTGGAGCAGTTGTGTTTCGAGGGTGATTATAAAGACGCCAGTCGACCTGCCCGGTCTTTCTCAGATGGGCAAGCCAGCCTTCCCTGAAGACTCGCGTCCATTCATCCTGATTTTCTAATATCTCCATATCGGTCTGAAACTGTCCTAATAATCTATACCATTTATTGATTGTTAGCATCTCTCCTCTGAAAATAGGTTAGTAGTAATCGCTTTAGCGAGAAACGGGCTAAAGCCCGCACTACGAGCTGTTTTCATCGATATTGGTGTGTGTCAGCTCGTGAAGTAATCCTTCTTAAATAGGACGCGGATAAACACGGATGAACGCGGATTCCATTGTTCATGGTGGTGAGATCTGTGAGATCTGTGAAATCTGTGCGCCGCGGCGCTGGTGAACTCCTTTGAAGAGAAATAGAGACAGGACCATATTAGTAGAGCGGGAGCCGGCTTCGATGGTTATTGAATACTAAACTTCAAGCCCCATGGAGCTGGGAAACCGTGTAAATACTGTTCTCAATCACCAGGGTTGGGCTGCCAATTTCATCTAAAATTAACGCGTTGATATCTCCTATAATCGCCGATTCGAGGGCAGCGTCAGCACCGGTCGCCAAGTTAATGGCCAAGCGCCCATAAGAAGCGCGCCTCAATCACGGCCGCTGCCGATCCTGCATGAGCTTTGGATGACGACTAGAAGCCGCCTATTACAAAGTGAAAAACAAGCTGAACTAGAGCCCAATACCGTGGGAGAAAAATTCAGCGGGGATGCCGAACTGAATTGGAGCCAAGATCGTCAATTTTCTAAAAAAGTCTGTTTAATAATTCACCTATTCTTCACCTTAAATCGTATGCACTGATTCTAGTGCGTCTCTGTTATTGTGGAGTAGATAATTTTTTTCGGAAGTTTGTACCTTGCAAGCAACGGGGAATTACAAAGCTAATGTTCAGAATAAGAAAACCTGACCGAGGTCAACCTCTAACAGAATTTGCCATAGAATTTGGGTCTTGCTGGTTCTTCTAATGGTCATAATAGACGCTGGACGTATTAGTTGGGCCTTGGTAACAGTTCAAAGCGCAGCCAGAGCTGGGGCGCGTTATGCTGGTTCAGGAAACTCTGGCTGTCAGAACCCGCCAGATCGCGAATCTCTCCTAGATGGGTCGGAAATTTGGAGCTTCAGCTTCTTCTCACCGGGGAGTAAGAAGACCGCCAATACCTCTGTGAACGATGGCAAGGCGCAAATAATCAATCAAGGTTCCCTAGGATCTTCAATTCAGCCCAGTCCAGTTGACGGCTGGGCCGTTGATAGCAGCGTCGCCATTCTGCGCATGTTGGATGAAGGCGGTGATAAATTTCTCAATGAAAACCAGATTATATCAATGACCATGGCGCTGACGGCCGGAGCCGAAAGAGGTCGTCCTGAATGGCTTGTCTCCGTCTTAGGTTCCCGTGATGGCAGGTACTATAACGTGCGACTAGACGCCTCGAATGGTGAGGTGCTGGATGCCTTTGGATCCTCATAAAAGGGAAAAAGTGACGAAGTGCGAATATTGAAAGGAACATCAATTAAGCAACGGGGACAGAGCCTTGTTGAAGTAGCGATTACGGCGCCAATCCTTCTAGTCATCCTGTTTGGACTTATTGAAGTAGCCCAACTTGCGGTAACACAAAACCGGATAAATACGGCCGCACGAAACTCGGCCCGTTTTGCGGCTAATGGCGGAGAAGATGCGGGTGTACGC
>SDBS01005738.1_pt1 | contig 12071 bp, 14 predicted proteins | sample 2277091 | NCBI WGS metagenome assembly SDBS01 (sample SAMN10404972, study PRJNA504765) | marine sediment metagenome | isolation source: marine sediment core GS10_PC15, 163 cmbsf | place: Arctic Ocean: Southern Knipovich Ridge | collected 2010 | reverse complement strand
AAATAATAGTCGCTCTATAAATGTAGATGTAAATAAAAGCATAAAATATTTCGGTTATTTTATGTAATATGGGTCCATTTGTAAACATAACAGATCCTTATTATGTACCTAAATATTTATTAAAAAATGCAGATGAGAATGGAAAATAGTAATAAAGCAATTTTTTTAGATAGAGATGGTGTAATTAATGTAGAAGTAGGATATCTCTCTAATCCTGATGATTTTAAATTTACTGAGGGAACTATTGAAGCTCTAAGAATTTTAAACGAGAAGGGATATCTTTTAATTGTTATTACTAATCAAGCAGGGATAGCACGTGGGTATTATAATGAAGAAATTCTAACTAATATTCATAATAAGATGAACACCATTTTAAAAGAACATAGTGTGATCTTAGATGATATTTTTTATTGTCCTCATCATCCAGAATTTACAGGTTCTTGTGATTGCAGAAAACCAAACCCAGGAATGATTTTAAAAGCTAAAGAAAAATATGATATTGATTTAAATAACTCTTATATGATTGGAGATACTTTAAATGATATTCAAACTGGAATAAAAGCAAAATGTAAAACAGTTCTGGTATTAACTGGATATGGAAAGGAAGAACAAAAGAAAATAGGTCCGTTCATACCAGATCTGATATTTAAAAACTTAAAAGAATTTGCTAAAAATATATTAAATCAATAATTATTATAATCATTAAAATATTTTCGTGAGAAATATGAAGTTTTTTTTAGATACAGCTAATATAGAACAAATAAAAGAAATGCAGGAATTAGGAATTATTGATGGTGTTACTACAAATCCTACTCTATTGGCAAAAGAAGGAGCTGAGCCAATGGAACAATTGAAAAAGATCTGTGAAATAGTTGATGGACCTGTTAGTGGAGAAGTTATAGGTTTAACCACAGAAAAAATGGTTGATGAAGCTCATAATTTAGCTAAAATAGCATCAAATCTTGTAATTAAGATTCCTTTCACTAAAGATGGTATTAAGGCAGTAAAAATTCTTGAAGCAGAAGGTATTAAAACAAATGTCACCCTAGTTTTTTCACAAAACCAAGTATTAATAGCTGCTAAAGCTGGTGCTTCGTTTATTAGTCCTTTCATAGGTAGATTAATGGATAATGGTCAAGATGAAGTCTACATGTTAGAAGAGTCAATGGAGATCCTTCATGCATATGATTTTAAATCTCAATTAATAGTGGCTTCGGTAAGAAATTCAAGACATGTTATTGAATCTGCAAAGATGGGAGCACATATCGCTACTATTCCTTTTTCTGTTCTTGAAAAAATGTTTAAACATCCAAATACAGACCTGGGTTTACAAGCATTCCTAAAAGATTGGGAAAAACTACAGAATGAATTAAAAAAATAGACTTAAATAATGGCTCTTGTTGACGAAATCTCCAAATGGAAAAATAAGAAAGTATTAATAATTGGGGATGCCTTAATAGATAAGTACATTTTTGGTTATGCTGACAGAATTTCTCCTGATGCCCCCGTTCCAAATGTAAAAATAGAAAATAGTGATATCTATATAGGCGCAATAGGTTTAGTACTAAGATTTGTAAAATCTTTAGGGGGAATTCCAGAAGTTTGTACGATAATTGGCAATGATTTTGAGGGAGATTTCTTTTTAAAAAAAATTAATGAATTAAATATTGATTCATCTGGCATTCTTGTTGATGAAACTATTCAAACACCTCAAATAACTAGAATTAAAGCAATGAACCAACATCTTTTACGTATAGAGACGGACTATAATAGTGTTATCTCTAATTCGATTATAGAAGAATATCTAAATCTCGTTAAAAAGAGATCGCAGGATATAGGAGCAATATTAATTTTAGATTATGGATTGGGAGGAATATTTAAGAATCTCTTTATTCAAAGATTAATAAAATTACTAAAGGAGAACTATAAAAATAAACCTATCCTTGTCCGCCCTACTAAACTCAATTATTATATTTATGAAAATGTAGAGTTAATTAAGATGAATCTTCAAAATGCATTAGACACCTTTTCAATCGATTGTTGCAATGAAACAAGTATTACAATTGCAGGAAAAAGAATCTTAAACTCTTCTAAGTGTAAAAATGTGATATTAAATTATTTGGAATCAGAGTCGTTTCTATTTTCAAGAGAATTTGAAACAGTAGAAAAGTTCAATTCCATTTTAAGTCAACCTGTAAGAAGTTATGTTGCAGTTGGGAGTGTAATTATGGCAGCATTAGGCCTATCATTCGCTTCGGGAAGTTCAGCACTGGAATCTGTTAAAATTGCTCTCTTTGCCGCGACACTTACAGCAATACTCCCACCTATTGAATTTTATAATACAGAAAAACTCAGTGATTATATTCTCACTGTATTACATAAAAAATAACTTATTGTTTCAGGTATAAGAATGGAATTATCAAAACTAGATGAACAAAAAATCTCAATTGAAGTCCTTGACATTAAAAAAGATATTTTAAAGATGATCTATATTGCTCAATCAGGACATCTTGGGGGGTCCTTGTCTTGTGCTAAATTAATCTATATTCTTTATAATAATATTATGAGGATTAATCGTAATAATCCTCAATGGGAAAAAAGAGATATATTCATTTTAAGTAAGGGTCATGCTGCTCCTGCATTATATGCTGTCTTGTCTCAAATTGGCTTTATAAAAAGAGAAGAATTAGTTACATTAAGACAATTCGGTTCAACCTTACAAGGACATCCAATCAAAAATCCACAATTCGGAATAGAAATTTCTACAGGTTCGTTAGGAATGGGATTATCAATTGGGATTGGATGTGCTTTAACTGCAAAATTAGATAAAAAAGACAAAAATATATATGTTTTATTAGGGGATGGGGAATTAAATGAAGGCGTTATTTGGGAAGCTGCAATGGCAGCAAGTCATTACAAATTAGATAATTTAATAGCGATTATAGACCGTAATGGATTTCAATCAGATGGTTCTACAGAAGAAATCATGGCTTTAGAACCTTTAGCTGAAAAGTGGAAAGCTTTCGGATGGGAAGTTATTGAAGTTGATGGTTCAAATCTAACAGAGATGCTGCAGGGATTTGAAAAGTCTAAATCTATAATTGGAAAACCTAAGGTGCTTATATCTTATTTAATTAAAGGATCTGATGTATCCTTTATGGAACATACCCGAAAGTATCATAGTAGAGCACCAAATAAGGAAGAATATGAAATTGCGCTTAAAGAACTTGAAGTTATAAAAAAAAATTGGTTAGAGGGAAATAGTTAATGCTTGAACCACTTCTTAGAGAGACTTTTGGGAATTATTTAGTTGAAATTGGAGATAAGAATAAAAACATTGTTGTTTTAGATGTTGATTTATCTTCTTCCACAAAAACCATAAAATTTGCTGAAGTTTTTCCTGATAGATTCTTTAATATGGGTATTGCTGAACAAAACCAGTTAGGAACAGCGTTGGGTTTTGCTATTTCTGGAAAAATTCCTGTAGTCAGTGGATTTTCTATATTTACAATAGGAAGGGCATGGGAATTCATAAGACTTGCTTGTCATGACAATTTAAACCTAAAAGTTATTACCACCCATGGAGGTATTGTAGGACCAGATGGAAGTACTCACAATGCTCTAGAAGATTTGAGTTTGATGGCAACTCTTCCAAATTTAAAAATCTTTGTTCCCTCGGATAATATTGAACTTCTTAGGATATTAGAATATTCTTTTAATAATAAGGGCCCTACTTATATCAGATTACCAAGGGGGTCTTTTCCAAATATACATTCTGAAGATTATAGATTTTCTGTAGGAAAACCTGATATACTTAAAGAAGGAGATGATATTTGCTTAATTGGAACGGGATATGGTAGCGTCTTAGCAATTAAATCTGTTCTCGCATTAGAAAACAAATTTAAGATTTCCTTAAAAGTAATAAATCTTCCCTGTATTAAGCCCATTGATGTAAAAACATTAATTCAGAATATAAAAATGACAAATGGAATTATAACTATAGAGGAACATAATATTTACTGCGGATTTGGAAGTATTTTAGCCAGAATAGTTTTGGAAAACCATCCAATGCCAATGAAATTCATAGGGATTAATGACACTTTTGGACAATCAGGAAATAGAGAAAAACTATTAGATTATTATGGGTTAAATGAGAAAAAAATAGCTGAAAATATCCAAGATATTCTTAAAACTAAGTAATACATTTATAGACTTGCTAATTTGAATTAGAAATTTTTTTTTAAAATTCTTAAGAATAAGCTTCCTTTTATTATGATAAATATACCATTTCATCTAATGCCATTAAAATAATATCTTTGCTTTCCTCAACTATTTGTTTATCAGTCTCAACAATATTATCTGCTTTTTCGATGAACAGAACATATTAGTTGATAAAATTGATATTATAAGAAATTAGTTTAAAGATGATTCATAATACCAAATCAAGTCATCTCGGTGCATCTTTTCCTTATGTTAGAATAGGCCCTATAACTTTTTTCACCTACTCCTTTTTCCATATCGCTATTTCTCCCATATTTACAAAAGTTTTAGTGAATATCAAAGCAAGTCTATTATTTATGAGTTTTTCTACTTCGGGTATTTTAGGTGTTCTAACTCCTAGATATTCTCTGGTTTTATTGACTAGAAAATCGATGAATCTCTTTATATCTTTAGCCTTATACGCTGCTTTAATGTGGTGATACAAGCCTAAGAATAAAACTATATCATATTTTTTTTGTGTATTATTCTCAAGTTTAGAGAAGTTTTTTATTATATCTAATGCTATATGATTACTCTCTATAGGAACATCCCTAAACAATCTCTTAGAAAATTTTATTCTATTTTTGTCTTTCTCAAATAGATCTATTCTACTAGCACCATTCCGAGCAAACTCGTAAGCTATTAAACCATCACAAGATCCTAAATCTAATATTGATTTATTTTTACAGTTATTAAATAATATTTCCAAACCATCAAATCTTTCAAATATATTTCCAGTAAAATTTTTTGTACCAATTTTCAAAACCATTCAAACTCTTTATTATAATTAAATAGATAATCAAATCTATCTATAATTTTCTTTTTTAAAATGATTTATATAATCTTCTATTTTTTCTCTCAACACTTAAAACTATTTTTACATAAAAATAAAATAATACCCTTTTAATGTGGTAAATATCCCATTTTATCTAATGCCTTTAATATAATATTTTTGCTTTCATCAACTGTTTGTATATCGGTCTCAACAACAATATCAGCCTTATCAGGGTCTTCAAAAGGGTGATCGATCCCTGTAAAGTTTTTTATTTCACCAGCTCTAGCTTTAGCATACATTCCCTTAACATCTCGTTTTTCACATTCTTCAAGGGAACATTTAACATAGACAAGTATATAATCGCCAATTTCTTCTCGAGAAAACGCTCTAATCTTGTTATATGGTGATACAAATGAAGCAAGAACCACAACTCCATTACGAGTTAAAAGTTTTGCTACAAATGTAACTCGTTCTATATTCATATTTCGGTCTTCTTCACTAAATCCTAAATCTCGTGTTAAACTCTTTCTTACAATATCGCCATCAAGGCGTTCTACTTTCATTCCTTTTTTTTTTAAATTTTCAGCTACCACGTCAGCAAGAACACTTTTCCCTGAACAGGGAAGTCCTGTAAACCATAATGTAAATCCCTTATGTTCTATATTTTTCACCTAGTTTTTTAAAAATCTATTATATTACCTTCCATATCTTTTGGAATTTCGATTCCTAGAATTTTTAAGGATGTAGGAGCAATATCAAGAATATCCTTCTCTCCCAGATCCTTACCAATTTTTCGTTTAGGATCATAAATGATAAATATTCCAAAATAATCATGGACAGCATCATCTGGTCCAGTATCGTTGTCTTTTAGATAAATTGAGCTGTACCCCACCGTTCCAGCAGATCTCCAGTTAAGGTTATCAAAATAAACCATCAAATCTGGAGAGTCTCCACGAATAATTGAAAATAAATCTTCAGGTTTATACACTTTCGTATTCATTGGATTACCATTATCATCTTGGATACTTTTTATTTTCTTTACTATTTTTTCACGCATTTCCTCATAATCATTCTTTTTTATTATTCCATGTTGTTCTCTTCCTTCAACATTTAAGAATATTCTAGCATAATATCCTCCCCAACCCCAAGCATAGGTTTTTTCCCAATCAATTTCAGCATCATCAATTCTTGTCCCAGGTTCTGGTTTCACTTTAAACTTTAATAAACCCAATTTTTCAAGAGCCATATTGACACAAATTAAGCCCTTCATTGCTTTTGCCCCATGATCAGAAACTATCATCACTGATACTTTATCATCAAGTAAATCTAATATTTCTCCAATTTTAGTATCTAAATATTTATAAAATTTTTTCATTTCTGATTCAAATTTATTTCCAGCTTTATAGTGTCGATGAGAAATATCGTAATATTTCCAAAATGCGTGATGAAATCTATCTAATCCAATGATAACGAATTTGAAATAGGTCCATTCCTTATTAACTATTAAATATTTAACTGTTTTAAACTGAACTTCAGTCATCTCATAGATCTCCTTTAGAAGCACTTCCTTATTATCTATTCTAAAATTAACATCTAATATGTAATTTCCAATGTTTTCTTTAATTTCATCTTTTAATTCCAAAGGGTAAGTATATTGAGAAGAAGTATCAGGTGTAATAAAACCCGCAACAAGGCACCCATTAATAGGTTGGACAGGATAAGTTGGTGGTAGACCAACAATACACGATTTTAGGCCTTTTTCACTTAAAATATCCCAAATTTTTTTTTCTTTAATTGAATACGAAGTTGCGATCCAATAATCAGCATAAGAATTTTCTTTTCTATGGCGAAAACCATACAATCCTAATGTACCTGCTTTCTTACCAGTTGCCATTACCATCCATGCAGGAATTGTAATTGGAGGATCAGAGCTTTTTAATTTCCCAAAAACACCACTTCCAACTAATTTTTTAATATTAGGGCAATCTTCTAAGAAATCTTTAAAGAGAGTTTTTGGAGTTGCGCAATCAAGGCCAATAACAATTAATTTTCTATTAGATTTATTCATAATTAAATAATTTTAAGCATTAGTTCAAATTTAAAATATGGAAAAGCTTATATTACAAATGGATTGTTATATTTTAAAATAACTTCTGCTACTTCTGGACGCATTACATCTTCTTCAGGAGATTTTCCAGCTTGTAAGGCAGCCCTAATTTTTGTACCCGCAAAAAAGTTCTGCATTTCTGGTGGATGTGGACATATTTTATCGTTGACAACAGAACTACATTTACTACACTTTGAGAATGATCTGAATTTTATTGGTTCAATTCCTAAATCTGGAAATAGGTCAAAAATTTTATGAGCATCATAGGGACCATAAAAATCTCCCACACCAGCATGATCTCGCCCAATTATAATGCGATCACATCCAAAATTCTTTCTGGCAATTGCATGAAATATTGCTTCTTTTGGACCAGCATATCTCATTTCTGTTTCAAAAGTACTTAAAACAACTCTATCTTTCGGATAATATTCTTTAATTAAAGCTTGATATGATTTTATTATTACCTCATCTAAAAAATCTCCAACTTTTTTCTTACCTATAACTGGATTTATAAATAGACCATCTACAGAAGTTAATCCTGCTTTTTGTACATATTCATGCCCTAAATGAGGAGGATTTCTTGTTTGAAAAGCAATTACTCTATCCCATTTTTTTTCTTTAAATAATACCCGTGTTTCAATAGGTTTCAGATCTAATTCTGGGAATGTAGCTTTTGGTTCATTTATTAAAAAAATTTCTCCACCAATTAATTTATCTTGTTGTTTTAATACAGCATCAACGCCCGGATGGTTTCCATCTAAAGTTCCATATATTTTTTTAGCAAATTCCTTTTTATCATAATCATAAATATCTTCTACATCTAATAGAGCAATTGGAGTATTAAGCTTATCTATTAATATAACTCTATCATCAACACTAAATGTTTTTGCTTTATTTTCTGATACATCTAAAACCATGGGAAATGGCCATGCAACGTTATTTTCTAAATACATATGTTCAAGAACATACCTATAATTGTTTTCATTCATAAATCCTTCCAAAGGGCTAAAAACTCCAAAAGCAATGTTTTTAATTACTTTTACGGTTTGTGGATTTACTTGAATCTTTTCAAATTCATCTATTTGTTCTGAAATTCTTTTTTTTTCCATATTTGGTAATTCTTTATTAATTAAATTACCACCATGAGGTTGTATCATCTTTTCTCTCTTGATTTTTTAGTTTGTCTTTTATCTAATTGAATATTTTCCCATTTTAGTCTATATATCCTAAATCTCTCAACCTTTGTTTAACTTTTTCTTCTTCTTCTTTAGTAAATGCTTGTTTGGATCGCTCATCTTCTTCAATTGAGGATAAAACTTGACGAAGTACATAAGTTACATAACTTGAAACACTAGAAAAACCTGTACCTTTCATTCTATTCTTTACTTTTTTAACCAGAGGTTTAGGAATTGAAACAGTTGAATATTCTACTTTATGTTCATCTTCAGACATAATTATTCCTATCTTTTTTTAATTATTTAGATTTGAAAATGGTCAATAATATTTAATGTTACTTAATTAAATATAATTATGGAATATTAAAGCCCAGAATAATCCGTATTTTACTTTAATTAGCCATAGTTTACAAATCCAAAATTATTTTTTTCTTATTAAATTATATCTTTTTTATTTTTTAATATCTTTATCTGACCTTAGTAATAATTATATATAAGAAAAATAAAATTTTTGTTTTTAAATATATTACTACAATGTCAAAATATGTTAATTTTTAGGAGAATTATATCAAAAAATAAGTAAATCCCGGACAATAATTTAATTGTCATTTCAGTAATTGATTTTAAATATTATCAAAGAAAATAACATTAATATTTTTGTAAATATATTTAATATTTATGATTTTTAGTAAGATTATTAAAAAAGTATTAAACACCTTTGGATATAAACTAATAAATAAAAAATCTGTTTTAAATGATTTTGAATATGAATTTAGGGAGATTTATCATTACTGTAAAGCATTTACTTCGACATCTATGGAGAGGATGTATGCTATGTATCAAGCAACTCAATATATAAGCAAGAATAAAATTGAGGGGGATATAGTTGAATGTGGTGTATGGAAGGGAGGAAGTATGATGGTTTCAGCTCTAACTTTATTAAAATTAAATGATAAAGATAGAAAACTATATTTGTATGATACTTATGAGGGAATAACTCCACCAACTGAAAAAGATATTAAAATCTTCGATAATACTCCTGCTAAAGAAATTTGGTCAAAAAAAAAGAAAGACGAAAGCTATATCGAATGGTGTTATGCTCCATTAGAAGAAGTAAAAAAGAATTTATATTCTACTGGTTATCCTAAAGAAAATATAAAACTTATTAAAGGTAGAGTAGAGGATACTCTACCAAATATTATTCCCAAAAATATTGCTATTCTACGTTTAGATACTGATTTTTATGAGTCCACTTACCATGAATTAATTTATCTTTATCCTAAATTAATGAAAAAAGGAATATTAATTATAGATGATTATGGTTATTGGGCAGGCCAGAGGAAAGCGGTAGATCGTTATTTTAATGAGAATAAAATAAATCTCTTATTAGATAGAATAGATAGAGAAGGTAGAATTGCTATTAAGTTTTAATTATTAATTCCTTTTTTTATAGAATAAATAATCTAATAAAATAAGTTAAAAAATCATTCAATTTATCAATAATTTCAATTATGTATACAGTAATCAAACTTTAAAGAGCACTACTGGTAAAAATCTTATATCTTAAGAATTAGTAGAAAATTAAGTAAAGTATTGATAAGAAATAAAATAGATAAAAAATTTTAAAAAAATTCTCATAAATATTTACATAATAAAAGCTTTTAACAAAATAAAAATATAAATCTTTTATTACTTTCAAAAAATAGGCTTATTTTTAATTATATTAAACCTTGATTTATTATGATATTAATAGATAAGGAAAAGGCTAATAATAAAATACTAAATTTTATTAAAATAATAAGAAATCATATATGGTTATTTAATTTAAAATCGATTGTAAAGTCAATAATGATTTCATTGATAGATTATTACAAAAAATAAAAAATTAATACATATTAGCTCAAAGATTTCGGAATATATAAAACTACAGTATATGGATCTTCTATTTTATTCAAAATTTATAAAACCAGGGGATTTATGTTTTGATATAGGTGGAAATTATGGAAATAAGACAGAAACATTTTGGAGATTAGGAGCAGATGTTATATCTGTTGAACCACAATCATTTTGCGTTAAAAAATTAAATAAAAGATTCTTAGGTATCAATAATGTAAAGATATTAAATGTAGCAGTGGGAAAATCTAATTGTCAAAAAAGAATAAATCTTTGTAATGAAAGTTATAGTATGGCTACATTCTCTAATAAATTTATTAGTTTAAAAAAACATGTGGGTTACCATTGGTCTGATTACGAGATTGTAAATATGTTAACTTTAGATAAGTTAATTGAATTATATGGTGTTCCAAAATTATGCAAAATAGATGTTGAAGGATATGAGTTGGAAGTGATTTCTGGATTATCAAAAAAAATTGAGTTTATCTCTTTTGAAGCTCATATAGAATTTATTAAAGAAATTGAAGAAATATTTAATTTATTGAAGAATAAATTTGGAAATTTTTATTTTAAAGAGAATTGGATTCAGAAGTAAGTTTATATAGATATCTACCAGTTTTTGTTTTGCCAATACACTTAGCTTTATTTAAACATGAATTATTAATTAGAAAATTAACAAACTGATCTGGTGTGTAATTTTTATATACACTACCTTTTTTGAATTCTTTAGGATTATGAGCTCCAAAAAATAATTCTTTAACTTTTAGCCTATTTAATAATTTTATTAGATTTAAATATGTATTCTTTCTCTTTAAGAAATGATGAAATATAAATAATGCTAGTACAACATCAAAATTTATCTGTTGATGTTTTTTATAGTTAAAAATTGATCTTGGAATTATCTTAAACTTTTTATTCTCTGCTTTTTTTAACTTTTTTAAGAAATAGAGATAATATAAGTTTACTTCTACAGCATAACAATCAAATCCCTCCTCTTCAAATTTACGGCAAAAATATCCTAAATTTGCCCCTATATCAAGCAAATTTCCTTTAGAAATAGAAAGATTCTCTTTTATGATATTAAAACGCTCATCTACGTATAAGAAAGGGAAATCTTGAAGATCAGGATGTGTATCTCGTTGATAAAGTTGTCACTGACGAGAAAGGAAACTTATATCTTTTTTAATCTTAATCCATTTTTTATGTCTTATTTTAATATTAAATGGCACTTCAGTGATCTCTAATAATTTTGTTAATGAAAAAATAATACGTCCATTAATAAGTAAAAGAACTCCATCTCTGCTAATATTCATGGTAATAACCTCAAAATATCTTAGTAAATTATATTTTTTAAATAGTTCTTTTATATGAAAAAGCTTTTTTTCTGATTTAGAGCTATTATTTTTAAGTTCATTATATAAAGATTCGATTCCTTTAAGAAAATTGTCCAATTCTTCTTTATTTTTGCATTTCCATTCTACTATTCCCTTATTTATCTTTTTTAATACTTTCTTATAAAATTCAATATCATCCCAATTTTTCCCTTCGATAAATCTTTGTATAAAAGCTTTATGAACAGCTAAGTCTTTAATTGGTTTTTTTTTTCTATCCCAATTACCTTTACTTATTGGACTATAATCACTCCATTTTTTAAATCCTTCATTCATATAATATTTTATTTTTCTAGGATTTATCAAATATATTTTATTTAAGTCTGTGTTATAAAAATCAGACTTCGATTTTTGTTTAAAATCTTGAATTTTTTTTCCTAATATAAATCTCAACCTATGAACTATACTCCATCCAATTAGTAAAGGCATACCTATAAAGAAATAATTATCATTCAAGTCAAAAATAATAT
>SDBS01005737.1_pt1 | contig 12072 bp, 11 predicted proteins | sample 2277091 | NCBI WGS metagenome assembly SDBS01 (sample SAMN10404972, study PRJNA504765) | marine sediment metagenome | isolation source: marine sediment core GS10_PC15, 163 cmbsf | place: Arctic Ocean: Southern Knipovich Ridge | collected 2010 | reverse complement strand
AAGAGCCTTGCTACCCATTGGGAAGGGTTGACGGTCTTTGTGGATCATCCGGAAATCCCTATGGACAACAATGGCTCGGAACGGACCTTGAGAAATCCCGTTGTAGGCAGGAAGAACTACTACCCGCAACCGTACCGCCATTTCCCGAATTGCCTGTGAGCAGCTGCAGTGGTATAAGCCCAATGGAACGGTAAAAGTAGGGAGCATGAGTCAAGTGCTGTTGAAAATGGAAGCTCAGGGATTACTGTCGCTTCCCCCTGCACAGAGTCCAGGCCATGGAGGAAAGATAAAACCAATTCAACATACCGAACGTACGGCAATGGGTGAAGAGATATTCCTTCCGGCCGGAAAGCTACCGGATTTACATATCGAAATAGTAACAGCGCCTGATGAGCACGCGTTGTGGAATGAATATATCGACCGGTATCATTATCTTGGATTCACGAAACTCGCCGGCGCGCAAATGAAGTATTTTGTCTACTCGGCACATGATCTGGTCGCTCTGTTGGGATTCAATTCCGCTGCCTGGCGGGTGGCGCCACGGGACTGGTACATCGGCTGGTCGGATGAGAAGAGAAAAGAAAACCTGCACCTGGTTCTCAACAATGCCAGGTTCTTGATATTGCCGTGGGTTTATTCCAAGAACCTGGCCTCAAAGATCCTGTCAATGGCTTCGAAGCGAATAGCCGATGATTGGCAAAAACGATACAATACTCGCCCGGTGCTGCTTGAAACATTTGTAGAGAAACAACGCTTTTCAGGAACCTGCTATAAGGCGACCAACTGGAAACATGTCGGCACCACTCAAGGTCGCGGGAAAAAAGACAGATTTGAAGAAGCAAAACTCCCCAAGAAAGATATCTTCCTGTATCCGTTGGAGAAAAAGTTCCAAGCCATGCTGTGCTAATCTGGCATAGAAGCAAATGGGATCTCCGAATGTTTACCGGGAGTATTCACAGAACGTGTCAGGTGAATATGACAGGCAGGTCAGCGAGTATGAAATAAAACGATACCTGCCCGTCCTGTGATCCGGATTATTTTTTGAAATTTTCCTTGACATGGGTTTTTCTCTTTTTTTATAATGCGCGGGATGTTTAAGATAGAAGTAGGCCACTCGAACCGCAAGGTTTCCCATTCCTTCTTTTTTTGGTGGGCGGCTCCTCCCGCCCAATGATCTGTCTACACCTCTAATTATAAACCCAGGAAATTTAAGATCCCGGGAAGTCGTTTGTCTGGATCACAGTACAGACTGGCTAACCTGGATTATCCACAATGCTAATAAAAGGAGATTTTTTAATGAAAAAAAGATATGCATCACGAGATTTCGATATACTGCCCGATAAATTTTATAATATCAAGGCCGACCTGAAAGAGCCGCTCAAACCCCCTCTTAATCCGGTGACCAAAGAGCCTCTCCAACCATCCGATCTGGAACCCCTGTTCCCCAAGTCTTTTATCGAACATGAAGGAAGCACGGAAAAGTATGTTCCCATCCCTGCCGAGGTTCTGGAAGCCTATTCGGTTTACAGACCGACACCTCTTGTTTATGCATCCGGTTTGAAAAAAGCCCTGGATACGCCGGCGCATATATTTTATAAGAATGAGGGAGTCGGGCCCACAGGAAGCCACAAAAGCAACACCGCTATTGTCCAGGCCTATTTGGCTGCCCAGGAAGGGATTAAAACAATAACTACGGAGACGGGAGCGGGACAGTGGGGGTCTGCTCTGTCCCATGCAGGGGATATGTTTGGTATCGATATCAAGGTTTTTATGGTTCGGATCAGTTACAGGCAGAAGCCGGGAAGACGGATCCTGATCGAGAATTTTGGCGGCAGCGTGGTCGAGAGCCCCAGTGATCTGACGGATGCGGGAAGATCCTTTTATGAGAAGGACCGTAATCATCCCGGAAGCTTGGGGATCGCCATATCCGAGGCCGTGGAGATGGCCGCCAAAGATGAAGCCGTTAAATATTCTCTCGGATCTGTGCTGGATGCTGTCCTGATGCACCAGTCCGTTATCGGTCTGGAGGCGGAAAAGCAGATGGAGGAATTAGGAGCTGATCCTGATATGATTATTGGATGTGTTGGTGGCGGATCGAATTTTGCCGGCCTGGCCTTTCCTTTTGTGGGAAAAACGATCACGGAAAACAATCACATGGAGTTTATTGCTGTTGAGCCCGAGGTCTGTCCTACGCTGACTGCCGGAGATCTGAAATACGATTTTGGGGACAGCGTGGGAATGACGCCTCTTCTTTACATGTATTCGCTGGGGATGGATTTTGTGCCTCCTCCCATCCACGCCGGTGGATTGAGGTATCACGGCATGGCTCCTCTGGTCAGCCATTTGGTCAGCCAGAATATCGTCAAGCCCCGCGCCTATGCGCAGAGCAGAGTGTTTGAAGCAGCTCAGGTATTTTTAAGAGCGGAAGGGATCCTGCCGGCCCCGGAGTCTGCCCATGCTGTGGCTGCGGCCATTGAAGAGGCTCTCAAGGCAAAATCCGACAAAAGAGAGAAAGTGATCCTTTTTAATCTGTCCGGTCACGGGTTTTTGGATATCAATGCGTATGATAAAAACGGAAACGAGAAATAAATGTCCTGAAAATGAATCAAACGATCGACTAAGTTGTTGTGTCTGTCGTTTCCTTGACGAGGTTATCCAAGAAATCTTCACCCATGAGGTCTTTTCCCTGCTGCTTCGGGAAAAGCTTATCGGCCTTACCCTTGTGCAGGAGATCCTCCGCTGGCGCCACACAGGGTTCAACGTTCACAGTTGTGATAAGCTCATTCCAGGATGTCAGTGGAGGAAATTGAGGAAAATAGAATCCCCGGTACTAAAGTTGTTTCATGAGCAGACCTTTGCTCGTTTTAAGGGGACGGTGACAAACACAGGCTTCCATTTGTGGAGAGGGATGTGTCTCGGCCATCGTATCTTCCGCCTGTGAGCGTAATGGCTGAAGCGTATGCTATGCACCAGGGCTCTGCAAAGGGGTGCTTTGACAAAGTTTGAAGAGAGCACACGCGGGGGAACTGCCCGTTTCCCCACTGAAACCCATGAGATATGCTGCATGATCGAAGGAAATTCCCTTGAGATCCAGGAAAGCGGCTTCGAATGTGAAGAAGTCCGCCATCTGCTGCCCAAAATCCTCAAAGGCATTCAGGCCGAAAAAACTCCCCAACCTCCTGGATCACAAGCGCTGATCCGCTGCTCCTCAAAAAAGACTTGACAGGATTGCAGATTCCTGCTTTATTAAATGTTCAAAATGAATAAAGCCGTGGTTTTTAACAGCAACATGTTTTACGCCTACGGCTACTTCTATTTTGGGCTTTAGCCGCCCAAAAATATAATACCCCCGCCAAGCACCTCCCCACAGGGAAACCTGTACTCTTGTATCGAATTTAAAGCAAAGGTGAAAAAACCATGAACAACATAAGACTGGCAGCCATAGAGCAAAAAACACGAACAGTCATTCAGGTCGGGCCGGTCAGGGTCGGTGAGGACTTTGTGTTGATCGCCGGTCCCTGCAGCGTGGAAAGCGAAGAACAAACCCTGGAGATCGCCCTGGCCGTCAAGGATGCCGGCGCCAATATGCTGCGCGGCGGAGCCTTCAAGCCCCGAACGTCTCCCTATAACTTTCAGGGCCTCGGTCTCAAGGGACTGAAGATCCTGGAAAAGGCCCGGGAGCAGACCGGACTGCCTGTTGTATCGGAAGTTCTCGATACCCGCGATGTGTCCTGGATGTGTGATTACGTGGATGTGCTCCAGATCGGTGCCCGTAACATGCAGAATTTTGCACTGCTCAAAGAGGTCGGCAAAACGCAGACCCCTGTTCTTTTGAAGCGGGGCATGTTCTCCACTATTTCCGAGTGGCTGAACTGCGCCGAGTACATCCTGAACGAGGGGAATCCCAATGTCATTCTCTGCGAGCGTGGGATCCGGACCATGGAAACCTACACGCGCAACACCCTGGATCTCAGTGCGGTTGCTGCTGTGGCCGAGCTCACGCACCTTCCCATCATTGTGGATCCGACCCATGCTACCGGCAAAGTTAGCCTTATCCTTCCTATGAGCCTGGCGGCGGTGGCTTCCGGTACGGATGGACTGATCATCGAAGTCCATAATGATCCCAAAACAGCTCTGAGCGATAAAGACCAGGCCTTGACTCCCGTCCAATTTTTGGAACTCTCCCAAAAAGTGCATTCCCTGTGGGAATTTGTAAAGGGATTCTCATGATCCATACCAAGATCCGCACTTCACAGGGCGAATGCCGGATCACGGTCAACGGCTCTTTCTCTGACCTGAAAAACCGTATGAAAGAGCGGCAGGCTGTGGTGATCACGGACTCGACGGTGCGCAGGCTTTACCAGGATCTCCTGTCCGGACTGGACGTGATCGAGCTCGAACCGGGGGAGGACAACAAATCTCTGGCGACTATCCAGAGCCTGTATGCCTCATTCCTTGACCTGGGGGTGGATCGCTCGACCTTGCTGATCGGTCTGGGCGGGGGAGTGGTGTGCGATCTGACCGGTTTTGCAGCATCCACTTATCTGCGGGGCGTCCCTTTTGCTTTTGTTCCCACCACTCTGCTGGCACAGGTGGATGCGGCGCTGGGCGGCAAGAACGGAGTCAACCTGAACGGCTATAAAAACCTGGTGGGCGTATTCAGGCAGCCCGAGTTTGTCTTTATCGATTTCACCTTCTTGAACACTCTGCCGGAGCCGGAAAAATTGAACGGTATGGCTGAGATCATCAAACATGCCCTGATTGCCGGGACGTCCCAGTTTCAGGAGCTGGAGCAGAACTGGCCCCGGCTTTTATCTCTAGAGGAGGCAACCGTGGAAAAGACCGTTTCTGCTTCCATTGCCGTCAAAACCAGGATCGTGGAATCGGATCTGTATGAAAAAGGAACCAGACGGGCCCTGAATTTCGGGCACACCCTGGGGCATGCTATCGAGCGGGAGGGCACGTTCAAACATGGTGAAGCGGTCAGTCTGGGCATGGTGCTGGCCGCCAGACTGTCGGTATCTCTGAAGATGTTGTCTGCCGGCGAAGCCGACCGCATCCAGACCCTGCTTAAGCATGTGGGGCTTCCCACTCAAGCCCGTCTCTTACCCGCCAGGATACTGGATGCAGTGAAAAAAGATAAGAAATGCGAACAAAAAGATGTTCATTTTGTTCTTCTTTCCGGAATAGGCCGTACAGAGATAAAAAAGATTTCATTTCGTCAATTGGAGGAACATATCCATGATCTGTGTCAGCCTGGCTGAAAAAACTCTTCAGGAGAACCTGGCCGCTTTGCAGGGCATTGAATCGGCTGAGATCCGGCTGGATCAAATGGAGATCGACTCGGAGGGCATCCGCTCCCTTTTCTCCCAGTCCGGCCGTCTTATCGCCACCTTCAGGCCGGGAGGCGCGGACGAAACGTTTCGGAAGTCCGCTCTTCTGACCGCCATTTCCGCTGGGGCCTACATGGTGGATGTGGAGGTGGACGCCAGTATCTCCTATAAAAAGGAGATCCTTTCCAGAGCCAAGGAAAAGGGATGCCGCGTGATGATCTCCTATCACAATTTCATAAAAACTCCGGACAGGGCCGAGCTTGAGCATATTGTGAACTGGTGCTTCGAATCCGGAGGAGAAGTGGCCAAGATCGCATGTGCTGTGAAGGATCTGCGGGAGAGCGCCCGGCTTCTGGGACTCCTGGATGACCCGCGATCCCTGGTGGTGGTGGGCATGGGAGACGCCGGATGGATCACCCGTATTGCAGCTCCCTGGCTGGGAAGTCTTTTTACATATGCGTCTCTTTCTTCAGGAAAAGAGACAGCGCCCGGCCAGCGGGAGGCCAATGTCCTGAAAGCCTTGTTCGCGGAAATGAAAAATGCGTGATCCTCTGCTCTGGGCCGTATGCGGCAAACCTGTGATCCACAGCCGCAGCCCGGATATTTTCAATCCGCTTTTCAAACAGTTGGGCATTAACGCCCATTATGTGCGGTTGGCGGCTGACAGTGCCGGGGAAGCCCTGGCTGCCGCAGACGCTATGGCGCTTTCGGGTTTGAACGTGACATCGCCCTTTAAGTCGGACATGGCCTCTCTTCTAGATGATCTCGGGCCGCATGCCTCAGCCCTGTCGGCTGTCAACACCGTGACCTTCCAGGGAGGTATTTCCCGCGGATTCAATACCGACGCTGACGGCGTGATCAGAGCGCTGGAATCCCAGGGGGTCGAAATCCCGGGAAAGCCTGCGGCCGTGTTGGGGGCCGGAGGAGCGGCACGGGCGGCTGCCTACGGCCTCCTGAGAGCCGGCGCCCAGCGGGTGATTGTGGTCAACCGGACTCAGGGCCGGGCCCAAAAGATTGCCCGCTATCTGGGCTGTGACTGGGCCCCTGTGGCTTCATTGCCCGAGGTCCTGAAAAATAGCGGGTTGCTGGTTTCTTGCATCCCTTCGGGCCTGTCCCTGGTCGATCCGGCCTGGCTCCACCGGAAACTGGTTGTCCTGGATGCCGACTACCGAGATGCGCGGCTTGCCCATGCCGCTGAGCAGAGACACTGCCGGGTGGTGAGCGGTCTGGCTTGGCTGGTGGGTCAGGCCGCACCAGGATTCCGGCATTTCACAGGACAGGAGGTACCTCCGCACTTGAGACCGGCCCTCTTGAGAGATCTGAGCCGGACATCCCTTGCGGCCCGCAGGAGTGTTGCGCTGATCGGATTCATGGGCTCTGGAAAAACCACTGTCGGCAAATGTCTGGCTGCAAAATTGGGTTTTGAATTTCTGGATACGGATGATTTGGTGGAGGAGCGCGCCGGCATGGAGATCCCTCAAATATTCGACGATCTGGGCGAGGCCTCGTTCCGAAGGCTGGAGAAATCTGTGCTCAGAACCCTGAGCGATGACCCGGTTCCCAAAGTGATCTCTCTAGGAGGAGGGGCCGTTCAGGATACCGAGAATCGGGCGGTCCTCAAACAGAGCTTTCAGACATTCTGGCTCTGGGCCTCTCCCCGCACAGCCCTGGGGAGAATCAACCGTGTGACCCGGCCCCTTTTAAAAGACTCGGACGGAGAGGACCTGGCCGCCTCTCTTCTGAGAGAAAGATTGCCTGGGTATGCCGAGTCTGCCGATCTGGTGGTCCATACCGATGAGCACAGCGCCGCAGACATCACCCAAAGGATACACGATGAAATGGATTCTACCCTCTGAGATCAGCGGCACGGTCACAGCTCCCCCCTCCAAAAGCCTGGCCCTGCGTACCACGGCCGCAGCCGTGTTGAGCCGGGGGCGTTCCATTATTCATCGGCCCTCTTTTTGCGATGATGCCCTGGCCGGCCTGGGAATCGCCGAAAGCCTGGGCAGTCAGATAAGAAAATACCCGAACAGGCTGGAGATCGGGGGGTCAGATGGGCATACTCAGGGGATCTTGGACTGCCGGGAATCTGGCCTGTGCATGCGTATGTTCGCTCCCATCGTAGCTCTGAGATCCGAGAGGATCATTCTCAAAGGGACCGGATCGCTGAATGCCCGACCCATGGAATTGCTGAAAGAACCCCTTGCACAGCTGGGGGTTGTGTGTATAACAAAGGGCAGCTTTCCACCGGTCGAGATCCAGGGACCGCTCCAAGCCGGGAGGGTCGATGTGGACGGTTCCCTGAGTTCGCAGTTGCTGACCGGGCTTCTGCTGTCGCTCCCCGTGTGCCGGGGTGATTCCGAGATCCGGGTCCACAACCTGCAAAGCAGGCCGTATGTTGCCATGACCCTGGATGTGATCTCACATTTCGGAGTTTCCATCGACCATTCACCTGGTCTGGACCGCTTCTCGATCAAAGGAGGGCAGCGATACAGGGCTTCCGAATATACTGTGGAGGGAGACTGGTCCGGGGCCGCTTTTCTGCTGGTGGCCGGCGCCATCGCCGGACATGCTGAAGTGAAGGATCTTCGGATCTTTTCTTCTCAGGCCGACCTGCGAATTCTTCAGGCCTTCGAATCCGCCGGTGCCAGGATTGAGCGGTTTGAAAATCGCGTGTCGGTTCAAAAAGATCGGCTGCAGGCGTTCCAGTTCGATGCGCGGGATTGCCCGGACCTGTTTCCTCCTCTGGCTGTGCTTGCCAGCCAGTGTGCCGGCACGAGTGAGATCTACGGTGTGGAGCGGATCAAACACAAAGAAAGCGACCGGGCGCAGAAGCTGACAGAGATTTTGACCCGGGTGGGGATTCAGGTGAGAGTTGCGGGCGATCGTATGCAGATTAAAGGAGGCCGCATCAAAGGCGGTGAGGTCGAGGCCCATGGAGACCATCGCATGGCCATGGCGGCTGCTGTGGCAGGCTTGGTATCACAGGAGGGGATCGGGATCAGGGGCTGGCAGTGTGTTGCCAAATCCTTTCCCGCATTTTTTAAAGATCTCGAATCTCTGGGAGGCAATGTCCTATGAACAGTTTCGGCAGGTTGTTTCGTGTTTCTATTTTCGGTGAATCGCACGGCAAGGAGGTCGGTGTCCTGATAGACGGTTGTCCGGCCGGTCTGCCGCTTGCGGCCGATGATCTGTTCCCGGATCTGCAGCGCAGGCAGGCTCGGGCTGTGGGAACCACTCCCCGGCAGGAACCGGATATCCCATTGATCCAAAGCGGAATTCTGAACGATCTGACGACAGGCGCTCCGCTTTTGATCGTTTTTGAAAATCAGGAAACCCGCTCCCAGGATTATCAAGCCCTACAGGATACGCCGCGGCCCGGGCACGCTGACTTTACAGCCCGCTGCAAATTCAAAGGCTTTAATGATCCGAGAGGTGGGGGGCACTTTTCCGGCCGCCTGACTGTCGGTCTGGTGGCAGCCGGGGCGATCGCCAAAAAGCTGCTGGCGCCGATTTCGATCAAGGCTGATCTGCTTGAGACCGGGGGTTCAGATAACATTGAAAAGGCCGTAGAGAAGGCTGTGCAGGAACAGGACTCCATCGGTGGTTTGATCGAATGCCGCGTCAGAGAGCTGCCCGTCGGACTGGGTGAGCCATTCTTCGACTCGATCGAATCCCTCATCAGTCACGCGATTTTTGCCATTCCCGGGATCCGCGGTGTTGAATTCGGATCAGGCTTTGACAGCATCCGGATGACAGGCAGTCAGGCCAACGACAGTCTGATCGATGCTCAAGGTCTGACCCAAACCAATTTTGCTGGAGGTGTCAACGGGGGGTTGAGCAACGGCAATGAACTGGTGTTTCGGGTGGCCGTCAAACCGACCTCCAGTATTGCCAGACCTCAGCACACTGTGGACCTTAAAACAGGCAATCCGGCCGTTGTCTCGATTCAGGGCCGTCATGACACGTGTTTCGCTTTGAGGGTGCCGGTGGTAGTCGAAGCCGCTGCCGCGCTGGTGCTGACCGATCTGTATTTATTGGAGCAGAAGATGCCAATAATTTGGGAGGAAACACATGAAACTTGAAGAGATCAGGAAAAAAATCGACTCCATCGATCAGGAGATGGTGCGGCTGCTGAATGAACGCATGGAACTGGCGCTCCGCACAAAAAAACACAAACAAGTCATTCGGGACAAGGAACGGGAATCCCAGGTTCTCGACAAAGTCAAAGCCTATTCCCAGTCCCACAAGCTGCTCTCCTCTGATTTTATCGAAAAGCTCTATGTCCATCTGATGCAGCAGAGCCGGAAGTCCCAGAGGTCTGCGCATTTGCTCATGGGTTTTCAGGGAGAGCACGGTGCGTTCGGAGATGAAGCGGCCCGCTCCTTCGATGCGCACTGCGTCCCCATGCCCTGTGCTGAGTTTGCCGATGTGTTTTCGGGTGTGAGCAGTGATGATTTTAACAGGGGTATCGTGCCGGTTGAAAACTCCCTGGGCGGCGCCATCACTCAGGTCAATGAGCTTTTGATCCAGAGCGAGCTTGTGGTGGTGGGGGCTGTTAAGCTGCGGATCAACCACTGTCTGCTGGTCCTACCGGATACAAATTATCAGGAGATCCAGACGGCTTACTCCCATCCTCAGGCGCTTTCCCAGTGCCGGAAATTTCTGGATCGGCACCGGATCGAAGGGCGCCCTTTTTATGACACGGCCGGAGCCGCTCGCTGGCTGGTCCGGGAAAAGCCCAAAATGGCCGCGGCCATTGGGAGCAGGCTCTGCAGCGATCTGTACGGGCTGGAGATCATCAAGCAGAATATCCAGAACCATCCGGAAAATTACACCCGGTTCCTGATCCTGTCTCAGCCCGAGTTTGCGGTTTCCGGGAACAAATGCTCGATCATCTTTTCCACACCACATAAAGCCGGCACTCTCTTTTCGGTTTTGAAAGCCTTTGCCGATCAAGGCATCAATCTCACCCGGATCGAATCCTTCCCCGATCAGAGCGATCCGGGCAACTACATATTCTTTCTTGATTTTCAATTCGATCCAAAACAGAGTCCCGTGGACGATATTTTGCATACCATAAAACCGAAAGTGCGTACGTTGCGTTTTCTCGGAACGTACAGCGAGGAGGTAATCCAATGAAGATCGTAATCTTAGGGGCGGGGCATATGGGGATCTGGCTGATCGATATTCTCAAATCATCCCATGACCTGGCCGTGTATGATACCGATATTTCCAAGTCCCGAAACATCCGCTCCGCCCGGATCGTGGCGGAGCCTTCGGGATTGCAGGCCTTTTCACCGGATCTTGTGATCAATGCAGTCAGCCTTCAAAACACCATTCCTGCCTTTAAAAGCGTCACTCCTTTTCTTCCCCAGGACTGCATCCTTGCGGACGTGGCTTCGGTCAAAGGGCCGATCCCTGATTATTACCGGGAAAGCTCGTTTCGTTTTGCTTCGGTCCATCCCATGTTCGGCCCCACCTTTGCCAATGTGGATTTGCTTGCCAATGAAAACGTCATCCTCATCAAAGAGTCCCATGAAGAGGGCGCCCGGTTTTTCCGGAAGCTGTTCCAGGATCTGGGACTGAACATCTTTGAATATTCCTTTGCAGAACACGATCAGATGATCGCTTATTCCCTGACCCTGCCGTTTGCTTCCACCATGGTCTTTGCAGCGTGTATGGACAAGACCACTGTCCCCGGGACCACGTTCCGCAAGCATCTTGAGATAGCCAAGGGGCTGCTTTCTGAAGATGAGTTTCTTCTGGCCGAGATCCTCTTCAATCCTTTTTCCCTGGCTCAGCTCGAAAAAGTCACCAGCCGGCTCGATTTTCTTAAACATGTGATCCGCGCCCGGGATTTCGAGGAGGCGCAGCGATTTTTCAAGAGCTTGCGGGATAACATCCATTGAGCTTTGCCCGAACATGCGTATAGTTCACCCTAAAAATTCGGAAGGCTCGCCAAATCCTCTGAAAATGACTATGATGAAATCTGGACTCATCGAGACCTTCGAGATCATTGTTTGAACGGGGTGCCCCATGAGAATATTTTCCTGGATATGCCTGGTTTTGATCTTCACAACAGCCCTGTGTGCTTCTCCCCCGGAGCTGTTATTTGATGATTATTTTGTCGATCAGACCATGCGCATCGATTACTTTCACATCGGTGATACGGATTCCGAGATCATTACCCTTGATCACATTTTTCAGTACGGCATTTGGGCCGGAAGCCGCAAAAACCTCTTGGATGCATTCAACAATGGCCGCTACGGGGGAGGCGGGATCTACAATTCCTTTTGCACCGTTACCGTAAACACACAATTTTACGAATACATATTCATCCATGAATTCGGGCACTCCTTTACCGGGCTGGCTGACGAGTACTACACTTCGGCGGTAGCCTATAATGACTTCTATCCCAAAGGAGTGGAGCCCGATATAACCGCACTGCTCGATCCCGCCGATCTCAAATGGAAGCAGTAGGCAGACCCGGGGATCGAGATCCCAACACCCTGGGGCTCAAGGACGCCATGCGGATAGACTGGGGCACCCTGCTCCTCTTCGGCGGCGGCTTGTCCCTGGGGTTTCAGATGTTCGAAACAGGTCTGGCGGATGCCATCGGATGCAGCTTCGCCTTCATGCTGCCCGTGGCCACCCCACCCAACGCCATCATCTACGGTTCGGGCATGATCCCGCTCCCCCAGATGATGCGCTTCGGCTTCCGGCTGAACCTCGCCGG
>SDBS01005736.1_pt1 | contig 12074 bp, 11 predicted proteins | sample 2277091 | NCBI WGS metagenome assembly SDBS01 (sample SAMN10404972, study PRJNA504765) | marine sediment metagenome | isolation source: marine sediment core GS10_PC15, 163 cmbsf | place: Arctic Ocean: Southern Knipovich Ridge | collected 2010 | reverse complement strand
AGCCCAAGGTTGAAGGTTCGAGTCCTTCCCGGGGGACCTGTTCTTTTTATTCCGCGGTAGCACAATGGTAGTGCAGCGCCCTGTTAAGGCGACGGTTGCAGGTTCGAATCCTGCCCGCGGAGCCATCCGTCGCAAAGCCCCTCCACAAGAGGGGCTTTGCTATGGAATGGCCTCTCCCCGGCGGTAATTGGTAGTCCGAAGCTGCTAGCGTAGGATACCTGCCCGCGGAGCAATGAAATTTTGGCACTGACGTAGATTAGAGAAATAACCAACCCTCTTCGTAGCTTCCTCCGCTCAGATACCGAACTCTCACTCAGTGGATACACGGCACGAACTCGTGCGAACTCGCTTTGCTCAGACACCGCACTCGTTCGAGTGTATTGCCCACTTCGTTCGTATCGGTGCAACCTCGCTCCAGTATGCTACGAACGAGGATTGGTTATTTCTTTGCTTTTCCGCCATTTTTGCGATAGAATGTACTTAAGAACGATGCGTATACTTTCTAGAAAATCATTACTACTCACATCATCAAAACTTATGGTGGGAGTATTGGTTATTAGTTTTACCTTGACATTGTCGTCAAGCACTGCTAATATGCCTATAGGCATATTAGCAGTGATTAACGAGATAACTATAGAATAATTATAGGAGAAATTTACGGGTAAGTTGCCCGTATTTTTTTATCTTATTTTCCTTAACCTCAAAAACTTTTGATTTCCCTAGTGGAATCATTTTTAATTTTTCACCTTCTTCATCAACTAAAAAGAAATATGGGGATGATGTTCGTACAACTATTAAATAAGCTGGCCAAAATTTAGTCATCCTCTCATATCCTGAAGGAATATTTCTTCCTGAAGCCGCTTTCCCTTGAAACTTCACTGTAATAAGGCAAATACTTTCCTTTTTCTTGTCTACTACCACAAAATGAGGGGTACTATTAACGAACTCAAGAATTTTTCGTTTCTTTAATGTACCGATTTGAGCCAAAGATTCTGAGACTCCCTCGTACCCATACCTAAAAACTGAATAACCAGCCTCTTGGAGCATCAAATTTACAAGCAATCCTGCTATTCTCCCCTTTATAATACTTTCTGCGTTCATACCAAAATTATAGCAACCACTGTCTCATTTGTCTTATTTGTTATATAACAACACTGAAAACCAAAAAAAAACCGTATATCTTTGCGGCTGGCTTTGGCGGTTTTTTATTTGTTTTGCCCTCGTACGTAGCTCAACGGACAGAGCAGGACGCCTCTAACGTCAAGGTTGGGGGTTCAAATCCTCCCGAGAGCACAAACAATAGTGAGCAGTGAGATGTGGTAAACGCTAAAATTGTTTCTTACTGGTCTCTTTTTTCATCGAAAAGTTTTGTTTGTTCGGGTGATTTTGTGTACTCCTCAATCTTAAGAATATCGTATGTGACCGATACTACTTCCGTACCGACAATCTTCTGCTTTGCTAAAATCCTTACTTTGAGTAGGTCGGTGTGAGCGGGCCTGATTTTCCCCTCTTTAATTTTGGTTAGAAAGTCGGCATCTTTAATGGTCGCATTGATGACCTCATCTCTACTCCCGCCCTTCCTAAATGACCAGGCATTACTTTCACCTTCATAACTTCCTCTTTTTGGGTTGAGAACGATTACTGACTCGTTCTCGACTATTTGTTCTTTCTCAATTGAATTGCCAGGAATGTACTCCTTAAAATACTTCGCATCTTCCTTAACCATTTTGGTTTTTTGTTCTTCTCCTTTTATATAACTTTCAACCTCTCTGATGTTATCCTTTTCTATAATCTGGCCAACTCTGTTTATTTCCTTTCCAATAATCGGATTTGTATATAATTTATGAACACTTTCATCTATCGTAATTTGCGTACGCTCGTAATTAAAAAGTATAAACTTTCCGTCTTTGAGCTCCATTAGTGATGGCAACTTGCCTTTCAGAAATTTTACGAGCTGAAATAAACCTATCCCTTCGCCCCCAATTATCCCCAATGCCTTCAAAAGAGCTTTAATGTTCTCAACATCATTGGATGGATTTAAGACAAAATCTAATGCGGCTTGAAGTAAATCTTTGTGGAGGAGTGCTACGTCAATAATAAAAGAACCTTCTCTAAAGGGTTTGATGTTGACAGATAATTCTTTCCCTCGTGGGAAAAGTGTTTTATTACCTTCCTGAAGTATTTCCCCAATTGATAGAAGAAGAGGTGCCAAGTCAAAAACGTCTATTCCCTCGCCCACTTCTCCATACAATTCATAAACCAAATTCACTGGTCTACTCATTATTGTCATTGTTACTTATTTATAAGAATTCAGCAATTACTTACTTTCAAAGGATATTCACCAAGTTATTGACGAGGAACTGGACGAAGACGATGCGATTAAAATAGCACCCGAGCTATAACGATGCAAAGCTGTACGAAAAAGCCGATTTTCCTTGTAAGAGAAGGGTTCTAACGTCGTCCACGACGCGGAGCACGGAAACCAAAAACACCCCAATTAGGGTGTTTTTGGTTGATAATAGAGAAGAATTTACGTAAAATAATACGTAAAGGTTTACGTAAATCTTTACGTACATGTCCACACGCAAAACAGAAAAACGAAATATTAGGAAGCTCACTAAGCTCGGCGGACACAGTATCGGGGTAACTATTCCTATTGACGTTGTCCGTAAACTCAAATGGCGCGAACGTCAGAAGGTAACCGTCAAACGAGTTGGGAAGCGGATTATCGTTGAGGATTGGAAGAAGTAGTAATGCCGAAAGAAAAATTAATCTGATTTATTCTTGCCCTTGACTTCAGGTTGATACTATATATAGTATAATATGAAAATAGCATGAAAAATGTCTTTACTCTTGACATTAAGTTGATATTGTAATAAGTTAAGCATAATACATTAAAGGGTCGAATTAATACGATAAAATATGGGCATTTGGGGTGTTTAGTCGAACATCCTCAGGTTGCCACTTAAATAATAAAAAATTATGAATCACCAAAATAAAACACTCAAAATTTCGTCTTTCTCTAGTTCAAAAATTATTAGAACGTCGTCTCTTGTATTTATAGCCGCAGCGTTTATCGTTAGCGGTTTTTTTGTCGCAAATTCAGCATCCGCCGCGACAATTATTAATGTCCCAGTTGATCAGCTGACCATTCAGGAGGCCATTAATGCCGCATTCGCTGGAGACACGATTAACGTTCTGCCAGGGACTTATACTGAAGATTTGACTATTGATAAACAACTTACAATTACAGGCGCTGATAAAACAACTACTGCAATTAAAGGTGTTTCAAATGTCCCTATTACTTCTTGGCCACTAGCTGCTCCAAATATTGATATTCAGGCTGATGGTGTCAAGGTTCATGGATTTACAATTACAGGTCCAGACTACGAAGCAGGTAAATACGTAAGTGGCATGCTTATTAATGGAACAAATGTAGAAATCTACGACAATAATTTCGTGGCCACAGCTGCTGAAACTGCTGGTGAGATAGCTCATGCAGTAATGACTTATAGTATAGGAGCAATCCCTACAGCAGATGTTTCAGGGTTGAGTATCTATGATAATACGTTCACAGGAACTGGTTCTGTGGGGCTAGAGGCAATTTACATTAATCCTCACACTGGCTCTGAAATAATAACAATCAATAATAATCAAATTTCAGGTTCAATTAATATCGGTATAACTGTTGAATCAGGAAATGTAGTGGTAAGCAACAACACCATTAATACCACTCTTGATACTGAATCTCCTCCTTATGGCACGTATGGCATACGATTCTTTGATTCAACTTATTCAGCCGCCAATGACAATATCGTGGTATCTGCCAATAACGTACAAAACTTCAAGAGGGGTATCCGTATTGGAAATGGAGGAGCGGGAGCATCTGTAATTACCGCAAGTATTGAATCCAATACCTTAACAAATAACGCCGTAGGAATTTGGGCAAGACAATACGGCGCAGTTGTAACTGCAACAGACAACTCAATATCAGGAAATACTATTGGAATACAAAATGATGATACTACAGCAACGGTTAGTGCAGAAAACAACTGGTGGGGTGCAGTTTCCGGACCTACTCATTCAACGAATGGTGGAGGCACCGGAGATGCAGTTTCCGCAAATGTTGATTACAGGCCTTGGTTCACCGATGAAGCAAGGACAGTAACGAGAGATTATAACGTTACCATTGACGTGACTGGCTACGAGAGTATCCAAGCCGCAATTGATGCCGCCGCTTCTGACGACACAATTAATGTCACAGTGGGGACGTATGCGGAAGATCTTGATATCGATGCTACCAAGACTGGACTGGAGTTGGTCGGCAACGACGCTACCATAAAAGGCGTGGCGATGACTGCGGCTGAGTCCTTTCCGCTAGTTGCTCCCAACATCAATGTCCTTGCCGACGGAGTGAGTATCCATGGGTTTACCATCCAAGGGCCGGAAGTGACTCCTGGGTTCTACTCTAGTGGTATTGTCATCGGTGGCAGTGATGTAGAAATCTACGACAACGACTTCGAAGTCACGAACACTGCCGATGAAACCGGTGGCGACATAGGTCAGGCTATCCAGATGTACAACAAGCTGGCCATTCCTGGTGTCGACATCTCCGGACTCAGCATTCACGACAATACATTTACTAGTTACGGTGGAGGTAACGTCGGTTTCGAAGGCATCTACGTCAACCGCGATGCGGGAGTGGGTTCTATTAGTATTGTAAACAACGAATTCTCTGGAGCCATTGTTCGCGCTATAACGACCGAGCGGTCTAACGCGACCATCAGCGGTAACAGCCTTGCGACTACTGGAGGGGCTTGGACTGGCGTGCTCGTAATGGATGTCGGTAGCGGCGAGGCCATAGATTCCGTTGCTGTTATCAACAACACAGTTGTGGGATTCGGCAACAGTATAAAGATCGGCGATTTCGCCCACATGCACGTTCTAACTAATGTAAGTGTTTCCGGCAATTCCTTAGACGGAGTCATGCTGGTGCGTTCTTCGGCTAGTGGTGTAGTAGTGGTCGGCAACAGCCTGAATGCTGTTACGAATACCGATAGCACTACTCTTGATGCACGAAACAACTATTGGGGTGCGGCTTCAGGTCCTGCAGACGGTACAATAACCGGTAATGTTGATTACAGGCCGTGGCTTCTAGAAGAAGTCGCATTCGATAGTGAGGGTAATCTGACGACAGAAACCTACGACGAAACCATTACTTTGACCGAAGCAGATCAGTGGGCTTTGGTTTCGGCTCCTACGTTACTTAGCGAAACGCCAGCAGTTGTTGATGATGAAGCTGGCACAGTTGCGTTACTTGTTCACGACGGTGCTGGATTCAATGCCCCCACAGTAAGCGATGCGGATATTGTGAAGCCAGTGAGTGCTTTCTATGTTAAAACTACAAACAAAGGAGGTATCGGATTCAATTACGCTGTTATCGGTGCTCCGACGAATACAAGCAAGCAATTGAACGCTGGGTGGAACTTAGTTGGCACGAATAATGCTGGCGCTGTTCAGAATGAGTTCTCCTCAATTCAGAACACAGAAACAGCAGCCGGAATGGTAACACTCTTTGTTCCTGACACATACAACTCAAGAAAGGATATGGGTTATGCCTCTTGGGATGTTGACGCGAACCAAGACCTTAATGCCAATCCAATTACAGCATTACCTGGGAATAATCTCTCCAAATACGACGGCTACTGGGTATTCATGAATGCCGCAAAGGCGTTTGTGAAGAATCTCTAAAGATTGCGACAACGCCCCGACAAAAAAGAAGCTCGTCGGGGCGTTGACTTGACATAAAAGTCAAAATATGATACAAAGAAAGAGTATTTATGTCTATCAAAAAATCAATTAAAACTTTAGTTATTGCTTCAGCGCTTTTGGTCTTGCCGTTGGCTGTTTTTGCGCAGGTTCCGCAGCTGCCCCATGTTTTTTATGGCGATATAACCATAAACGACAGTCAGGCTCCCGTGGGCACCGTGGTTATAGCCAAAGTCAACGGCGTTGAAAAAGGAAGAGTAACGACGGAAGTAACGGGCAAATACGGGGCCCCCGGAGCTTACGATCAGAAACTATTGGTTCAGGGCGACATAACAGGCGGAGTCCAGATAACTTTTTCGGTTTCTGGAGTCAACAGAACCCCGACAGTTTCATTTGAAAGCGGCAAAGTTGAACAGTTGAACTTGGCATTCACGATAAGTCAGGTAGAAGTGACGCCGTCCGGCTTAGCTGGTTTATTGGATAACGGAACTTTAGCCGTCTCTGGGACAACAGAAAGCGCCACATCCCTCAACGCTACCCAGCAAGTAGTAATTAATGTTGCGGTTGACGGCGGCGCGAGCAAGGTGGTTCTCCCTCAGGGTACTACGATTACAAAAGCAGGAGGCGGAACTTTTAATGCCAATAATCTGACGGCAAATTCCGTTACCGCCGGTTCTCTTTCTGGTCTCGGTTCGGGCGTAGTGGCCGACGGAGCTCTGCAATGGGGACTTTCAGGAATTGAACTGCAATTCAGCCCGGCCATAACCATAACCATATTCGTGGGCACCAGTTTTAATGGTCAAACATTGAATATCACTCGTTCAACAAGCGGAAGTTCCGGCTGGACAAGCGATGGAATTGCATCGCCGGCAACTTGCGTGGTGAGTTTCGGGGAGTGCACATTCAGCGCGACTAAGGCTTCATATTTCTTAGCCTCGCATACTGTTGCCACCCCAACACCTACACCAAGTGGTGGAGGAGGTGGAGGAGGCGGTTCTTACAGTCCTCCGCCAAGTTACGAAACTGGAGACACTAATGAAGATGGAAAAGTTGATATTTTAGATTTCAACTCCTTGATGATTCACTGGGGAGAAACAACCACAAATAATATTGCTGATTTTAACAATGATAATAAGGTCGATATATTTGATTTCAACTCACTAATGATTAATTGGACAGGATAAAATATATGAACAAAAAAATCTTCAGTTTAATATTAGTCGGTTTAGTTTTTGGAATAACGGCATTCGCCGCGACCATAATTTCCTTATCGCCGGCTAATATAAGCGTTAAACAAGGCCAAAATTTCAATTTAGCTGTTTCCGTCAATCCTCAAAGCGTTAAAAACTACACCGTTAAATTGGAAATGAAATATCCGGCAGACATTCTTGAAGTCAAATCATTTAGTTTTGATGACGCTTGGTCACAACTCAAACAACCTGGATACGATTTAATCGACAACGCTGGCGGAACTTTAATAAAGACAGCTGGTTATCCCGGAGGATTCACTTCAGGTGCTTCTTTCGGAACGATTGTTTTCAAGGCAAAAAAGAGTGGTGATGCGGTAATTCAGATTACTGGAAATTCGTTGGCTCTTAATGCGGATAATCAAAATATTATCGGCGGATTACCCGTGGAAACATTGGTTACAATTACGCCAGTTGCTCCTTTAGAGGAACAAGAAGAAACTGAAGAAATCATTCCTGTAACAGAATCATTACCGGAAGAAAAAGCAACAACGACCGAACAAGCACAGCAGCAATTACCAGAGATTTCAGTTATTGAAGGACCAAATCCTTTCCTCGCTACTATCAGTAATTTCATAACTTTAGGAACGGGAAATAATATTGTCGGCGTAGTCGTTATCTTGATAATTGGTTCGATTCTTTATTTGGCATATTCCTATTTTGTGAGAAAGAAAAAATAGGAGAGGAATAATTTTAAACGGCTAAGTTCTAACTTAGCCGTTTTCTTTTTGTGGGTGGTATAATAAAAAAATGACAAGTAAACAAAGTAGTGAACACTGCGGGTCAAGAAACTTTGAAGAGATGGAGGAAAAGATTGTTGACCTAACAAAAAACGCCGTACAGGTAGCGTATCCTATTTACTGGTCCGGTCTAAACTTGATTAAAGATGTCATTAACCTTTTGATAGATGATGCTGATAATTGTCCAGATGGTGACAGGAAAAAATACAGTTTGGCATATTTACTACTCCTTAATCGCTCTATACAACACATCGAAAGCATTCGCTTGTTAACAGAAAGAGGTCTTTATGGTAATGGTTTCGTACTGATGAGAAGCTTGATGAGTGACTTGTCGATGATGCAGTATCTTCACTTCCATCCAGAATTACTTGACCTCTTCTTGGATGAGAAGCAGGAGGATTATCAAGACAACAGAGAGTTCAAAAGGGCTTTTAATGAAAGCGCTATGGAGAACGACTTGGTTGGCAGGGGTGTAGTACCGTTTGGTTCGTCATTTCAGATGTTGAGTAAAGCGTCACACGCAAGCTCTTTCGGCTCCCAACTATACGGTTCCCGAGGAGAAAAAGATGGCCAATATCATCTAAACTATGGACCAAAGTTCCAGCCTGAAAAAGCACTTATGTTAATAGATATTGTAACCAGTAGTCATTACGACTTGATAAACAATGTTCTGTGGCATAGGCACCACTCTGGAGAGGATATTGACACCGACGATTGGAATAAAGTAAAAAGCGATTTGAGGGGGCTGAGAAAGAGTGTGGAAACACTTACTGAAGCGGCTAAAAATACAGTGAAGACATTGTGGCCGGAACTTGGAAAAGAATAACTATATAGCTTCTGCTTTATCAGCAGTTAGATTCGGAATGAAAAAGTACTCCGTGGTGGTCTAAAAATAGGTTCCAACATCGTCCCAGAGCGACAGGGGAGAAATAAATAAACGGCTCAACATGGTTGAGCCGTTTTGCTTTACCAGACGTTTCTGTTTGCGTAGAGTGTTGTACGATCGTACAACACTCTACGCGAACTATCTTATTAATACTCCGAGCCGTTATTTTTGCACTTCGGCGCGGCTCAGTATAAATGGGTGGTATAATTTTGGTATGAAGGAAAGCAAAAACGTTTTTGTTTGGGGGACATTTGACGTCATCCATGAAGGACATGGAAAATTTTTTGAAGCGGCCAAAGCCTTAGGTGATAAACTATACGCTATAGTACTATCCGACAAGTATCTCGCTGAGCACAAGAAGAGAATCGTTCAGGGAGAGGATGTTAGAAAGAAGAACTTACTCAATCATCCATTATTGAGTGGGGCATTTATCGACTCTTTACACGATAACTTCCGATGTTTCACCTCGGTTCGTCCTGATGTGTTTTGCTTCGGTTATGACCAAAAAACAGAATGGGAGGATAAACTTATAAGTTATCTAAAGAAACACTTTCCACAATGTAAAATTGTAAGATTACCTGCGTTCGCGAAAGGTATCCATTCAAGTCACTTGAGGAACACAAAGCCAATTTAAGTTGTTTCTTTGTCAATAATTTTAAACCCAAAAACTCGAGGAGGTGATTTATAGAAAAAAAGAGGGGAGACACGCTTGAATAGCATGTCTCCCCAATTTTTACTTTATCCGAAGATAACCTCTCTTCGAATGACCCGGCCGTACCAGGTCCTTTTTTCGATAACTAATCTGGAACCCTGCGCTCTATGTCTTAGTACGAAGTGCGAGAGCCCAAGCGCTCTGCGAATTACTTGCGCCCTGCTTATACCGAGACGATCCGCTACGTCTGATAGGACTGTGTCAGCTTCCGGACTGAGATCGAAGTGAACTCTTAGAATTTCTCCCGACATACTTACCTCCGTTCTGTTGTAATGGGACTATTAATTATGATGTTATAGGTGAAGCACTTCTGTCAATAGAGAGCGTTTCTTTTCATCACCAAAAACTCGAGGAGGGGAGTGAAAAAATTTGACAAATATATTCCATTATACTTAGATTATACTAAGATCGAAATGTCCGAGGTAGGTAGAGGAGTCCTTTGGGAGCAAAAAATAGACTCGTAAACGAGAAATGGGTCGCTTGGACTTTCTGGCGGACACAGGAAGGGAGTCGCCCGCTTCCATTGTTCTCTTCTTCTATCTTCTTTCGCCCCCTATTCTAGAAATTAGAATAGGGGGCTTCTTCTATCCGAATGTTGTCCAGTCGCCGACCCATCGAAATAACCGCTCAATTGAGCGGTTATTTTTATAACGACGTATGGACATTAAAACTTCTTTTAGTTAATCTGTAGTTAATGAAACGAACTAAAAGTGCTGGCGGCGTCGTGGTTGATAAAAAAGAAAGAGTTCTTGTTGTAAATCAAAAAGGAACATCCTGGTCATTACCAAAAGGACATATTGATGAAGGCGAAGATGTGGTAACAGCTGCCAGAAGAGAAATATATGAAGAATCGGGTATTACCGATTTAGAACTCGTGAGAGAATTCGATAGTTATCAAAGATATAGAATTGATTCAGCTGGTGGTGAAGATAAATCAGAACTAAAAACGATATTTATGTTTCTGTTTAAGACAAATGAAGAGTCTCTGAAACCAGTTGATCCACACAATCCAGAAGCAAGGTGGGTCGTAAAAGATAAGGTTGCCGATTTATTGACACACAAAAAAGACGAAGAATTCTTTTTAAGTGTTGTTGATAAGATTTAGTTAATATGAAATTCGAAAAAGCTACACCTTTTGAAGATAAAAAAGAGAAAGAAAAAGAGAAATAAATAATTAAACGGCTCTCCGCCAGCTGGCGGAGTGTTGAGCCGTTTATTTTTGCACTTCGGCGTAGTTCAGTATAAATGGGTGGTATAATAGAATACAAATAATATGCAGCTATCAAAATCTGAATATATGATGTTTCTTAAACACCCGGCTTGGCTGTGGTTGAAGAAACACGACAAATCAAAACTGCCTGAACCGGACGATAACTTACAAGCAATATTTGATGCCGGTGTAGAATTCGAGCAGTACGCTAATAAAAGATTCTCTGATGGTGTGAATATCGGTTTTGATGGTTACGATGAATATCGATCAATGCCGGAAAGGACTAAACAGGCATTAGACGACAATACTAAGACTATATTTCAAGGAAGATTTGAAGTAGATAATATTACTTGCATATGTGATATTGTGGACCGAGTTGAGAAAAATACATTTGATTTATATGAAATTAAATCCAGCACAAAAGTTAAGCCAGAGCATTATCCAGACTTGGCTTTTCAGGTAGTTGTTCTTGAATCATCCGGTTTAACGGTGCGTAATGTCGCAGTCATACACGTTAACAATCAGTATGTGCGGGATGGTGAAATTGACCCAATTGGGCTATCAGCAGTGACTGATATAACGGACGGTGTGCGCACTCAGATTGAAAAGACTAAAAATAATATTCAAAGTGCTTTTGATGTTATTAATCTATCTGAACTACCTGACCCGTCCCCGCGATACGCTAATCTTGGCTCCCTGGGTGAGTGGATGGAAATTTATAAATCATTGGGCAATAAAATTGACAAATACAGCATATATAATCTAATAGCTCCCGGTGTTAAACGCATAGGAGAACTTGAGGATTTGGGCATATCACTTATTAAGAACATACCGGATAATTTTAATTTGACGCCGAAACAGCAAGCGCAGGTTATAGCAACTAGGAAGGATGAATGTTTGATTAATAGAGAGGAGATTAAAGATTTCCTCAATACATTAACTTATCCGCTTTATTTTCTTGATTATGAAACAGCGATGGGTTTCGCTCCACTGTATGACGGGAACAAGCCATATCAACAAATACCATTTCAGTACTCCCTACATGTTATTGAAAAACCAGGCGGAGAACTCAGACACACTGAGTATCTACATAGAGACAATAGTAACCCGGTTCCAAATTTACTAAATAAGCTCAAAAAAGACATTGGTCCTAGTGGTAGTGTTATTGTCTGGTACAAGAGTTTTGAAACAAAACGCAACGAAGAAATGGCGCAGATGTTCCCGGAGTTCGCTGAGTTTTTAGAAGGTGTGAATAGCAGGGTGGTAGACTTAATGGCACCGTTTGGAAACGGGTGGTTCGTAGACAAAGATTTTTTTGGCAGTGCATCTATTAAACAAGTGTTACCAATAGTTGTTCCCAGCTTAAATTATGAAGAACTAGATATTCAAGAGGGCGCATCCGCCCAACGACTATGGATGGATACAGTTCTAAAAGAGAAAGGCGACATCGATAAAGAGAAATTATTCTTTGACCTTGTTGAATACTGTAAGATGGACACTCTCGCTATGG
>SDBS01005735.1_pt1 | contig 12074 bp, 10 predicted proteins | sample 2277091 | NCBI WGS metagenome assembly SDBS01 (sample SAMN10404972, study PRJNA504765) | marine sediment metagenome | isolation source: marine sediment core GS10_PC15, 163 cmbsf | place: Arctic Ocean: Southern Knipovich Ridge | collected 2010 | reverse complement strand
GATAGAAGCCATTTATGAAGAGATTGAAAAGAGAATTACTCCGTTAGGGATAAAACAAAGTCGTGATGGGCTTTTTACTTCAGAAGCTACTTACTATGTGATATTTAGTAATTATATAAATCATAATTTTGACATCAATAAAAATCATAACCTTTTAGATAATGTTGTATCTCGGATTTATAGGAATTTAAAACTCCTTAATTTCTTGGAAGATATGAATTTAGATTTATTAACTGAATTAGTCTATTCAATTGAAAGTCTTAGATTATTTAATTGTATAAATTCAAAAGAAATGATTTTAACTCTTGCCAAGTATTTATTTCCAGAAGAAGTTGAAAGAAAATTATTAAATAACGAAGAAATTAATGGATCGAGTATAAGATCTAAGCATATGATGGTCAATAGAATTACGGGAGAAACTGTCTATATTCTCTAAGAATGGTTATTAAAAAAAGAAAGATAATTTTTAAAATTTATTTGGATAAAAATATATAACTAAATTAAGGAAAAACACCTCTAAGTTCTATAGCTTTTGCAATTCTAGATACTGCGATGATGTACGCTGCCGTACGAAGAGAGATTTTCCTTTCTTCTGATACTTTATAGACTTCCTCGAATGCTTCTAAAAGGATTCTTTTTAATTCTTTATTAATTCTGTCTAATTTCCAAAAATATGCGCGAATATCTTGCACATATTCAAAATACGAAACACAAACTCCACCTGCATTAGCTAAAATATCCGGAATAATATGAATACCTTTCTTAAATAATATTTCATCCGCCCTTGGAGTAGTAGGACCATTTGCACCTTCTAATACTATCTTGCATTCAATATTATTCGCATTAACATGAGTGATTTGATTTTCTAAAGCTGCGGGTACCAGGATATCACATTTAGTTGTTATTAAGTTTGAATTAGTAATAAACTCATATCTATCATCTTTAAATTCTTTTAGACAATTACCCTGCCGTGTCCAATCTAATAATTCTTCAATATTTAATCCATCCGAAGAATAAAGACCTCCTGAGATGTCTGATATAGCTAATATTTTACAACCTTCCCTAGATAATATACTTGCGATAGTACCACCAACATTTCCAAATCCTTGCACAATAATTGTTTGTGATTTTAACTCTAATCCTAATTTTTCACACATCGCTTGAAGTACAAAATATAATCCCATTCCCGTGGCAGATTCTCTTCCTACAGATCCTCCTATTTCTATTGGTTTTCCAGTAACAACTCCAGGTATTGATCTTCCTTTGTTCATAGAGTAGGTATCCATCATCCAAGCCATTATTTGAGCATTTGTATTTACATCAGGAGCAGGAATATCTATATCTGGACCTATAATATTTATTATTTCAGTAGTATACCTTCTAGTAAGGCGTTCAAGTTCCTTTTTGGATAAATCTTTTGGGTCTACACAGATTCCTCCTTTTGCTCCACCAAGTGGTAGATTTAATAAACTGGTCTTCCAGGTCATCCAGGTAGCTAAAGCTTTAATTTCATCAAGATTAACATTGGGAGCAAATCTTACACCGCCTTTGCCTGGACCTCTAATTGTTGAGTGATGGACTCGATATCCCTCAAAAATCCCAAGTGTACCATCATCCATCATAATAGGAATAGAAACTATTAAAGATCGTTCCACCCTCTTAAGATATTTTGCTATATTTGGCTCTAATTCCATCTCTTTAGCAACAATATCAATTTGCTTTTTTACTACTTCATACGTGTTTATTTCCAATAAAATTCACTTATGAACTATTTGTTTTTAATGATTTAAAAATAACAATTCATAAAATAAAAATTTTTTTTAAGTAAAGAGAATAAAAATAAAGTCGTTATAGATTTATAAGACTGTATTTCACAAACTTTAAAGGATCGAGCGCGCAACCTCCTGAATCCAAGCCTCCCAATTGATTTAAGATTTTTTCAGGAATTAAATTATCCTTAAGCCAGAAATCTTTTAAATTTGTTAAGGATTCCAACCCTTTAACTCGGATTATTTGATTTTGACCTAAATCAAGAGTTTCGAGTTTTATAAGGGGTTCAAGCCCTTTAATTTCTCCAATATTATTTTCTGAAAGAAATAGGTTTTCTAATTCCGTTAAAGAGTATAAGCCTCTAATTTGGCTGATATTATTTTGTTTAAGATTTAAAATTTTTAAATTTTTGCAATTGTCCAGCCCCTTAATTTTTGCTATTTGATTAGCATTAAGCCATAAAGTCTCTAAGTTTTCTAAAGTTTCAAGGCTTTTTATTTCTTGAATTTGATTATTATTTAAGTAAATGCTTTTTAATTTTGTTAATTTTTCTAATCCCTCAATACTCAATATTTGATTTCCTGCTAAATTCAACACTTCTAAGTTTTCCAAGTTTTCAATATTCTTAATTTGCTTAAGTTGATTTCCCGCAATCCATAAAACTTCAAGATTAGTTAAATTTTCAAGTCCTTTTATGTCAGTAACAACATTCCATGATAAATCTAATCTTTTAAGTGAAGTTAAATTCTCTAAGCCTTTCAAGCTTGAAATCTGATTACCTCTTAAATATAATTCATGCAAATTAGTTAATTTTTCTAATCCACTAATACCTGTTATTTGATTACTAATTAAATGTAAGACTTTTAAGTTTTCCAAATTTTCTAAACCTTTAATCTCTGCAATTTGGTTACTTCCAAGATTCAAAATTTCCAATTTTATATTATTATCAAGTCCATTTATGTCTGATATTTCATTAGAGCTAAGTTCCAAATTTTTCAGATCATTAAGATCTGCTAACCCTACAATCTCGTTTATATTTTTAATATCTAAAAGACCCAAATCAAGAAAGCCATCTTTTACTTCATATTTACTTCCCGCTACTTCAACCGATTTCATAAAATTCACGTATTCTGACTTGCCTAAAATGTATTATTTAATTAGGTAGGTATAAAATAATTATGTAAGACTTATTATTTATCATTTTTTTTATTAAAAACTTATCAATTGCTCATACAAACTTTAGCTGGTTTTAATTTCATAAAAATAACTTTTTAAAACCTCTTTTCATCTAGAATTCATATGAAAACATCAATTTGTAAAGAATGTGGATATTCGATCGAAAATAAAGAGCCGGGATATTATTACTGCCCTCTCTGTTCGAAGGAAGCAAATTTTTTTAAATTTGAGGCATTTTGTGAAGCGAAGCTTTCAAAGCTCTATGAGAAAGATTAAAAATTTTTGAGATTAAAATTATAAGTAAAACTTCTTTTTTATTCTCCATGACAAAAGCATTATACATGGATGATTCTTATCTCAAAAGCTGGAATGCTAAAGTTGTAAGTATAAAGGATGACAAATATATTATTCTTGACCAAACAGCCTTCTATCCTAAGGGTGGCGGTCAACCGTCGGATGAAGGTTTTATAATAAAAAACAATGAAAAATTTAGGGTAGTTTACACTGGAAAATTCTCAGGGGAAATTAGTCATGAAGTAGATAACCCCGGACTAAATGTAGGAGATCTAGTTTCATGCGAAATTGATTGGAAAAGAAGGTACGCTTTTATGCGATACCATACAGCATGTCATCTCATAAGTAATGTATTATTCAAGAGAACTGATGCTAAAATCACAGGGAATCAAATTGACTTAGATAAATCAAGGATGGATTTTTCAATGACAGATTATTCTCCCGAAAAACTATACGCTTTTGTTGACGAAGCAAATAGTATTATAGAGAAGAATTTATCAATTACCATCGATTACATGTCTCGGGAAGATGTTTTACAAAAACCAGCATTAGCAAGACTAGCTATAGGTTTACCTCAAAATATTACAGAATTTCGAATCATCAAAATAGGCGATATTGACGAACAAGTTGATGGTGGAACTCATGTCAAAAATCTACAAGAAATTGGGAAAATTGAGATATCAAAAACAGTAAATAAAGGAAAAAATAATAGAAGAATGTATTTTGTATTAAAATAGCATGATTCTATTATATAATATTATAAAATGCTATGATTTATGTAAAAAGATTTAAAAAATAATCTTTCTTTTCTGGTTTTAAAAAGAGTAATCTAAAATAAGGTGTTTAAAATTAAAAATCAAAATAAATTCCTACTAGTTTTAGTTTTAGTTGTAAATTTTAATCTATTACCTGTTGTTTTTGTAAGTTCGATCGATTTAACTGATTATATAAATATTAGGCTATCTGGTTATACTCAAGAAAATTCTTATCAAATTGAAGAATTTTCAACGAATACACTATTATCAACAGACGATAGTAATTGGGATCATCATGTAGAACCAATGATTGCTATCAGTGATAATGGAACACTTTTTGTGGGGTGGAAGAACGCAAATACTCATAGTGGCGCGGGAGAGCGTGTAAGTATCATAAAATCCATAGATAATGGTATTTCTTGGACAACTCCTTTTGATATGCCAATGTTTAATGGATTGAATACTAAGCAATCGGATCCTTGGCTAGTTTGGCATAATCAGAGTCTCTACTACGCTTATATCGAATGGCAACCGGAATATTTTCAATATTTAACATCTGAATATTTATCTCAAATAACAGTAGCTAAGTGTAGTGGTGATATAACAGAGTGGACAACCACAACAGCCTCAAACGGATTACATTTTGCTGATAAAGAAACTATGATTATTGATGACGATGGAATAATATTTGTGGTCTATGATGATGCTGATGTCAGTCTTCCAGAAGGTAATACAACAATTCGATTAACACGTTCAGATAATGCAGGAGAAAGTTATCAAGAGATTTCTGAAATAGGTATACCTTCAGATGGGCACCTCGCTCCATATTTAGCTATAAGAAGTGAAAATCATATCTACATCGTATCAACTTGGCTTGATATTAATAACGGAGGAGGAAATCTTTATTTTACCCGTAGTCAAGATGGTGGATTTACGTTTGAAAACCAACGTTTTATTAACACAGATGGAAATTATTCTTATTTTGGTTCAGGAAAAGCCACAATTCCGGTTATTCGGTTTGATCAAGATGATAGGCTTTATTTATTATGGGCAGATACGTATGAGCATGATACCCATTCTCTTGATACTTATCTCCGATACTCAGATGATTTCGGTGAAACTTGGAGTGAACGCTTTCAGGTAAACCCAACATCAGCTGGAGATCAATGGATGCCTGATATGGACATTGATTCTGATGGTAATTTACATATTGTCTATTATGATGCTCCATCTCATGGAAATTTCAAACTGTACTACCTCTTAATTAATTTTGCTGGGGAAAATCGGGATAATCCTATTTTTAATACCCCCATTGCAATTGCAGAGGAAGAAACTGCAGGGCCTTTCTCAAGACCAGGAGATTATCTCACTATTCGTCTTGATCAAAACAAGATCCCACATGTTGTTTGGACAGATGGTCGAAATTATGAATTGGATATTTATTACGCTTTTGGGATTCAGAGTACAAATGATTCAGGAAGCACCATTGGGTTTGGATTTGAATTATTCTTATTACTCGGATTTGTAAGTATTATTGTAATGGGAGTTATAATACTTATTAGAAGAAGAAAAACTAATGAGAGTTTGATTTTTGGAAAAGGAAATTAAGGATGATAGCTTAACTTTAAATTTTATTTTTTCTCTTTTAAGGTTATGAAGTATGAAATTAAGGAGAAATCCTAATGAAGAATAATTGTGAAAACTGTGGGAACTGTTGTAAACAAACAGAAATGATCTTATCAGAGAAAGACACTAATCTTATCTTAAATATAGATTCCATGAATTTAAGAAAAGAAGATATTATTCAAAAAAACAGTAATGGTTTTTATCAATTAAAAAATGAAAAGGGATATTGTGTCTTTTTCGAATCTCATACTAAATTATGTAAAGTTTATGAATTTCGACCACAGGGTTGTAGATTTTATCCACTAATTTACGATTTCGACCTCAAAAAATGTGTTTTTGATAAAGATTGCCTAAGAACAGATTTATTTTATGTAAATAAAGAGGAATTAAAGGATACCTGTAAAAAAATAAAAAACTTTCTAAAAGAATATTTAAAAATTAAATTCAATAATTATTGATCTTGTGTTTATTTCTTTGATCGTTCTTTAGATTTATCTTTTTGAGATTGCAAACTCTCTTTTAAGGAGCTTTGTTCATCATGTCGTCTAATATAAAGATCTTCGTATTTTTTTCTCAAACTTTCCTCGTCTTCGATTCCTTTACCAATAATATCTCTTAAACCATCTTCAAAAAATTTATTTTTTTTAAATTTTTTAGCCGGGATTCCGACATATATCCATCCCTCTTCCAATTCTTGTCCTACCATAGCAACTGAACTTGCTGCTAAAACACAATTTTTACCAATGTGCGTACCTGGCATGACGATGGCGTGGGTTCCTATCCTAACATTCTCTTCTATTATTGTCTTTTTAATTATTAAGAGGTTGCCAATTATTGTTGCTGATTGAATAATGCTTCCTTGTCCAACAACCACATTTTCTCCGAATTCTATAAATTCTGTGTCCACCCACCCCTCGAATAAAGAATTTGAAAATTTTGTCTTTACACCAAACATCTTGAAGCATATGTTGTCTAAAAATGGAAAGGGAAATCTATGTGAAAGCCAAACTGGCCATCTTTTTATAGTATTGCGCATGCTCCAATATCGATAATCCTTATTAGATATGTCTCTTAGAAAAATTCCTTCGCGGGGTTTATGAATTGCATTCACGAAAATTAATAATATTTTTGCAAAGAATAATGAAGAAAAAACAATAGTTATGTACATTAAAATGCATATCAATGGAAAAAATATATAAAAGTGTGTTATATTCCATGCATATAAAAAATTCCAGTTAAATATCTCCTGCCAATAAACCCAGAATTCTAAAGTAATTGAAAGAACGCTTATCCATATTAAAAATACATAAAAAATAAGGTATTTCTTCTTAACTAAAACGGTTGGGAGGAAAGGACCACAACGCATGGCTGAAGGAACACTCATGGCTGAAGGACCCCTCCAAAATGCATATCCTTTTTTTTCCTCAACTCAAATTGTATAATCTTCCTTCTCCTCAAAACTTATATGTTATAAAACTATAGCAAATCTTTTTTATCTTCATCAATATTTACATCCGTTATGACTTCATATTTTTTTTCATCATCTACATCCTTTTTTATAATAATATCTCGCCGTAATTCTGCATATTTATTAGGTTTTATTTTTCTGGGAGGTACACCCATGTAAACCCAACCTTCTTCTAAAATTTGGTTAAATTTAGTTACTGAAATGGCGCCAATAACGGTGTCCTTTCCAACAATTGTTCCCGGAGCTAAACTAACCTGTGCTCCTACAACTACATAGTCGTCTAATATAATTTTTTTTATTATCAAGTATTTACCAACAACCATAGAACTCATTATTGTTGCTCCTTGTCCGATTGTAACTTGATGGCCAAATTTCACGAATTCAGCATCACACCATGCATCATAAAGATGGCTTGAGAAATCGATTTTCATTCCGAACCAACGAAAACCAAGAGTGTCAATTATTGGCACGGGACAATTATTCAAGAGCCATAGGACTAACTTTTTTAATTCAGTTCGCAAACACCAGAAGTCAAAGTCAGGATCTCCTTTTTTCGCAAAAAAAATTCCTTCTTTAGGGACGTGTATAAGATTTATTAAAATAAGAAAAAGCTTACTGAAAAATACGCAGGCTAATATAAATAGAAGAGTCATCCCAATCAGGAATAAAGGCAGCAAAGCAATTTGAAGGATCCACCACATACTATCGACATTGACTGCCAACCAAGTATATTGGTAACATATGATAGCAATTAATAATCCACTAAACCAAAAGATTGGAATATAAAACACTAAAAATTTAATACTAATTTTACTTATAGCGCTACTTGTTGTAAAATCAAGTAAAAAATCATTTTCATCATTCTTTAAATTTTCAATTTCTTTTTCTCCTTCCGGTTCTGTCAATTCCTCATTCTCTCTCTATATTATTTTTTTTCATTTCATTCTTAACCTGCAGTTGTTTTTGTCTTAAATCTTCATCTGTTTTAAAATCTGCTTTGGTTAATTTTAAGTATTCTTGAATTTTTTTTCTAAATATTTTCCGAAGCGGTACACCAAAGTAGTAATTATTTCCCTTTAAAATATTAAATTTAGAAGTACAAGCTAAGGGTAATAAATAAGCATTATCATTTATTTCAGTTCCTGGAGCCATACAATTTAAGGTTGAAAGCGTTATATTATCTCCGAGTTTTACTTTAAAAAAAGAAATATTACCAAAAATTCCGTCTACAATATGTGATGATAAGATGCTGTTAACTCCTATATAGCAATTATCTCCAACTTCGATGAATTTTGCTCCACAGGTTTGTTCCTCTATTGTCGTACCTTTTCCAATTTTATTTGTACCGATAAAATTATACATCCAATTAGCCAACCAAGGAAATGGGCCTTTAATAACCAAATTCTTAGGATATTTGATCATGAAAGATCTAATGTGATAATAATTTAAAGTCGTACTGGGGATATTTCTTGCGATAACGCCATCTTTTGATGGGCAATTTTTCTCTGTAAGTCTCCACCAAAAGCGTGTAATAAAACAGGCGAAAAATACATGTATTAAATAGCACCCCATCAATATAAGTGGCATTAATAACAAGGAAATTAAAGGACCAAGTTCAGTGAATAGTGTTATGGGATTAGAAGTATCTAAGACATTAGGGATAAAAAGAAACAATATATAAATAAAAAATATTATACCAGGAATCAAATAAGATCCAAGATAAGTCGAAAAAAACGAGATTACATGCCAATAAGGCTGCAATTTGATTTCTTCTTTGATTACTTCTTTTACTGGATCATCAGAATTAATTACTTCGTTATTAATCGTCATTATTTACTAGTCTTCTAATAATTATTAATTCTAATATTGATTAGAATAAAAATTAACCTATTATAGAGTTAGAGTAATAAAGAATTTTTCTAAAATTGAAATTAGTAATTATTTAGTTCTATTTTTAATCTTTATATTATGAGATAATTATATTCTTTTATATCTTGTTTGACCTGTCTTTTTTACCCAAACAGAATTATCTTCTGTGTCATACATAACATTTCTTCCTAAAATTCCTCCTAAATCTTTTTTTTCAATATCAATTTGAAATGATTCTAATATTTTTTCAACCATGTCAACATTTTGATTTCTTTTGCTTGATTTTTGAAAAAAAATAGCTCCTCCAACAATTATTGCTTTAATATTTTTTAGTTTTGCTCCATAACTTAAAAGTTTCTCTAATAGATCTTTTATAGAAAGATCAGCATATTTATGAGGATATCTAATTTGGGAAGTACTTTTTAGTGGTTTAAAACTTGGCAATAAAATATGAGAAATTCCATAAATTTTTTTTATTTTATCTTGAAGAATTAATGCTATGCATGAACCTAACCCGTAAATTGCAAATTTTGATGAATTTAATTTATTGTTTGTTGAATTAATCAAAGCATAATGCCCTATTTTTATAACTAATTCTCCTTTTAAATTTGGCTTAGTAATTCTATCCATACGAGGTAATTGTTTAATTTCCCAACTCGTATAATCCACTAACGAATTATGAGTGTTATTTTTAATATAATAACTATTCCTTAAATCTATTAATTTGAAAATGCTATCTTCATTTATTATCATTTCAGATAAACCTATAATTAATAAACCCAGATCTACTAAATGATCTTTAAAAATTTCTAATAATCTATTTTTAAAAAACTCTTTAATAGAGAAAAGAAAATTCCTACACACAATAATATCAAATTTTGGGAGCTTGGAATGATCCTTTATTATATCTTCTTCAATATATTCAACACTATTTATTATATCTCTGCTAATTGAGTATTTAGCTCCATTATTAGAAGTCTTAGGAATTTTTTTAAAATATATTTTTTTATAGATTTGAGGTATTTCTAACATCGTTTTTTCTTTATAAATGCCTTTTCTTGCCTTTTCAAGAGTATTATGATTGAATCCTGAAGTATAAATTTTGAACTCGGGAGAATTTCCAATATTCTTTTTTAACTGATCAAAATACATTGCTAAAGAGAAAGTTTCTTCTCCAGAAGCACAAGGGAATGACCAAATACGTATATACTTTTTTTTATGTTTTTTGAGCATGGATTTAATATATTTAAACTGGCTATAATTGGTTAAAAAAGAAGAATTACTCCCATTTATTATCTCTAAAAAACGCTTACCTTCCATTGGATGATCTAATATATAATAAAGGTAAGAACTACTTGTTTCTAATTCTAAATGATACATCCTAGCTTTTATTTTCTTTTTAAGATAATTTTTATTATAATATTCAAATCTTACACCTGTTTCAGACTTTAATTTATCCAGTATAAAACCTAAATACGGAGAATTTAATTTTATTGATTCGATTTGTTTTTACACCTTTATAATCCTTCTTATACCTAACTATTTTACAATATTAATATTCTTGGACAACCCTAATTTTCGATGGGATAGAATCGATTATTCTATCCTAATACCTAAAATCATGTTTAATAACAGTTTATTTAATAAAAAAATTAATCTAAAAGCTTTACTCTTTCTTCTTCATTTCGTTATATTGTTTATAATAAAAAATTATAAATGGTTGTATAGGATTGAAAGAATTCTTATAATTCCAAATGCTAAATCTTCATTTTAAGTGTCTAGTTAGATAAGTATAATTGTTTTGATATGATCAGAATCTTTTTTGCATGAAGCAAAAGCCTCATTTATTTCGTCCAAATTGAATTGTTTCGAGATCATATCTTTCACTAAAATTTTATTTGATTTTAAACCTTCAATAGCTTTCTCAAATGGTCCACATCTACTACTATAAAGCGTTATTTCTCGTACTACAATATCCGTTAGATTAACAGGTGTATCAAGTCCATGTGTACTTTTTATATGAACTTTTCCGAGAGTCCTACAAGAATTAATGACATTTTTTATCGCTTCAGGATTACCAGTAGCATCAATAACAATATCTGCCCCTAATCCATTAGTTATATCTTTAATCTCATTAGAGGGATCTTTACAAATAAATCTATTTATCTGGTATTGAGCTCCAAATTTTTTCGCTAAAGCTAGTTTTTTGTCAGATCCATCTACTACGATTAACTTTAATCCCATTGACAATATTACTTGTGTAATTAACAGACCCAACTTGCCAAGACCAAAAATTGCTATTATTTTATCATGCTGGTCTAATGGCATCCTCTCAAAAGTTTGATATACCGCAGCTAAAGGTTCAATAAACGTACCCTCTTCAAATGAAACATTCTCTGGAATTTCGTGTAATAGGTATGCTTCAACTGCGATAAATTCAGCGAAAGCACCATCAATATCAATACCTAATGCTTTTCGTGAAATACATTGGCTGTATAGTTTGCGATTGCAATAATAACAATTGAAGTCGATATTGCTATTGATTTCAGAAGTTACACGTTTGCCTAACCATGATCTATCAACTTTTTTTCCAACTTCGACTATTTCACCAGCAAATTCATGTCCTAAAATAAGTGGTGTTGGGGTTAATAAATGACCATTTACTATAGCTATATCTGTGCCGCAAATTCCTGCAGCTTTAACTCTAATAAGAACTTGGTCTTGAGTAATTTGTGGTTTTGCAACTTCTTTAACTAATAGTAGTTTACCATCAAAGATCGCAGCTTTCATTTTTATCCTTTATAATAAAATTGATTCCTTCTATCATTAAAAATATCATTAAAATCATTAAGTTTTTTGTTTCTAGCTTCCTTTACATCAATATCAACAAAATCAGCAAAAATTTTATCGATTGGAGCTGATGAAAGGATTTCTCCTTTATTAGATGTAATTTGACTTGCACCTGTAAAATTAAAATTGTCTACTCCTCGTTTTTCTTGTCCAATTCTATTAGAAGTAATAGCAAAAACGTGATTTTCTAAACATCGTGTAACCATAGCCTTTTGACAATAAGGAAGTACTAAATTTGCTGGATGGGCAATTATATCTGCTCCAAG
>SDBS01005733.1_pt1 | contig 12076 bp, 10 predicted proteins | sample 2277091 | NCBI WGS metagenome assembly SDBS01 (sample SAMN10404972, study PRJNA504765) | marine sediment metagenome | isolation source: marine sediment core GS10_PC15, 163 cmbsf | place: Arctic Ocean: Southern Knipovich Ridge | collected 2010 | reverse complement strand
CACTGGCATTATCTGTATCGGGCATGATTATTGAGACATAACGCTTGAGATCTTTACGGCGTACTGGCATATCAACAATATCATGACGCCGCATCTTCTCTATAACGAAGTCATAATTGCCAGGCGAGGCTTGTCTACCGTAATAACCAAAACGTGCGTCGGGCCGGTAGGTACGCACGATCTGTTTAATATTACTCAATTTATACGGTGTTCCCGGCCCTTCGAAAATGACACCGGTAATTTCATTCAATCGCGCCAGATCCCTGAAAAACTGTTCACGATTGCGCAACTCAAGATTGGCCGGCAGACGCACGTATCGATGATCTATATCCAGACGGGTATCGATCTGATGCATGACACGATTCAGCACATCGGCGGCAGACGGCATTACCTGGCCATAAAACACAGTCGACCGTTGATCGCGGGTCAAACCGTCAACAACAACTGCATTGACACGCAGTTCTTTCAGGCCGTCCAGCAGTCGTGACAAGCGCAACTCCCGCTGTATGGCAGAAACACCGACAAGTGCCTCCAGATCAAAATCGATAAAACGGACGGGGACCGGTTGACGGGCTTTGATCAGTGCGATCTCTGTCAACGCACTGACGTCAGTATCTTTGGTGATGAGAAAACGCTTGATCCGCGGCAGTTCTTCCAGAAAAACACCACCCTCGTCCAGGGTCAGCTGAAGCCGGAAACCCAGCGACGTCGCGATCCTCGCGGTAACCTGATCATAGGCACCATAGGGCCAGGTAATCGCCACTGGAGCGACTCCCATCTCCTTGCGGAATCGACGAATGGAATGTTTGAGATCGTTGCGTACACGGCGTTTGAATTGTTTTTCGGTTTCATAACTCTCGGAAGCCTCGCGATATAGACGGGTAACGCCGGCATAGGCGACGTTTCCCTGGGGGTTAGATGGGATTCCGTGATGCAAGTTGTGACTATGGGAAACGACTTCGACTAACGGAGAGCGGCTGAGTTTTTTAATGGACGTCCAATCGAGCATCTTGCCACCATATTCAGCCGGCACGCGCTTACCATCGAGCCAGCCGGTGACAACACTGAGAACCGAGGGATAGCCATATTCTTCCAGCAACGGCACCACGAGATCACGATAACTGACAAGACCATCATCAAATGTCAGCAGTACCGCACGCTCCGGTAGACGCAGCTGACCACGTGCCGCTTTCCTCAAGTACGAAAGGCTGATTGGCTGAAAGCCGTGGCGACGGAAAAACTCCAGGTGCGCACGAAAATCGTCCCGCGTAAGAGCAAATCGATCGTCATTCTTGCTGCTGACAACATCATGATAGGCAAAGGCATATACTGGTTGCGCCTTAACGGGGGCGACTGCCAACGCAGCGACTAGCAGAATTAATGCGAGAACCCCCTTCATTCAAGCTCCCGCGTGTAATGCAGGCCCGCCTTAATCTCGCTTTCCCGATTTCCGTCATAAACTTTGCTGGCCGCGGCGACGAACCACATCAGTGAGCGTGTTTCATCGAACACAATATTCTGCTCATAGCGCAAACCGTAAATAATGTGCGAGCCAAATGTTTGCTGCTGATAACTGCCCAGCCAGGAATACAATTCATCCGTTTTCCTGTTGTACTGGCTTTTATGGACACGTGTTAATTTGTAACCGACGATGAGAGTCTGTGCCGACAGCGGATTGAAATAGCTGGTGCCAACGAGGCTGTTGCTAGACTGCGACAATTCGAACATCAGCCGTTTTTCGCGCTCAGGTTTTAAATCCAGTCCATAACCCAATTCGCTGAACCACTCGTGACGGCGGTTGCCATCCGAGAAATCCAGCCAATCCATTGCAGCCAGCCACTCCCACGCGTAATCCGGCGTGTGAAAACTGGCGCCAATATGTCGCTGGTTACCGGTAATATTAAGCGCTTTGGCCCGCAGCGGAACCTCCTCTGAAAAAGAGTGGTACGCCGCTGTTAGCTTCCATACCTCTTTTGGTGTGTAACGCACTGTTGTTGACAGGCCGGTTTCGCCACTTCGAATAACGTCGCTGGATACCTCGCCATCGAGGCTGATCTTACCCACATCGTAATCCAGGCCCACACCTACCCGGTTGAGGTCCCCGGTCGCAAACTGAGGATCAATAGCATGGATCATGGTTAAACGGGCGCGGCCATACAACCGATCAGTTATCTCGCCCCAGACCATAGCCTGAACACGCCACTCACGATTGCCGGCGTCGGAGTTGTTGGTTTCCAGCCCATATTCCGTTGTAAAATTCTGCGCCGACAATTCCTGCTGTGCCGCAACCAGTTCTTGCTTCAACTCACGATTGCCTTTGTTGCGGCCCAGTGCTGTTTTCAGTAGCTGGATCGCATCGCGCACGCGGTTTTGCGTGCGCAGGCATTTCGCTGCGGCAACAGCCACCCGGCTAAAGTGCTGGTATTTGTTTTGCAAGCCGCGGTAACCGTCGATGACACGGTCGCACTCGCCCATCCAGCTCGCCACAAGAATATAATCACGCTGAACTGAGTATTGATTCGGGTATTTATTTTTCAGAGACTGAAGAATCATCAACGCACGCTGGTGTTGCCCGGAACGTGCAAAGCCCATGGCCCGCCGTTGTTGCTGCGCCACACTGTCCTTACTGGCATAAAGCGGCTGATTCGCAAACACCAACACCACGACGCCGATGACACATACCAGGCGGCAAGCCATTGTTAGCTCAATATTAATAACCACACCCCTACGCGTTATTATATAGCGCTTTATATCGCGCCATATGAGAAAGGGACGCTTTTGCGTCCCTTTCATCTATATTGCTGGAATTGATTTCGCCCCGCGCATGTAGGACTGCAGTGGCTCAGGGACAGTGACTGTACCATCAGCATTTTGATAGTTCTCCAGCACGGCCACCAGGGTACGGCCAATAGCCAGACCGGAGCCGTTCACAGTATGCACCAATTCCGGTTTGCCGGTGTCCGGGTTGCGCCAGCGTGCGCGCATACGCCGCGCCTGAAAGTCCTCGAAATTACTACAGGAAGATATCTCGCGATACTTTTGCTGCCCCGGCAACCACACCTCAAGGTCGTAGGTCTTGGCAGCAGAAAAACCCATATCTCCCGCACACAAAGCCATAACGCGATAAGGCAAAACCAGACGTTTCAATACCTCTTCAGCATGGGCGGTAAGTTCTTCCAGCGCGGTATAGGACTCCTCGGGCCGCACTATCTGCACCAGCTCCACTTTTTCAAATTGGTGCTGACGTATCATGCCGCGGGTATCTTTGCCGTACGAGCCGGCCTCACTTCTGAAACAGGGCGTGTGGGCGACAAATTTACGTGGCATGGTATCGGTTGCAACAATGACATCGCGCACAATGTTAGATAGCGGAACTTCGGCGGTGGGGATTAAATAAAAGTCTTGCTCGCCATGGAGTTTAAATAATTCTTCCTCAAATTTTGGTAATTGACCTGTACCCATCAGGCTGTCTGCATTCACTATATAAGGAACATAGGTCTCGGTGTAACCGTGTTCACCGGTATGCAGATCCAGCATGAACTGGATCAGGGCACGGTGCATTCGTGCCACCGGACCGCTCATGACAACAAAGCGCGAACCCGTGAGCTTGGACGCCGTTTCAAAGTCCAGCTGTTCCAGCGCTTCACCGATGTCAACGTGGTCTTTGGGCTCAAAATCGAACGCGCGCGGCTGCCCCCAACGGCGCACTTCCACATTATCGTTCTCATCCTGGCCATCGGGTGTGGACTCATGAGGCAGATTGGGGATGCCCAGGAGGATGTCGTTGAGCTGCTCCTGAACCGCTTCCAGCTGGTTTTCCGCATCTTTAAGCTCATCGCCCAGAGTGGCAACCTCGGCAATCAACGGGGCCGGATCCTCAACCTTGGCCTTGGCTTGTCCAATGGCCTTGGCTGAGGCATTACGTTTCGCCTGCAAATCCTGGGTACGCACCTGAATGCTCTTGCGCTGTTGTTCCAGTGCTATCAGCACCTTTGTATCGAGGCTAAATCCGCGTCGGGCCAGTTGCTTCGCCACCTCGTGAATGTCCGATCTTATCTCTTTTATATCAATCATTTATATATATTTATTAATCTTATTCTTTAACTCAATCATTGACTTCAGCGGGCCAGCTGACGATGTGGCCGGGTTCGAGAACCGCCTGCAGATGCTCGAGGATCTCCTCCACCTTCTCCGGTGTATCAAAGAACTCGATCACCACCGGCAAATCCAGAGACAGGTCCAGCAGGGTGCTGGAATGGACCTTACCGGATTTACCGAAGCCACTAATGCCCCGAAATACTGTTACACCGCGCACCTTTTCTTCGTCGTGAAGTTTCCTCATCAACTTCGCCAAGCGGCCTTCGGCCTCGGTGAGGTAGACGCGAACCATGGTTACTTTGGTAAAACTCATAGCTGTCTCCCCAGTTTAACGCCCACCCAGGCGGCGGCGATGCACAACACAACACTGAGCACGACATTCATCAGCGCCTGCGCGTAGGCCCCCTCTTCTACCAAATTGAGGGTTTCAATGGAAAACGTGGAAAAGGTGGTAAACGCACCCAACAACCCCACCAACAGCGCCGCACGCCAGATGCTGGCCACGTCCATACGTTCGATAAGCAATACGAACAGCAGCCCCATGGCCAGTGACCCCATGACATTCACCACCAGTGTGCCATACGGGAAACTGCGCCCCACGAGCGCATAAACGCCGATAGAGACCCAGTAGCGCATTAATGCTCCCACTGCACCACCGGCAGCGATGGCCAGCATCTGCGTCATTCCGGCACCTGTATCATTGTTTTTGGGGGCCTGTTTGTTGTTTCTTGTCTGTTGTTTTGGCTGCCTGCCGGTCAAGGCCACGAAAATATTCCAGCCGCTCCCTGATTTTCAGTTCCAGTCCACGCTCGACGGGATAATAATAACGTGGCTGCTGCATTTCTTCCGGAAAATAATGCTCGCCAGCCGCATAGCCGTCCGGCTCCTCGTGGGCGTAGCGATAGGCCCGACCGTAACCCAGTTCTTTCATCAACTGGGTCGGCGCATTGCGCAAATGCAGTGGCACCTCCAGCGACCCCTGGCTACGGGCATCTTTCATGGCAGCGCCGAGCGCTTTGTATATGGCATTGCTCTTGGGTGCAAACGCGAGATAAACCACCGCCTGGGCAATGGCAAGCTCGCCTTCCGGGCTACCCAGACGCTCCTGCACATGCCAACCATTCAGGGCCAGTTGCAACGCACGGGGATCGGCGTTGCCGATATCTTCGCTGGCCATGCGCACGACACGACGAGCGATATAAAGCGCATCACAACCACCGTCGAGCAAACGCGCAAACCAGTAAAGCGCGGCGTCCGGATTCGAGCCACGCACGGATTTATGCAGTGCCGAAATCTGATCGTAAAAGGCCTCACCGCCCTTGTCGAAACGGCGCACGCCGCGACCGATGACAGCGGCAATAATATCTTTGGTTATTTTCTTGTCTCCAAGGTCAGCAGCGATCTCGAGGAAATTCAGTGCCCGGCGCGCGTCGCCATCCGCCGCTTTCGCCAGCAGCTCGCGGGCCTCATCCAGCATATCGATACCGCCTTCTCCCAGTCCGAATTTTTTATTTTCAAGGGCGTGGTCGATAATATGACGGATATCCTGTTCGCCCAGTGCCTTCAGCACATAAACTCGGGCACGTGACAACAGCGCGTTGTTCAGCTCAAATGATGGATTCTCGGTAGTGGCACCAATAAAGGTCAGGGTACCGTCCTCAATATGCGGCAGGAAAGCGTCCTGTTGCGCCTTGTTGAAACGATGAACTTCATCGACGAACAGAATGGTCGGCCTACCCTCCGCCATTTTCTGTTTGGCTTGCGCTATCGCTGCGCGGATTTCCTTCATTCCTGCCAATACTGCGGAGAGCGTGAGAAACACCGCGCCGGTACGATGGGCAATCAGTCGCGCCAGCGTCGTCTTGCCGGTCCCCGGCGGACCCCAGAAAATCATGGAATGCAGCCGATCGGTTTCAATGGCCTGACGCAGTGGTTTGTCTCTGCCTAACAGGTGTTGCTGACCAAAGAAATCCTCGAGCCGCGCCGGCCGCATGCGGTCAGCCAGCGGCTGCCAGCTATTCTCGTTTGCGGGAGAAAAAAGGTCGTCCATCGGTGCCGACCGCATTATTGTTTGACCACATCCACACCTTTCGGCGGCTTAAATCGGAAAGTGCTCTTGCGAAAGCGCTTGTTTTCGCGGATATCGCGCAAGCTGATACGCGTGGTATTGCCAAAGCTGTCGATCATCTCCAGCATTCGCAGTTTGCCATCTTCAAAACCAACGCGGATGTCCTCGAATCCGCCGTCCTTGTTGCGCGGGATCATCTGTATCCAGTCCAGCTTGCCCTGTCTACCAAGTAATTTTACTTTAAAGTTTTCATCGATATTCCCTTCCCCCGCAAGCAGGACAGCCGGGGTATTGCCGAGCCTGCCATCCATCTTGTACACCGTCACTTGCTGCAACTCTACGTCGTAGACCCAGATGTGTTTGCCATCGCCGACGATGTGTTGTTTGAACGGCTGTTCGTAATCCCAGCGAAATTTGTTGGGTCGCTGTAAATAGAGCATTCCGGAGGATTCCTGGATGGTATTCAGCCCCTCATCCAGCACCACTTGCTTGAACTCCGCTTTGAAGGTCAGGACGTCCCTGAAAAATCGATCAAGCGCATTGGTGGCGCCATAGGCAGACGACACCAGTGTCGATAAAACAAATACAATATTGACTATCAATTTTTTCATAATTAATTATTAAATCTTCGGCGGCGGGGGTGCCAACACCTCACGCTGCCCGTTGGATTGTAATTCGCCGACCACACCGGTGCGTTCCATTTCCTCGATCAATCGGGCAGCACGGTTGTAGCCTACGCGTAGCCGTCGTTGGACGCCGGAAATCGAAGCGCGCCGGGTTTCAGTGACGATGCGCAACGCTTCATCGTATAACGGATCCTGATTGGCGCCCGCCGCCCCTTCAATCGAAATACCGGCGGCAAAGGTACTGTCATCGGCATTCTGGGCAGGATCGCCTTCCAGCACATCGTCGTTATAAATAGGTTTGCCATTCTGTTTTAGTGTGCGCACCACACGATGCACTTCTTCATCGGAAACGAAGGCGCCATGGATGCGTTGTGGAATCCCCATCCCCGGTTGCAGAAATAACATGTCGCCCTGACCCAACAGCTGCTCCGCGCCCATTTGATCCAGCACGGTGCGCGAATCCACCTTGGCCGACATCTGAAAGGCGATTCGCGCGGGGATATTAGCCTTGATCAGTCCGGTGACGACATCCACCGACGGGCGCTGCGTGGCCAGAATCAGGTGCAGACCCGCGGCACGTGCCTTTTGTGCAATGCGAGCAATGATTTCTTCCACCTTTTTGCCCACCACCATCATCAAGTCGGCGAGCTCGTCCACGAAAATAACAATAAATGGCAGATGCGTCAGCGACTCCGCGTCTTCGCCCGGTTGCACCAGTGGATTGACTAGTGGTTTGCCCTTGGCTTCCGCTTCTTCGATCTTGCGGGTATAACCGCCAATGTTGCGCACACCCAGCGCCGCCATCAGACGATAGCGCCGCTCCATTTCGAAAATACACCAGCGCAGCGCATTGGCTGCCTGCTTCATGTCGGTCACCACCGGCGCCAACAGGTGGGGAATGCCTTCGTAGGTCGCCAGCTCCAGCATTTTTGGATCCACCATGATAAACCTGACCTGCTCAGGTGTGAATTTGTACACCAGACTCATGATGAGCGCGTTAATGCACACCGATTTACCGGAGCCGGTGGTGCCGGCGATCAACAGGTGCGGCATTTTGGTGAGATCGGTTACTACCGGGTTACCACTAATGTCCTTACCCAACGCCAAACCCAGATGCGAGGTACTGGCCTCATAGGCTTCGCTCGATAATATTTCCGACAAGCGCACACTCTCGCGGAATTCATTGGGGATCTCGATACCCATGCAGGTCTTGCCGGGAATGTTCTCTACCACACGCAGACTGACAACGGACAGAGAGCGGGCAAGGTCAGAAGCGAGATTGCTAATCTGAACCGCTTTCACCCCCGGTGCCGGTTCGATTTCAAAGCGGGTGATCACAGGCCCCGGATGAATCTCTACCACCTGCACCTGGATATTGAAGTCGATGAGCTTCTTTTCCAGCAGGCGCGCCATGCTTTCCAGCGACTTCTCGGAAAAGCTTGGCCGTTTACGTTCCTCCGGTTTATCCAGTAAAGACAAGGGTGGTAACTCGCTACCACTGGGAACCTCAAACATGGGCACCTGGCGTTCACGCTCGACGCGTGCACTGGTTTCAAGCTTATGAATAACAGGTTCGATGCGTGGCTTCGGTGAGCTATCGAAGCGTATATTTTGCTTAATAACTTTTTCTTCTCGTTCGCGCCTGGCCTGCTCGCCGATGGTACGGTCCAGCTGTTCGGAAATCCGGCTACGGACGAAACCATAGAATTCAAATCCTGTTTTGCCAATGACATCCATTAACCAGAACCAGGACAGGCCGCTGAACAGGGTGGCGCCGGCCAGAAACAGGGCCAACAGAAAGATGGTAGCGCCGATAAAACTGAAGGCCGCCGTCAGCCCGCCGCCCATAGCGTCACCCAGCAGGCCACCAGCAGAGAACGGCAACGTCTTCGCAAGTGGATCGAAATGCAGAGTTGCCAGCCCACAGGCACCAATGAGTAATAATACGAAACCACCGCTGATAATGGCCTTGTGATGAAAATTGGGCGCATTCATGTCTTTACGGTGCTGAAACATCTTGAAGGCGCTATAGGCCACCATCAATGGAAATAAATAGGCAAGAAAGCCAAAAAGATTCAACAGCACATCGACGATAAAGGCGCCGGCGCGGCCGCCGAGATTATGCAGATTTGCCGACGGTCCGGAGTGTGACCAGGAGGGATCGCTGGTACTGTAAGTTGCCAGCGACATCATGAGATAGCCGGCAATAGCCGCCAGAACGTAGAAACCGGCTTCGCGCAGCAGTCGCCACACGGCAGGGGTCAGCAAGGGTTCCTGATTTTTATTGCGAGTGGCCTGAGACACGACCTTCCTAATAATTGGCGGGCTACTGCTGAACGATTTTCGCCTTTTATGGCGTCCAAGCCAAGGGTTCTTTTACGCCAGCGCCCTTTTCACCGCCGGGTGGACAATCTCACCCTTGCGGGTGTTGATACCGGACGCCAGGGCGGGGTCGGCCAAGCCGTCTTCCCCGGCTAGCCGTGCCACAAAGGGTGCCAATGCGGCTGACAAGGCCTGCGACGCCGTACGCGGCACTGCCGCAGGCATGTTGGTGACGCCAAAGTGGACGACACCGTGCTTCAGCACAGTAGGATTCGCATAAGTTGTCGGCTCGGTGGTGGCGACACAACCGCCCTGATCCACCGCAATATCGACGATCACGGCACCCGGTCTCATGGTTTTCACCAGCGCCTCACTCACCAGTGTCGGTGCCGCTTCACCGGTAACGAGTACGGCGCCTACCAACAGGTCCGCATCCCGAACGGCGGCATCCCGCAACGACTCGTGAGATGGCAGCGCAGTCACGTTGGCACCAATGGCATGCATGCGCGCGAGGCTCTCGCGCGAGCGCGCAAATACCGTAACCTGCGCACCCAGCGCTGCTGCCACCGCCACCGCATTGGCGCCGGCAGCACCTGCGCCCAGCACAACCACATGGCCGCGCTCACCTGCCGGTAACCCGCCAAGCAAAATGCCGCGTCCATCATTGTGCTGGTGCAACAAAGTGGTACCAATGTGGATCGCCAGGCGGCCAGCGATATCGCTCATGGGGGCCAATAACGGCAAGCGCCCGCGCACTTCAACGGTCTCGAACGCCACCGCCGTCAAGCCGATTGTACACAGCACATTGGCCAAATGGTTTTCCGCCGCCAGATGCAGGAACGAAAACAACAAGTGATCGGGCCGCAGCAGATCGTATTCCGCCCCCACCGGCTCTTTCACCTTGACGATCAGTTCGCTCTCACCATAGAGGCTGGTGGCATCGGTGAGGATTTTCGCGCCGGTGGTCTCATATTCTGTATCAGAATATCCGCTGGCAAAGCCGGCACCGGCCTCAACCAACACCTCATGGCCCTGTGCCACCAATTCGCCCGCCGCCGCCGGCACCAGGGCTACCCGCCCTTCCAGTGGCTTGATTTCCTTTGGAATACCAATGCGCATGAACGCTCCTTTTCACTTTTGTAGCTCGTCACGTAGAATCAGCTGTTAGGCATTTATGCGGCATTTTTTCCGCCAAAACAACATTATGATTATCATGGTAAATTTTCGCTTTCGTATTTTGGAGTTTTACAAATAATGACTGAAAAGAAGCATTGTCAACTACTGATCCTTGGCAGCGGTCCAGCCGGTTACACCGCGGCGGTTTACGCCGCCCGCGCCAATCTCAACCCCGTGCTTATCACTGGCATGGAACAGGGTGGACAGCTCACCACCACCACTGACGTCGACAACTGGCCGGGAGATGACGCCGGCGTTCAGGGTCCGGAACTGATGGAACGTATGCGCAGACACGCCGAACGATTCAACACCGAGATCATCTTTGACGCTATCAATAAGGTGGATCTTGGCCAGAAACCATTTCACCTTACGGGTGATTCAGGAGAGTACACCTGCGACGCTCTCATCATCGCCACCGGCGCCACTGCCCGTTATCTCGGTCTGCCCTCGGAAGAGGCATTTAAAGGCAAAGGCGTGTCCGCTTGTGCTACCTGCGATGGATTCTTCTATAAAAATCAGGATGTCGCCGTCATTGGCGGCGGCAATACGGCGGTTGAAGAGGCGCTGTATCTTTCCAACATCGCCAAAAATGTTGTTCTGGTGCATCGCCGCGACACCTTCCGCGCCGAGGCCATCCTTATTGATGAGCTGATGAAAAAAGTGGAGAACGGCAACATCACGTTGAAACTTAACAGTCAACTGCAAGAGGTATTGGGCGACGATAGCGGTGTCACGGGTATTCGTCTAAAAAACAGCGACGGCAAGACCAGGGACATCAACCTTCATGGCGTGTTTATTGCTATTGGTCACACACCCAACACAGGCATCTTTGAAGGCCAGCTGGATATGGAACAGGGCTACATCAACACCGAGCTCGGTCATACCAATGCCACCGCCACCAGCGTGGAAGGTGTATTTGCCGCTGGTGACGTGCAGGATTTTGTCTATCGTCAGGCGGTCACTTCTGGCGGTAGCGGTTGTATGGCGGCACTTGATGCCGAGCGCTACCTGAAAGGTGCATAGTTGGATGGGGCGGAAAATGCAGCCCTGCCTCCCCACTGGAAATGACTACGGACAACCAAGAGGACGACGACAAAAACCTGTTTCAACGGGCGACGGGCAAAGTGCGCCCCATTAAACAGGATCGCATCACACCGACCCCGAAACGCCCTAAACCCATACCAAAGAAAACCCTTGAAGATGAACAGCAGGTCATGGACAGCCTGTTGTCAGATGAATGGGATCCGGGAGAAATCGAATCAGGTGAAGAGCTACTGTTCTTTCGCCCCGGAATTCAAAAGACTGTCTTCAGAAAATTGCGCACCGGCAAATACACCATCGAGGCGGAGCTGGATCTGCATGGCATATTCGCAAAAGAGGCGCGTGGTCTGGTAGGCGGGTTTATAAACAATTCACAGGCCCGCGGTCTGCGCTGCGTGCGCATTATTCACGGCAAGGGCCTGAGTTCACCGAACAAAATGCCGGTATTGAAAAACAAGGTAAATAAATGGCTGCAACAAATAGACGCAGTGCTGGCGTTCAGCTCTGCCCTGCCAGTGGACGGCGGCACCGGTGCCGTATATGTACTGCTTAAAAAAACCTGATAAACATTTTCGGCTCATCCCGTGCCCACTCCCGATTCAAAATCTTCAGAGGGTCGATAGGCGCGCTTCCGGTAAGTACGCAAGGCCACACCGGCAGACGACACCCGCACCACGATGGCATTGCGATGATAGGTCTTCACAACCTTACCGAGATTGAGTGTAATAATCAGCATCACCCGCTC
>SDBS01005732.1_pt1 | contig 12076 bp, 12 predicted proteins | sample 2277091 | NCBI WGS metagenome assembly SDBS01 (sample SAMN10404972, study PRJNA504765) | marine sediment metagenome | isolation source: marine sediment core GS10_PC15, 163 cmbsf | place: Arctic Ocean: Southern Knipovich Ridge | collected 2010 | reverse complement strand
TTTTCTTATTTATAATTCGTGATTAAAAATGTTTTTAAGTTAGTCTAATATCTTAGCCCAAAAATTGGTCGTATGTTAAGACCTAATCTTTTTTTTATGATTTTCCTAATAATTTGCAGGATTTCTCTAAAATGTATTAGTAATTATATAGATTTTGGGATTAATACTAAAAAGAACTTAATTTATAACCTTAGTTAATATAAAAAGAAAAATTTTTATCTTAAGCGACTTTTAATAAGATATTATGTTCGGTATCCCGATTGTATTAAAGGAAGGGACAAGTCGAAAGAAAAATGCAGTTTCAGAAAATATTTCAGCAATTAGAGCTATTTCTGAAGCAATAAAAACCACTTTCGGTCCAAAAGGATTAAGTAAAATGCTAGTTGATTCTATGGGAGATGTATCTGTAACTAGTGATGGCTATAAGATAATGGATGATATTGAAGTAGAACACCCTGCTGCAAAGTTAATTGTTCAATTGGCAAAATCTATGAATAAACATGTGGGAGATGGGGTAATAAAATCAATAATCCTGACAGGTGAGTTACTTAAAATAAGTAAAGAATTGTTAGAACAGAAATTACATCCTAACACAATCATTAAGGGATTCAACAAAGCTTTGAAAAAAGCTATTGAGATTCTTGATAAAGAATCAACTGAAATAGACATCAACAACAAAGAGATAATCAAGCAAGTAGCTATTACTGCTTTAAATAGTAAACCTACATTTGGCGCAGCTGAAAAATTAGCCGACATTTCTGTAAATGCGATTTTAAAAATTTTCGAAAAACGCGGAGATTCCAATTATGTGGATATCGATCTAGTACAAATTATCAAAAAAGAGGGAGCTCAGTTGAAAGATTCATCCCTTATTGAAGGTTTAATCGTTGATAAGGAAGTAGTTAACTCGACAATGCCAAAATTGATCACAAATGCAAAAATCGCCCTTATCAATCATTCACTTGAAATTACCAAGACCGAATTCGATACAGATATTAAAATCACTGAACCACAACAGTTGGTTGAATTCAAAGAGCAAGAAGAATTAATGATAAAAGAAATGGTCAATAATATTGCTAAATCTGGAGCAAACGTAGTTTTTTGTCAAAAAGGAATAGATGAGTTAGCCCAACATTATTTAGCTTCTCATAACATTATGGCAATTAGAAGAATTAAACGCTCTGATATGGAGAAAATGACAAAATCAACATCAGCGAGGATAATTTCGGATATAAAAACAATCACTCCCGAAGATCTAGGTAATGCGGAACATATTGAAGAAAAAAGCATAGGAAAAGACAAAATGATCTTTGTGGAACGTTGTTCAAACCCGAAATCAATAAGTATATTGATCAGAGGGAGTACAAAGCATATTGTTGAAGAAGCAGAGAGATCTTTTAAGAACTGCTTAAGCATCGTAAAAAAAGTTATCGAATATCCAAAAATAGTTCCTGGTGCGGGAGCAATTGAAATAGAATTATCTAAACAGATCAGAAATTACTCTCAAACTATTAGTACAAGAGAATCTATTGCGGTAGAAAGTTTTGCAGATGCTTTAGAATCGATTCCATTTTGTTTGGCAGATAATTCAGGTATTGATACAATGGAAACTATTGCAGATCTTCGAGCCAAACATGAACAAAAAAACGGAAAAAACTACGGAATAAATCTTGAAACCCGTAAATCCTTTGATGCATTGAAAGCGGGGATTATAGAACCGTCAATTTTAAATGAACAAGCGCTTTCTAGTGCAACAGAATTATGTATGATGCTCATAAGAATTGATGAAATAATTGCAGCGTCAAAATCAAGTGGCGGTTAACATATACAAATTATTCCGTTTTCGAAGATAATTATGTTTTTCTTTATTTTCTTTTTATATTTTTAAAAATATTTCAAAAAAACCCCAGATCTTTTGTTGTAATGATCGAATTTTAAATCTCATTTTGAAATCAAAAGATGATCAAATGACCAGAAGCCGGATTCGCATTACTATTTTCGAGTCTCGATATAAATCACAAAGGTCTTATAGTTCCTTGTTAATAGATCTATACATTAATCTAGCAACTTATCTAAATGAAAGTAAACTTGTGAAATTGAACTAATTACAAAAATAAATAAGGTGTTTTTAGCTTATATCTTTTCAACTTAAACGTAATTTTATAAACAAAGGACAGAAAAAATGAGTGTTCGTGAGGTTTTAGTAAAATACTTATCAACGATTTTAAGATCATCAAAAGCAACCCTTCTTGTCTTACTCTCTGATGAAAATGGGCTATCTATTGCTAGAATCGGACGATCATCTGACTTAAATTTGGATCCAAATGCAATAACAAGTATATCAGCAGCTGCATTTTCAGCAGCAGAAGAAAATTGGATCGATTTAAGCATTCAAGATCAGATTATTGCTTTTTCATTTTTTGAAAAAATTTGCCTAATAACTGTTCGTGTTGGAAAAACTTTGTTAACAATTGTCCATGATTACAACGTAGAATGGCCACTTAATGCTGATAACATTGGTTCATGCATATTTCATCTTAAAAAAGAGCTCAATAACTTTTTTGAAGTTAATGTCAATGAAACTGATGTTATGATTGAAAATTTCAGTAATAATGTGAGGAGCGCAATTTATCTTTTTGGAATGGGTACTGAAATACCATTTGCAACTTATACTTCGACAAATTCCTCTGAAATCGAAATTATGCAAAATATTAGTAATATTTTAGATTCAGTACAAAACCCAGTTTTAGCAATACATACTTTGGTTACACCAGGGGGATTAACTATTGATCAAAGAAATTCGGGAATGGTGAAAATCCCTATAAGTACTGAGGCGTTTAGTGCCAATGCAAATGTTGCATTTCAAAAAATGATTGAAGAAGCGGGATCATTGAATATAGGAGAATTATTGTCTTTTTTATGTATTTCAGGTGAAGATCCTGATTCTTTTTATGGAATTCTTGCAGCACCTTCAGGTAAGCTCACTTTTACTGATTCTACAACATCGGCTTCCAGTTCTCAAGATATAACATTTATTACGCTTTTCCCGTTGACATATGGTGCGATTCCGATTTTAGGGGAAGCAAGAAATATCATATATTCAATATTAGAAGTGATTGGCGCTAACAAGATTGCTGAGGGTTTTATTAATAGTGTAAATTCTCTTTCAGCGGCAAAATTTGGATAAATTTAGAATTTTATATCTCTTTCACAAAATTGGTTAAAATGGGATTAGACCAAATTAAATTGTATGCAATCAATTATAGGCAATGCGATCCGAAAAAATGTAGCTGTCTTAAGCTTAGTAGATTTAATTTAATTAAAATTGTTCGGAGCGTAAAAAATCTTCATAGAAAAACTATTATTTTAACTCCCTTTGCAGAAAAAACAATTGATTCAGATGATAAAGATATTATTAAAAGCTACGGATTAGCAGTAATTGATTGCTCATGGAATAAATCAAAATATATCTTAAAAAAAAGGTTCAGAACGGGACGAAAATTACCCAGATTATTAGCAGCGAACCCGGTAAATTATGGGAAATGGGAAAAACTAAGTTCTGTTGAAGCTCTTGCTGGAGCACTAATTTTAACTGGTTTTTCAAATGTTGCAGATAATTTGCTATCTAAATTTTCATGGGGTTTCTCTTTCATTGATATAAATGAAATTTTTGATAGATTTCAAGATGCAGAGAGAGGGATTTGAACCCTCGAACTCCTATGAGACTGGATTCTAAGTCCAGCGCCTTTAACCAAGCTTGGCGATCCCTGCTTTGTAAGATTAGAAATTTTTGGATTAATAAAAGTTTTTTTTATTCTCACATTCTATTGTTTGGATTTAAGAAAATTAATTTTAAGAAAATATAATTCAAATCCAACAATTCTTTTAATATTTTAATAATGTCTTGATTATAAGAGTTCTCCGAGAAAATTAGTGTTTAATTAGTAAAGATGTTATGTAGATGTTATTTCAATATTTTAATTCTCGCCATTTAATTTGAGTTAAAAGATATAGATGATCTACCATGGAATCCTTAATTCGAAATGCTCAAAAACATCTTTCTAAAAAACCCCAGATTAAACAAAAAATCGGACAAGCAAACATAATAATTGTTGGAGCGGGTGGAGCAGGTAATAATACTATAGATAGGCTCATGAAAATAGGAATAATAGGAGCTACGTGTATAGGGATTAATACCGATCAACAACACTTAGATGCTATTGAAGCTGATGACAAAAAATTGATTGGGAGAAACTTAACACGTGGGCTTGGGGCAGGGGGTCAACCTGAAATTGGGAGAGCCGCGGCTGAAGAGTCCAAAAATGATTTAGAGATTATGTTAAAGGATATGGATTTGGTTTTTGTTACTTGCGGGTTAGGTGGAGGTACTGGAACAGGAAGCGCACCAGTTGTTGCGGAAGTTGCTAAAATGAATGGGGCAATAGTTGTGGGAGTTGTAACTTTGCCTTTTAAAACTGAAATGGGGAGAATGTCTAAAGCCAAAGACGGTTTAAAGAAATTAAGGCAATTTGTAGATACATTAATCGTGATTGATAATAACAAATTATTAGAAATAGCACCTGATTTACCTATAATTGAAGCATTTTCGTTAGCAGATGAAGTTTTAGCGACAATGGTTAAAGGAATAACCGAAACAATATCTATGCCTTCATTAATTAATCTGGATTATGCGGATGTACACACAATTTTAACAACAGGAGGAGTAGCTATCGTCGGAATTGGGGAATCTGGAGACTCGAATGGTAATAGAGTTGAAGAGGCAATTAATGATGCATTAAGTTCCCCTCTTTTGGAACTAGATATCACTGGTGCGAAAGGAGCATTAATTCACGTAACGGGTGGAAATGATATGACCCTAACAGAAGCAAATGAAGTATCAAGAATCGTAAGCAGGAGAATGGATAAAAAGGCCATGGTAATATGGGGTGCAAGAGTTGATCCTAATCTTAATGGATATCTAAGAGTGATGCTTCTAATAACAGGAATTAGATCACCCCAAATATTTGGTTCTTCAATTTCAAATGAGGAGTATTTCAAGGAACGCAATCCTCTATTACGAAATTTGCCTAAACCAAAATTATCGGATGATTTATTTAACCTATCAGAAATTTCCTCTAATTTAGATGGGGAATAGTTCCTTTCGATGAGAACTTCGAATATTTTCATCCATTAATTTGTGTAATTTTTATAGATTATTTATTACATATAGACATGTTTCCTGACAATCAAGTCGTTTTAGAGGATGAACATCTAAATCTTGTTTCTGATGAAGAAGATGACTCTGAAGAAATACTTAATTTATTAAATTGTTACCTTCCGTTATTTGAAGTTGAAAAATCATACTATTTCAATTCATACGGGGTTTTTTTAAGAGAGAAACATTCACCCTTCAGACTTATATCATTTTTCAAGCATTTTGAAGAAAATTCTTATGAAATTAGGTCAGAAATATTATCTGACGATGATTCACGACAACTGATTTTCCATTATGTTGGAAACAGAAAGGAGTGTATTAGGCTTCTAAAAGTGGTGATATTAGGGTGGGACCAAATGGACGGGTTGTTAAAAAGAATAAAAGAAATTCGAGGTATGTGAACGCCACTAACTAAAACTCGGCTTCCAATTTTCTTGGAATTCTTGTTCTTTTCGTTCTCGTGATTTCTTTAAAAGAAAATTTAATACTACATGATGAGGTAATCCATCCAATAACATATTTACTGCTTTTCTAGCGATTTTCAGACTTTCAAAATCTCCAATAAGACCTATTGTTTTGTTTTCGGGATAAATGGAAACAAAAACGTTACTATATTGCTCGATTGCATTTCTCATTCTTCCTTTTTCTCCAATGAGCCTTCCCATCAATCTTTTGTTTTTCTTTTCAGAATTTCCTACAATTTTTTCTAGGTAGAGTTTCTCAATTGAATAATCTTGTAAAAGCAGTTTAAATGCTTTTTTCGGCTTAAAACCGATATTAATCGCTTGAATAATATTTTCTGCTAACCAAACTGAAAATGATGGTGCAATATCTATGTTTTCATTTAAAATTTCTTCAAAATCCTCATCATTAAGAACTTCAACATATTCGGGATCCGATGATTCATCCTTATTTTTTGTCTCCGTTGATATTTCAACCGGAGTAATTACATATTCTCCCGTAGCGCTATCAATAACAATATTAGTATTTGTTAATTTCTCAATAGTTCTTTTGATGCTACCATTTTTACCAATTAGAACGGCTAGACGATCTTTATTCATCATTTTAAATCCCTACACACCATTTAAGTAATTAAAAAAAGACATTTGAAAATTAAAACGAACAATAAAATTATAATTTAATGATTTTTCATTTTCTCAATTATTTACTATCCAACACTACAAATCATTTTCAAAGAATAAAAGTTGAAAATTACTCATTTTCTATTATCTCATAAAATAAATCTAATGGATCTGGTAGTTTAACTCCCAATTTTTCATAAAATTTATAAATGTTTTTAATATCTCTGACCAAAAATGTTTTTGCTTTGGGATGTTGAATGCTAACGGCTTGACTTACATCGATAAGATATTGTTTATTTTCAAAGTAAAGTATGTTATATTCGCTCAAATCCCCATGAACCAATTTTGCTTTCTGATATAAATCTTTTATATTTTGTATGGATAATTCCATTTCTTTGACTGGATCTTTTATATCAGTGATTGAATCTTTTAATTTTTTTGCAGGAGTTCCGTTATTTTGGCCAATATACGTCATAATTAAAATATTAGCCTTAAAGAATAGGGGTTCAGGGCTAAGAAGATTGTTTCCGTAAATCTGTTTTAGATTTCTAAATTCTTTCTTACACCAAGTATAAATTATTTTATCAGGAGAAGTCCCAATTTTTTTAAACCTTGGATCTCCTATAATATAATTCTTCATCCAACGAGCACTTTGAATATCGATTTTATAAATTTTAATAGCTAGAGGGATTTTTTCCCTTCCATATGCAAAATATACATTAGCTTCTTTCCCTTGAGAGATAATTCCCACAATTTTTTGAATTTTACCGGAATTCAATAATGTCCTAAGATTGCTAATAGTTCTCCCATCAAAAACTCGTTGGTATGCATCTCTATCTTCAGAGCTTTTATTTTTTATTTTTAATGAATCCTTTTTCCTGTCCAGTTCAGTTATCTTTCTTTCTAGGTTAGGCATTCTCATTTAAGCTCCTATTTTTGTTGGAATTTATCACGATTATGTTTTTTTTTTCAAAAAACTTCATCTTTTTTAGTATCAGATTTTTTGATTCAATATTTTCTAAATAAACTTCTTTATTCGATATTCTTTTAATTGTAAATTGTTTTTTGTTAATTTCTAATAGATCACCTTTCTCTAAAGGTATAATACGAATAAGGAGATAAATCCGATATAAGTCTCCTCCTGTAGTTGGATTTTTTCCAACTAATTTTTTTGAAATTTTATTAATTGAGTAGTATCGTGTATCCATGAAAGATTTTATTTTTTTTATTAAACTTTTATTGCTGAGTTTTATGTTATACCCGTTAATTGACTTTTCAATTTCAATAATGAAAGATTCATAGTTATTCAGATGGATTGCGTTGACATATTTTTTAATGTCTTCAACAATTTTATTAAGATCTATTTTTTTCAAATTACTGTTTCTTAATTGAATAACTGCTTCAAATCTTTTCCCATGTATTTTTGCACAATTAGGACAAGTAGTCCTTTTTATCTTTATCATACATTCAGTAGATTTCTGTCGATCTTCATTTGAACTATTTCCTGTTATATTGCAAATAATATAATTTCCTTTGGAATATTCGAAGGATTCATAATCAAATTCAATTTTGAAATCCATACTTTTTTTTGATGATATTTTATCGAGAATGTTTGTCTTTAATGCATTTTCTATTAATTTTACAAAATCTACTTCAGTAAAGGCTTTCCAATTACTCTTATCTAAACTTTCTGATAAACTAAAAGAATTACATTCATTGCATATGTAAACAATATATTCTTCTTTTAAATTAAATAATGGAAATTTTTCATAGTAACAACCCGAGCAAATATATCCTTGATGAAATTCATCTCTACTTATTTCTTTTCCACATTTTGCGCAAAAACGCTTTAACATAAAAATACATGCTCCTGACTAAATTACTAATTTCATAGCTATGGGAATATCATCGAAATATAATACGGAATCTTCCGTTATCAAACCGTGTTGAATACACGCTTTAATTATGTTTGAACCTGCAATATTGAAATTGTTACTTCTTTGCAATATGAATAATACATCTTCAATTTTCTTAAGTTCACCTTTATAAAAACCATCAGAGATATGAATTTTTATTTTTTTACCTTGGAGAGTTTTGCCTAGTATATCTTCATCACACGCTGCAATTACTTGACCTAGTTCTTGTTTATGTATTTTTAAATAAAATGATTCTATAGTCATTGATTTACACAATTTCTTTCTCTAATACTTTTACATTCTAATAAAGGTAAAATACATTTGGACCGTTTTTCAATAAAGAAAAAATTGAAAAGTTCATCCATTTTCAAGATTAAGCATAAAAATGATTATTATGATTGAATATTAAATCACTAAAGTGTCAAGTTGAAAATACCATTTATAATTTAACAATACGTCGTGTGCCACACGCTTGGCAAATTAAAACATGATTTCTTCCGTCCTTTATAATAGTGGTATCTGGCTTTCCACAAGTTTGACATATAACATATTCTTTAGCAAAATTAGCAATCTGAGCGTTAATTGAAGATTTTTTTAAAACACTTTTTAAAACAGCGCGACCGGATGATTTCTGAATATCTCCTGCTGCACCTAATTCTTTACATATTTTTTTGAAAAAATGTCGATCATCGCATCCAAGTTCGGTAACAATGTTCCGGAAATTTTTTATGATCGTTGTTTTTCCCTCGTAATCCAAATCGACTTCGGGTACGATCCATCTTTTTTGTTCCTTTACTTCTTTAGGTATTTGTTCTAATGCTTTATCTAACAATTTAAAATAATCGCTTTCATCCAAATCGAATCACCTATTAGATTGAGATAGTAATTTAACAATAATATTCAAAAATGAATAATAAAATTGTTGTATTCCATCATAATGCAATCATTCTAATGAAATTTATTGTTTTTTGCAGATTTTCAAAGTCAAAATATTTTAATTTAATTTATAAATATTCTTTGAAATTTTAAATATCTTCGAATTTAAGGCCATTTTTTTTAAAATATCCTCAATTAAATCAACATTTCCACCAATTATTCCAATTAAAGTATTTAATTCAACTCCATCGCCTTTATCATGAGATTTAATGACTTTTACTAATTTTTCTTCAAGTTCGTCTTCATCAATATCATCGATAAAATCGTCAAACTCTCCAAATTCCTCAGAATTGTATTTTTCTTCTTTAAACTCAGTTTTTTTTGAATTTGAAGGTTTTTCAAAGGATTCTTCTTCAATTTCTTCTATAAATATAGATTCCTTTTCAACATTCTTGATTAAAGATAAATCACGTTTTCCATTTTTTTTCAAAAATTTGATCATTTCTAATTCGTGTAACATTTCTTCATTTGGATTATCTATTTTGTTGACAATTTCACCATTAATTTGAATATTATCGTTGTAGGTTGACATTCTTCCCACGACTTGAATTAGATCTCCCCTTATAATTCGTTGATCTAGTTTTTCTGACACATTCCAAAAATTCACCCAAATAATGCTTGTACCATCATCGATTTGAAAACTAAGTCTTTTACTTGATCCTTGTGAAGATTTTATCATTTCCTCCTCTTGATTCGGATTCAATTGTATTTTTTTAAAAATCACAGTTCCAACAATCTTGGTCCTATTAACTAGACCATAAATCGTATTAATACCTTTTTCATCCTTACTATAAATTCCTTCTTTTAAATCTACTATTCTACACCTAATCGTGGGAGCACTTTTTCTATTTTGATCTGTATTAGACATTATCATTCAATTTAAGATGGTTTTTCTTACATGAAGAATAGGAAGATTAAAATTTTTTACTTTTCCATTACAAAAATATCTCTTAGTTAATGAAAAATGCTTGATTTTGTTAAATAATGGTTTTTTTTATCAAGGAACACTATTTGAGGGAATTTATATGGAAATCTATTTGAAAAAGTGAGTGAGTAGGCCCCACAATTGGTCACCATTATTTTATCTCCAATTGAACAGTCCTTTACAAAATTATATTTTTTTGCGAGAATATCAATATCAGATGAAGTAATGCCATGAATGTTTATGGGGGTGTTATAGTTTTTTGGAGTATGATTTAGATTATAAAATCTATGTGCATTTTTTGCAAAACGGGGTAAAATGTAACCACCGGCATTCACATATATCAGTTTTCGTTTTGGAAAATTATTAATTATTTCAATAATTGCAACCCCTGTGTCACCAACAATAAATCTTCCAGGTTCAAAATAATAGGTGATATTTTTATGACCATAATTTTCAACTGTTGTTTTTATCTCTCTAAAGATCATTTTTAGCATATCTTTTTTACAAGCAGATGCATTTGGAAAACCCCCTCCAAAATCAAAAATTTGTGGAGTCAAAATCCCTAAATTCTCAAGTTTACAAGCTAAATTTGAGATAAATTTGGCATTAGAAACATATTTCTCGATTATATTCAGTTGAGTACCGTAGTGAGACAATATTCCAACTGCTTTTAGATTATTAAGTTTCCCAAATTCTTTGGACAGTAATTGTAATGTTTCATCATCATCGAATAGACCTAAATAAGAGTTCTTTTTATTGGATTTAAATCTCAAAATAACTCTTATTTTAGATTGGTTCTTAATAACTGCTATTTTATTTAGCTTTTTTAAATCCTCAATTGAATAGATCACAAATATTGGATTTTTCTCTTCCAATACCGAATTTATAAGGGTTTTTGTCAAGTATGGTCCTCCAACTAAAAGATTATCTGCATTAAAACCATTTTTTTTAATTAAATTATATTCTAATTCTGATATAATCTCAAAAGGAACACTACTACCGCTGATTGTTTTTAGAATTTCTTCTAAATAATTAGCTTTGGTGGAATAAAAAAAACAGTAAGAGTTAAAAACATCTGCAAGTGTATCTTCGAACGTTTGAACATTTTTAGTGATTTTATCTCTTAAAAAAACAAAAAACGGAGTTTTATAATATTTATATAGGTCGGAAATCGGAGTTTTATCCAAATAAAATGAATTTTTCTCGAAAGTTATGAAATTATTTCCAAAAATAGGTTTCCCCATTAATGACTACCAATTTTTTGTTTGAAAAATTTGATTATTTTACTAAAAATATATGTATGAAATTCTAAAAAACCTTTTTTAAAAAAATTTGGATTATTAAAACAGTTGAAAAAAAATTTGGATAAACTTTGAAGTAACATGTTAAATGTAAAGTGTTTTCTCTCGTTCAAAGACATTCTCAATTTGTTGATAATTTTTCAATTCTTCCTCTAATTTTTTTCTTTTTTCTTTCAAATCATTAGCAAGCTCGCTTATTTTATCGTTAGAAAACACTGCTTCGATCGGAAGGTTATAATATTCTACAATAAATCGGAGTAATGAAACAGAAGCATTCAAATCCGTAAATCCGTCATTAATATTAGGGGGATTTTCAGTTTCAGCTAAAAATACGTTTCCTTTAATCCCAAATCTTGCTTTTGCTAAGGTTGGAATCAAACCATTTGCGCCTATTATTACTCCTTTAGAAATTCTTTGACATCCTCCAAAATCTTTGATATTAAATTCATTTGTACTAGTAATATATATTTTTATATCACCAGACAATTGCTTTTTTCCTGGAAAGGCACCAAGAGCAATTATCTCTTTAACTCTTAATTTCATTAATATCTCAGCTAGTAAATCCGAAACTTCATAAATCCCTTTAGGAGTCATTGCTTGCGCATCAGCAGTAACTAGAATAATATCTCTTTTCCTTTTCGGATCAAAATATGTCAATATTTCTGCCTTTGGGGTGCTTAATATTGATTCGTCGATGATTG
>SDBS01005731.1_pt1 | contig 12077 bp, 6 predicted proteins | sample 2277091 | NCBI WGS metagenome assembly SDBS01 (sample SAMN10404972, study PRJNA504765) | marine sediment metagenome | isolation source: marine sediment core GS10_PC15, 163 cmbsf | place: Arctic Ocean: Southern Knipovich Ridge | collected 2010 | reverse complement strand
GTTTCATGAGAATTTTTCATATTCTTCTTGGGATAATTTTGTGCCCGATGTGTTTCAAATGAGTCAGGCTTCTCAAATCTTTTTTGATGTATCGGCAATTTGTGGTTTGAGTATTCTGAGTGGCCATCAGGAACTTGGCGCTCCTGGAGCCTTTATTGCAAGCTTTGCGAGGCTGTGGGATGGAACCCAGGCGGTAGCACCCACGGTAGTTAATCCAATTCCGGATCAATTCGTTGATGTAGGGGTGCCATTTGATTATTCTTTATCTTGGAAAAGTATTTTTAACGTGTCAAAAAATACTACGCTTTCACTGAAGGCAACTCTTAGTAATGGAAATCCTTTGCCTGTATGGCTTAATTTTGAAATTGAGCCGTATGCAATCAGCAATTATAGTGCAACAGGTGCATCTGATGTTAAATTATATGATGAAATTTTATTTGTGACTCGTGATGCTGGTGCATTTTCGGGATTATTAGTATTAAATGCAACTAATCGTAGTAATTTAATATATTTAAATCAGTATATTTCTCCAAGCTCTTGTTATGGGGTTGATATTATAAATAATACATTGGCTTTGGCTGCGATGGAGTCAGGGCTGATAATGTTTGATGTTAGTAATTTACCTACATTAGAACTAAAAAGCAGTTACAATACAACAGGTGCTGTAAGGCGTGTTAATTTTATCGGCGGCTTTCTTTGCACTTCAGATATTGGAGCGGGCTTAGTTAATTTTTATAATTATAGTGATCTTTCCTCGCTGTCACATTTGGGGGCAGTTAATACATCGGGCACTGCTTATGAGTCAGCGTATTTGCCAGTGGAAGATCAGCTTGTCGTATCTGATGGCGATTTTGGTGCTCAACTGTATCGAGTTAATAATTTTTCACAATCGCAACATTTAGATGGATATGATACGCCAGAATATGCTGGTGCGCTCTGTTTTGACTATATTAGGAAAGTGGCTTTTGTGATAGATGAGACGTCCATTTTTGCTTTTAATGTTACTAATGATTCGCTGCAATATTTATATGATTACTACTTTGGAGGAAGAAGTTATGCATGTGATTTAAAGGGGTATACACTCTTTATTGTAAATAATAATTTCGGATTGCATGTTTTTGATGTTAGAAATCTAAATAATGCAACTTTGCTCAAGATTTTCAATATTTTTAATTTACCGGCAGGTTTAGATGTTTTTGGACATCTAGTGGTGGTTGGAGACTATAACTTTGGCGCCCACCTGATTGGAATAGATCGCTGGCGATTTTTTGGTACGCCACTATCTAGAGGCATCTATACAATTGATTTGACCGCTTGCGATGAGCAATTTCAATGTGAGACTGATCAATTTTCTATTAATGTTGGTAACGTAACTACAACAACAACTACTACAACAACAACAAGCACCACAACTCAATCTCAAACTGAAATTCAACCAGTGCCGTCTGCGTATTTTAAAACGATTGGGGGTAATGGCACTGACATAGGGTTTTCACTACAAATCACGTCTTCAGGTGAAACACTTGCAGTTGGTATGACGAATAGTTTTGGATCAGAGTTTGTTTCGTTTGTTGAAAGGTATTCGGAAGGTGGCGATCTAACTCGATTTAAAACATTTAGTGCAGGCGGATTTAATTTTGCTGCCAATATCAATCTTATGCCTGATGGTAGTTATTATATAACAGGAGGAACAGATAATGGTGGAATAGGCGGGAGAGATGGATTTATAAATAAATTTTTTCAAAACGATACGATTGATTGGAGCAATGTTTATGGTGGTTTGTTAGATGATGCTTTAGGAGCACTTGATCGCATGTCAAATGGAGATTTGTGGATGGTGTTTGTCGGGAAGAGTTATGGCGCAGGTGATGTAGATAGCCAAATCGTTAAGATGAATAGCGCAGGTATTCCAATTAGCGCGAAAAATTTTGGTAGTGAGGGGACTGAAGAGCTATTTACGGTAGAAAAAACAAGTGATGGTGGTGCTTATTATGGAGGTTATTCTACAAGCACGAGTTATGGAGTGCAAAATGCCGATGCGGTCCTTTTGCGAGTTAACCAAGATGGGGAATTAGATTGGGGTAAATTGTTTGGTGCTTCTGAATGGGATGCTGTAAAAAGTTTGCGTGTGAATTCAAATAATGATGTTTTGATAACCGGACATTTGGGGAATGCGGGCAATAGAACGGGGTATGTTGCACAGTTTTTTTCAAACGGAACTTTAGCATGGGCAAATCAATTTACCCATGTAGAAGATGTGTTTTTTCATCATATGAAGGTCACGCCTAATAACGAAATTTTGCTTTTGGGAGGTCTAGGTTCTTTTTCAAATCACAGTCTCATTTTAGCTCGAACGCATGAAACTAATGGATTGATAAGTGTTAAAAAAATCGCACATATTGGGGTGTGGGCTAGTGACTTTTGTTTCGATTTAGAGGTTGATAGTTTGGGTGCGCCAAGAATCTTTGGTTATACAGACTATTATAATGCTGTTAATAGTGATTTAATGCTTTCCCAGCTGGATTTTGAAGATGATATTTTGGGTTGTTCTGAAAATGAAGATATTACATCAAGTTTTGGGTACGGTCCATTTGATTTAAATGTTAGAAGTTTTTTTCCGGTGCTAGTTAATATTACGCTCTCTTGGCAAGCTTGGAATCCTGTTATAGTTGATCGTATATTGTCAGAACAGACTATTTGCGAATATTTTCCGACAACAACAAGCACCACAACTCAATCTCAAACTGAAATCCAACCAGTACCGTCTGCGTATTTTAAAACGATTGGGGGGGTAAGTGACGATGTTGGTAAATTTATTCGACTAACAAATGATGGTGGAAGTTTTGTAACAGGTACGACTGATAGCTATGGAGCTGGCCTGGTTGATGTGTTTCTGCAGCGATTTTCGAAAGATGGGACTTTGTTATGGACTAAGACATTTGGAGGTATTGGCCATGAAGAAAGTTGGTCGCTCCAACTTACCTCCCTTGGTGAGCCTGTTATTTTAGGCCTCACAGATAGTTCTGGCGTTGGAGGCGCAGATGGTTTTCTTTTACGTTGTTCAACCAATGGTGCAGTCATTTGGGCAAAAACTTTCGGAGGTATAGGCACAGAATTTGCCTATGATCTACAGGTAACAACTAACGGAAAAATATTTGTTTCAGGTCGTACTACAAGCTCTGGAGCGGGAAATAATGATGTTTTTTTAGCGGAATTTTCTGAAGCGGATGGTTCTTTAGTTTGGGCGAAGACGCTTGGAGGAAGTGGAGATGATGTTGCCAGAGGGCTTCATTTAACAGCTGATGATCATTTGCTGCAGATAGGGCATACATCAAGTTATGGTGTTGGTGATTCAGATGTGTTGCTTACCAGATTTTTTAATAATGGGACTTTGGATTGGGCCAATATGTATGGAGGAGAGTTTGAAGATATAGGTATGGCGTTAAAAGTGATGCCTGATGGAGGATGTGTTCTTACAGGATGGACGGAAAGTTATGGTGCTGGAACTCATGATTTTTTACTTGTGCGTGTTGCAGAAAATGGTTCATTAATATGGGCTACAGCTCTTGGCGGACTAATTGGTGATCATAGTTACTTTGTTGATACGTTAGCGAATGGTGACATACTTGTGATGGGCGGCTCAAGAAGTTTTGATTTAGGTGAGTTTGCTGTCCTTTATGCGCGTTTTAATTCATCTGGTGATTTAATTTGGGCAAAAACACTCGGGGGAGAACTTGATGATTTTGGTTACTCTTTTCAGCCGACTGCCGATGGTGGGTTTATTTCAACTGGTCGTACAGCAAATTATGGTATCGGTGGTTTGGATACATTGATTGCAAAATTTGACAGTAATGGAAATATCCCTGGGTGTCCTGCAATTCGTGATGTTACCGCAAACTTAACCGTGACGTCATTTAGTCCTATCGTTACTCCCATTATACCAACTGTTCAATCCTTTGCGCTAACGGTTCAAGATTGGCCTATCCAAGCCGTCGATCAATCTCCAACCGTGCAAACGCACTGTGAACATTTTCCGACAACCAGTTCAACCAGTTCAAGCAGTTCAAGTAGTTCGAAGAGTACTCTGCCATCTGGTTCTCAAAATAGTATTGTAACTAGTAGTTCTAGCTTTTTTAAATCAAGCACAGATTTACCACCAACAAGTTCAAATATATTTCAAACAACCTCTGATTTGTCTCAAGCTTTAACAAGCAGTCAGCAGCAGCAATCGTCGAATACGGGTATGGGCTCCTCAAGTTCAAGTTTTGTACTCAGTTCAGGCGATGGATTGCCCATATTATATATTGTTCTTATATCTGCTGGAATTGGTCTTGCTGTTCTTGTGTGTGCAGTTGGTGGTTGTATTACTTACAAAATTGTGACTCATTCTGCAGCAGATGAAGAGCAAGAGGTGGATTTAGGTTTTGATTTGGATGAGCACGATACAAGTAGGATGAGTACTTTACCTAGACGTATTAATTCTACTTATGGCCCAACCTCTGAAGTCAGGGCTAATAGCGAGAGTCAATATTGTATGACTCCAACAACATTTAGTACTATGGCAAAAGTTTCGGATGAGGAAGGAAGTGGCGAGTCTGAGGGAGAACAAATTACATATGCTTCGTTGGCAAATTTTGTTGAAGATCCTAACCAAGTGCAAGATTGTAACAAAAGACCCGGTGCTAACTTCTGAGGTTATTTTCAGATTTAGCTTAGTGAAGATTGTACGCCTATTAAATGTTTTTTCGATTTAATCGATTAATGAAGCAATCTTTATTAGAAATTAGTCGGCTTAGACGTTATTATATCCCTCATGGAAACGGATCACCACACACAACATGAGCTTGATTTGCCTGAATCGCTTGGTTTTCGATTGCGACAAAAACGTGAGGATATAGGTTATAGCATTGAAGATGCTGCTGATCGTCTTCGTTTGTCAGCAAATGTGATTAAAATGATCGAGGCTGATCAGTATGCTGGAAAGAACAATACGGTTTTTATGCGCGGGTATGTGCGTTCGTATGCTCGATTGTTGGGAGTTTCTGGCAAAGATGTGCAGACAACGTTTATTGCGATGGGTTTGATTGAGACAGCTGAGGCTGTTGATCCGGTAAAGTTTAATACAACACAGCGAAGTGCGAAAGATAGGCCAATGAAAATTGTCACTTATTCGATTATCACGCTGTTAATTATCTTGGTGCTAATTTGGCGCTATTTAAGTCATTGAGGAATTTTCATGTTACAAGCAATTAGAGGAATGAACGATATTTTGCCAAATGACACGCCCCTTTGGCAAGCTGTTGAAGCGGCATTTAAATCGTTAATGAATCGTTATGGTTATCAAGAGATTCGATTTCCCATTGTTGAAAATACAAATTTATTTAAAAGAACAATTGGAGTGCAAACCGACATCGTTGAAAAAGAAATGTATACGTTCGAAGATCGTAATGGCGATAGTTTGACATTGCGGCCAGAAGGCACCGCTTGTTGCATTAGGGCCGGGCTTGAACATGGTTTGTTTTATAATCAAGTTCAACGACTTTGGTATATGGGCCCAATGTTTAGACATGAAAAACCACAAAAGGGTCGTTATCGACAATTTTATCAGTTTGGCGTTGAAGTGATTGGTTTGAAAGGCCCAGATATTGATGCAGAAATTATTTTAATGATGGCGCGCTTTTGGAAAGAATTGGGTTTATCTGATCATATTAAGTTGGAGATCAATTCATTAGGAACACCAGAGTCCCGTAGTGTTTATCGTAAAAATTTATTTAATTATTTGAAAGCAAATCAACATATTTTAGATGAAGATTCAGAAAGACGTTTATATGATAATCCAATGCGAGTGTTAGATAGTAAACATCCAAACATGCAAGGTTTGATTGCCAATGCGCCAAATATTTTGGAGTATTTAGATGATGATGCAAAAAAACATTTTGATCATTTATGTCAGACGTTAGATGCGGCTGGATTAACTTATGAAATAAACCCGCGATTAGTGCGAGGTTTAGATTATTACACGCATACCGTATTTGAATGGGTGACAGATGCGCTTGGATCGCAGAATGCCGTTTGTGCTGGTGGACGTTTTGATGGGTTGGTGGAATTATTGGGTGGAAAAGCGACGCCTGGTATTGGTTTTGCAATGGGCATCGAACGGCTTATTGCTTTGATGGAAAAATTTAATCTGTCGATGAGGGCGGATGTTGATCCACACGTTTATATGATGTTTATGGGCGAAAAATCAGAGAGAGCAGGAGTTTTGCTTGCTGAAAAATTACGAACAGATTTGCCTGATTTGAAAGTGCTTATGCATTGCGGTGGTGGTGCTTTAAAAAATCAATTTAAAAAAGCGGATAAAAGCGGTGCAAAAATTGCACTTATTCTGGGTGATGAAGAAATAAAAAATGAATCAATTACTATTAAATTTTTGCGAGAAGAAAGGGAACAAGAGACAATCGAGCAATCAAAACTTCAAGTGTTTCTTGAAAAAATGTTTTAAGCTGAATAAGTCAATCATAGAAGATGCTGTTTTTCATGGTCTGCTTGGGCTTGTAGATCGGTTATACTTCAAACCTCTCTTTTTAAAAACATCTTCTGAAATTATCTTTTGATAACAATCTTTTCGTCATTTAAACTTTTTTGGCAATTATGATGTCTTGAAAGCTTAAAAACTCATCTCTTCCGCACCAGCTTCCGTATTTTGTAGCTAATTGTTCAAAATGATATTGCGAATATAACTGATCAACAAAACTTTCATCAAAAGCGACTGAGTGTTCATCACCCTGATTTTTAAGCTTAGCAGGGGCATCTGGCAGCGTATAATTAAAATTGATCACACTCTTGCCATTCTCCATTAATCGATTTGACTCATCGTTGAGTAAGAACCAAGTAATTAAGCACCGACCATTTGGCTTAAGAACACGAGAAATTTCTTTTAAATAATTCTCCACATCGCCAGGAAGCAAATGAGTAAAAACAGAAGTTAGAAAAACAAAATCAAAATAATTATCTTTATAGGGAAATTTGTAGTCACAGCCATGAAACTTACCTTCAGGGTTGTAGGGCTTGTTGCAAATATCTGCCACTTGAAAATGAAAGTTTTTATATTTCTTGGTAATGTTTTCATTACACCAATCAATTCCATGCGGGACAACATCAAACCCCTCATAGGTGGCATTTTCTGATAAATATTTTGTTAAAGGTATTGCCATACGACCGATACCACAGCCAACGTCCAAAACTTTTTCATCGGGCTGTAAATTTCCTAGACTTAAAAAATATTCAAAAAATTCTTTTCCTGTTTCAACAAACTTACTATTTCCAACATAACCTTTCCCTTTTTTAGGCGGTTTAATATCTTTATTCGGCAATAAAATAGAAAGTAGTTTTTTAAGCATAATAATTCCTTCTTAGTTAAAAATCACAAGTTAAATTAAGCAACAACAAGTTAATAAACCCTTCAAACTTTTCAGTTAAGGCAGCTCGCAACACCTTCTGTTGCAGGTTTCATCCCATTGTCACCCTGTTTCCAGGACACACTTCGCCCTGTTATTCGAAAAATTCAATAGCATCAGAAAGCAGGAGAATTTCGTCAATATTTAGGTCAAGCGGCAAATTATTAATAATCTGAGGGCGCGCGACTCACTTTCTATTATATTGCACTCAGCTTAATTTTTTGTAAGATACTGAATTGGGGATAAAAGGTCAAGAGACTCATGAAGTCTTTCGCCATTATGCCAAAGTAAATATTTGATCATTTTATTGTTAAAAGTCTCGAGATTCTCCAGCAAGTCACCATAGTGCTAATTAATGGATTTTTCATGAATGATTCGATTAAAGCGTTCACGATAGTTTGACTTTGCAGTCTGAAGTCATGGCTTTCTGCATTGGACGTTAATGTGCAAAAATTTATTTGATGGGATACTAGTAAATTAGTCATACATTCGTTTATAATGACTGCCATTTCATTGTCTTGGAGGGTCGATTGTGACCGATTATATGACAGAGGCAGAGCAGATAGCTCTGTTAAAGAAACTTTGGAAGGAATACGGTATTCCTGCAGTTATCGGCATTGTGCTTGCTATTGCTCTAGTATTTGGTTGGAAATATTATCGTCAGTATACGACGAAAAAGGCAGAGGTCGCATCGATTGCGTATGCTCATTTAATGGTTGATGAGATAAACAATCAACCTGATGATGCCATCAAACAAGCTAATTTTTTACACAAAGAATTTTCGAGTACTCCTTATGCAACTATGGCTTCACTTTTTATTGCGAAGCAATATGTAAAAACTAAGAAGTATGATCAAGCTCAAAAGCAACTGCAATGGGTTATTTCGCAAGGCAAGGGTGATGCATTTCGCCAGGTTGCACGGATTCGATCAGCAAGAATTTCATTAGATCAAAACAAGCCTAATGATGCCTTAAAAACTTTGAGTAAAGTGAATGCTGCTTCATTTATGTCATTAGTTGCTGAGGCAAGAGGGGATGCATATTTGCTGTTAGGACAAGTTGAAAAAGCGAGAACTGCCTACCAAAATGCGATAAAAATCTTATCCAATGATGCTTCTTTACAGCCTTTAGTACAAATGAAGTTAAATGCATTGCCTGCTTCAAAAACATCAAATACATAATTATTCGGAGATTTGAATGAATAAAGTTTTACGTTTTACGCTTGTTTTTATAGGTTGTTTAAGTCTTTCCGCTTGTAGTACTTTTTTTTCAAAGTCTAATTTGATGTCGCCAACGCCGCTTGTTAATTTTAAACCGTCTATCAATGTAAATCAGTTGTGGTCTGTTCAGGCGACCAGAGGGACCAACAAAAATTATCTACGTTTAACGCCAGGTATTAGTCAATCGAAAATTTTTGTTGATGGTTATAAAGGTAATGTCGTTGCGCTTAATCGTAAAACGGGAGTAGAACAATGGAAAGTCAATCTAGGTAAAAGGTTGACGAGTGGTGTTGATTATTCTGGCGGTAAAATATTTTTAGCATCTGAGAATGGCCAAGTTTATGCGCTCTCCGCAAGTAATGGTGCTTTAGTTTGGCAAGCACCTGTAACAAGTGAGGTTCTAGCAACACCAACAGTGGTTGGCGGTATCGTGTTGGTAAAAAGCATTGATGGTGCGCTGACCGCTCTATCGGCAAGTGATGGCAGGCAATTGTGGCGATATACTCAAACTGTTCCGTCGCTCATTTTACATGAATCTAGTAGCCCTGTTGTTGCTGGAAGTTACGCTGTTTCTGGTTTTTCAAATGGTATTTTGGCTGTTGTTAATAAAAACTCAGGCCGTGCATTGTGGGCACGTCCAGTTGCAGAGTCTAAAGGTACTACAGATATTGAGCGAATGGTCGATATTGATTTAAGTCCGGTTGTTGTGCACGGTATTGTTTACGTGGCGACTTATCAAGGATACATTGCTGCGCTTAGTTTGCAGTCCGGTCAGTTAATATGGCGCCATAAAATTTCTTCTTATTCTGGGATTGCCGCTGATATCAGCCGTCTTTATATTTCCGATTCGCAAAGTTATCTATGGGCATTTGGACAAAATGCTGGTGCAGTGATTTGGCGTCAGAAAGATTTGGCGGGTAGACGCATTACAGGTCCTGCTTTGATGAGTAATTATGTGATTGTTGCCGATGGTTATGGCTATGTGCATTGGATGTCAAAAAATGATGGGCATTTTGTTGCAAGAAATAACGTGGGTGAGGATGTGATAGTCGATCCTGTTGTGCGTGGTAAAACAGCATATATCTACACTGAAGATGGCAAACTAGTAGCCTTACAGAAAGGTTAAAAGCCTTTACAACGACTCAATCTATATCCATTGTTATTGGCGATGGGTATATCCAGCGCTTGCTTACTATCTGAAACTATTTAAATATGAATGATGAGAAATTTAAAATTAGTTTGTTAGAGCAGGATGGTAATGTTTCTGTTTTGTCTATTTTATCGTGCCCGAAACAAAAAGTGTGTCTCTAGAAAATATCGAGACGAATCTTCGTGCTGGGAAACCCAGTCGGTGGATAGGGTAGGAGTATAAAATAAAACAGATATTTAGGTATGGTTTTGTCGGAATGGCTCGTCGGCCTCCGGCCTCCTGCGCTTTATTTCCGTCAATACCATACCTAAATACCTATTTTATTTTAACGAGTGCGGCCTAAGGATTAATGTGCTAGTTCTTGACCCCTATAGCCTTTTAACTGTAACATCTCGCGCATGTCTAATAAATCAACATCATTACTGCCTGTTGTTGCCATTGTGGGTCGACCCAATGTTGGTAAATCAACGCTGTTTAATCGTCTCACAAAAAGTCGTGATGCGCTTGTTGCCAATCGGCCTGGTTTAACGCGAGATCGTCAATATGGTTATTCTCAGTATGATGATCGGCATTTTATTGTTGTTGATACAGGTGGCATTGGAGAGGCCGAAAATACGGTTGATGAATTGATGGCTGAACAAGCGTTTCAAGCAATTGATGAGGCGAGTGTGTTATTGTTTATGGTTGATGCGAGAGCTGGGTTGACTGGGGCTGATCAATTAATCGTCGAGCGATTGCGCAAATACAATAAACCAACACTGCTTGTTTTGAATAAAATTGATGGGATTATCGCTGATGAGGCGGCTAGCGAATTTTATCAGCTTGGTTTTAATGAAATTATGCCAATATCCGCATCGCATGGCCGAGGTACTCAAGCACTCCTTAAATCTGTTTTAGCTATATTGCCTGAAGAACAGGCAGAATCCGAAATTCAGGATCAAGGCATCAAGCTTGCGATCGTCGGAAAACCTAATGTCGGAAAGTCAACTTTGGTTAATAGGATGTTGGGCGAAGAGCGCGTTATTGTGAGTGATATGCCTGGTACAACGCGTGATAGTATTTTTGTGCCGATGGAGCGCCGTGGAAAGCAATACACCTTAATTGATACAGCAGGTGTTCGTAGGCGGGGGAAAATTAATGATGTGGTTGAGAAATTTTCGGTGATTAAAACACTTCAATCAATTGAAGAGGCGAATGTCGTTGTTTGTGTGCTTGATGCAAGAGAAGGGATAGCCGAACAAGATTTGAGGATTTTAGGCTTTGTTTTAGATGCTGGAAAAGCGCTTTTGATTGCTGTCAACAAATGGGATGGGTTGCACGAAGATGATAAAAAGATGGTGAAAACAGAATTGAACCGTCGGCTTGATTTTGTGGCTTATGCCAAGATTCATTTTATTTCAGCGTTGCATGGCACGGGTGTGGGGGATTTATTTCAGTTCATTGATAAGGCGTATCAATCATCAATGAAAAAGTTGTCAACGCCAGAGGTAACGCGAATTTTAGAGCAAGCCGTATCAGATCATCAGCCGCCATTGGTTTCAGGGCGTAGGATCAAATTACGTTATGCGCATGCTGGCGGGCACAATCCGCCGATCATTGTGATTCATGGCAATCAGGTCAAGTCATTGCCATTATCTTATATTCGATATCTCGAGAATTATTACCGCAAAGCGCTAAAGCTTGTCGGTACGCCGATTCGAATTCAGCTAAAATCGTCTGACAATCCTTTTAAAGATCGTAAAAAACCAAAGCGATCGCCACGTAGAAATAACATCAATAAAAGCAAATAATTGATTGAAAAATATAATATTATTGTCTTAGATTGTTTTCTGGCGAATCAATTACTAAGCTAGTATTTGGTGATGGGTTGTTTGATTCGTCCTTACTTGCACCGTTCCCTTCCGGATTAAATAAAGTTGCGTTTATTTGCGTAGTATATTCAACTTCTTTAATGCTGCTGATAAGTTTTTCAACAAGTTCTTCATGGGTTTCACAAGCCAGTAAGGGTTTATGTTCAAATTCTTCTAAATCTTCCAAAGGTCCAACATAATCAACTTCCATCAATCTAAGTTTTTTACCTGCAACATTCACAGCATCTTCGACACCGAGAAATTTCTGATTAAGAAAACCGAGTTTTTCAGCACATTTGATATAGCCTGCTTCATTTGATTTTGTTGGAAAACCTTTTTCAAAAGTAAAAGTTTGGCCAGGAACTTCTTTTGGTTTGACATAAGCATGAATACGGCCATTT
>SDBS01005729.1_pt1 | contig 12079 bp, 13 predicted proteins | sample 2277091 | NCBI WGS metagenome assembly SDBS01 (sample SAMN10404972, study PRJNA504765) | marine sediment metagenome | isolation source: marine sediment core GS10_PC15, 163 cmbsf | place: Arctic Ocean: Southern Knipovich Ridge | collected 2010 | reverse complement strand
GAAATTTGACGCTAGTGCCACTGGAGTATACAAAGCATTTCTAAATGCAGATGCGGTAGTAAGAAAAATACAAGAGAAAAATAGTATGTAATTGCAATTTTCAAGAATTCAATTAAGTGATAATAAAATCAGCAAAATTTAGTCTCAAATAATATATTCCAAAATGGTTTGAAAATGATGAATGATAAAAAAAATAAAACTATTTGATCCATCAATAGATAAAAATGAAGAAAAAGCAGTTTTGAAAACACTTAGAAGTAGATACTGGGCATCAGGTTCGGGTATAGGAGAAGTTTCAAAATTTGAAGAGCGATTTAGAAAACATATCGGTTCTAATTACTGTATAGCTGTAAACAGCGGTACAGCTGCACTTCATTTAGCTCTATCTTCTATTGATATTAAGAACAAAGAGGTCATTTTACCTTCTTTTACCTTTGCTTCAACTGCTCATGCTGTTATTTACAATGGAGGAAAGCCAGTTTTTGCAGACATTTTATCAGATACACTTTGCATTGATCCCAATTCAGTCAAAAAAAAGGCAAATAAAAAAACTAAAGTTATTTTACCCGTTCATTATGCAGGAATGCCTTGTGAACTAGATAAGTTAAAAATAATTTGTGAGCAACACGATGCACTATTAATTGAAGATGCAGCACATGCTATTGACAGTATTTACAAAAAAAGAAAAATTGGTACTTGGGGATTTGCAGGATGTTTTAGTTTTCATCCTATAAAAAATTTAGCAATGCCATCAGGAGGTGCTATAACAATCAATGAAAAGAATGAAAGATTAGTTAAAATAATTAAATCTAAAAGATGGTGTGGTATTTCTGACAGAAGAGATAACTCTTATGATGTGAAACATATTGGATGGAATTATTATATGAATGAATTTTCAGCATCAATAGGATTAATTCAGCTATCAAAAATAAAAATTATGAACAATAAACGTAAGAAAATTGCCAAGCGGTATAACAAGGAGCTATCCATAGAAAATAAAATGAAATTCAATTCAAATTGTTCTTATCATATGTACTGGGTTTTGCTGAATAATAGGAAAGAATTTATCAAAAAAATGTCTCAATCTGGTATAGAAACAGGAACTCACTATAGACCTGTGCATAAAATGACGTATTATAGAAATAATACAAAGTTGCCAATTACAGAAAGAATAGGACAGAGTATTGTTACTTTACCAATTCATCCCAATTTAACAAATAATGATATTGATTATATCATAAAACAAGTAAACAAATTCTGTTAAGTAAGAATAATACAGATAATGAAGGTTGATTTAGATAAAAATGGTTAGAAATTTAATCATACGAGTAGATTCTGGTGTACATATTGGTGCAGGTCATATTTTTCGTTGTTTAGCACTTGTCGAGGTTCTAAATGAAAAATTTTCATCTATAATTTTTATTTCAAGAAATTTTGTAGGAAATTTTAGTGAGTTTGTAGAAAGAAGAGGATATAATATGCATTTTCTGAAAGAAAATACTGAAAATTTTTCTTTCCCATTTAATAATAATGAAGAACAGATATCTTTTCAAAAAGATGACGCCTCATTAACAATATCTAACATGAAAGATATAGAAGGACCAAAATGGCTGATTGTAGATAATTATTTTTTAGATAAAAATTGGGAATTAATGATAAAGCCGTATGTTGAAAAATTAATTGTAATAGATGATTTAGCAAATAGGTTTCATGATTGTGATATTCTAGTTGATCAGAATTTTTACAAAAATTGTGAAAGTAGATACGATAAATTACTTTCTAAAAATTGTACACGGTTATTAGGTCCTAGGTATGCCCTTTTACGTGAGGAGTTTAAGCATTTTCGAACAACAAAGAAAAAATTTGAAAATGAGATAAAGAGGATCTTAATCTCATTTGGAGCAAGTGATCCCACAAATGAGACCGCTAAAGTTCTAGAATCGATTAAAATACTTGGTCAGAAAAATCTTCTAGTTGAAGTTATTATTGGTTATGCAAATCCAAATAAGGATGAGATTAAAAAAAATTATTCCCATCTTCCTTCTATTTCATTACATTACGAAATCAAAAATGTTGGAGAAATCATGGCAAAATGTGACCTTGCAATAGGTGCAGGAGGAGTAACATTGTGGGAAAGATGTTGTTTAGGAATTCCTGCCATAGTTTCTATTCTATCAGAGGATCAACGAGAAGCTGTTGAAGCAGCTGCGGAAAATGGATGCATTATCAATTTAGGTTATGCACATACTCTCAACTCTACAGATTATGTAAATGCAATTAAAAAAATAAATCCTACAATTTTAGAAAATATGTCAAAAAAATGTATCAATTTAGTAGATGGAGAGGGATGTATGAGGGTTGCTAAAACTATCTTTTCGTTAATTGGTAAAGAAAATGAAAGAAATTAGTATACAGAATAATGTTGTGAAAGTTGGAGGAAAACCATTTACGATGGCAGAAGCTGGGATTAACCACAATGGAGATTTGAATAGAGCATATGAAATGATCAAGGAAGCAAAAAATTCTGGAGTAAATGCAATTAAATTTCAAACCTTTAAAGCTGAAGAATTTATTGCTGATAAGAAACAAACTTACACGTATAAAAGTCAAGGAAAAGAAATCACTGAATCAATGTTAGAGATGTTTAAACGATATGAATTTGATAAGCAAGAATGGATAAAAATTAAGAAAAAATGTGACGATGAAAAAATAATATTTCTTTCCACTCCACAAAATAAAACAGATTTAGAACTTTTGTTAGATATCGGAGTCCCAGCAATCAAAGTTGGATCTGATGACTTTATCAACATTCCTCTTTTGAGAGAATATTCATCCACCAAGTTACCTCTAATTCTTTCCTGTGGTATGGCTAATAGTGAAGAAGTTTATGAATCATTAGAAGCTGTTGGTGCTCTAAATGGATATCCTACAATTTTATTGTTAACTACTTCTGAATATCCAACACCACCAGAACATGTGAACCTACTAAAATTACAAACTCTAAAAAAATTATTTCCAAGAATTCCTCTTGGATATTCTGATCATACTCAAGGTTATTTAGCATCAGCTTTAGCAGTTGGATTTGGTGCATGTGTATTTGAGAAACATTTTACGCTTAGTCATGATTTACCTGGTCCTGATCATTGGTTTTCCGAAGAACCACATGATTTGAAAAAATGGAATGAGACAATAAGAACATCTTACTTAATGTTGGGAAATGAACAGATTAAAGAAACAGAAGCGGAGAAAAAAATGAAAATTATTGCTAGAAGAAGTATTGTGGCAAGTCGTGATATAAATAAAAATGAAATTTTAGATCATTCAAATTTAAGTCTCATGAGACCTGGAGATGGTTTACCGCCAAAATTTTTTAAGGATATAATGGGGAAAAAGGCTTTAAAAAATATTAAAAAAGGTAATCAGGTAAATTCAGGAGATTTTTACTAATGAATAAAGATGAATTTGAAAAGTTGTTCTTAGAATTTATAAATTTCAAAAAAAATGATTTTCATCCCTTAGTGTGGATTGTTGGAGAACCTAAAATAGGTAAAAATGTCTACATCGGAGGAATGTCAGAAATTAATTCACAAGGTGCTAATGTGACTATTGGAGATAATTGTGATATTGCATCGTTTGTGAGCATTAATTGTGCAGACTCTCACAAAAAGTGTATTGAGTCAAATGAACAGATTGAACGAGGAGACATAGTTGTAGAGAATAACGTGTTTGTTGGTTCTCATTCAGTTATTAAAAAAAATTCTAAAATTGGTCATCATTCTGTTATTGCTGCAGGTACAATTGTAGATGGGGTTGAAATTCCCCCATATTCTTTGGTTAGTGGAAACCCAATGAAAATTAAACCGGGATATTATAAAAAAGAAAATATTGATTCCACATAACAAACCTACATTAGGTGTTGAAGAAGAAGAAGCGGCTCTAAGAGTTATTCGTTCAGGATATTTGGCTGAAGGAATAGAAGTAGAATCTTTTGAAAATGAATTCTGTCGTTATCTTGGATTACCAGAAGGTCATGCAGTAGCACTTTCTAGTGGCACTTCGGCATTATTCTTATCCCTATTGATTTTAAAAGGGAAAAACCAAGAAGTTATTTTACCAGGATATTCATGTGCTGCATTACGAAATGCAGTGCAATTAGTAAGTGGTAAAGAAAAAATAGTTGATGTTGGAGATAATTCTCCCAATATTGAAAATTTAGTAATTAATAAATTCGATTCAAAAATTATTGTGGTACCACATATGTATGGAATTCCTGTGAATTTATCTAAAAACAAAAATCCTAATCTAATAGAGGATTGCGCACAAGCATTAGGTGCCAAGGTTAACAAAAATTTTGTAGGTTTGCAAGGAAGGGTAGGGATTTTTTCATTTTACGCTACAAAATTAATTACTTCTGGTGGACAAGGAGGCATGTTAATTTCTAAAGAAAAATCACTTGTAGATCTAGCGAGAGATTATCGTGAATTTGATTATAGACATGATAACAAATATAGATTTAATTTTCAAATGACGGATCTGCAAGCATCAATAGGACGAGTTCAACTTAAGAAGCTGTGTTCATTTTTAAAGAGAAGGGAAGAGATTTTTCACCGATATAAAAGAGAAGGATTAAATCTTTTGGATGTTAACCCACATGAAAATAATTTATCACCTGTAAGATACAGAGCTGTTATGAAAACGGAAAAACCTAAAGAAATCATTAAATCGTTAGAATCGGTTGGTGTTAAAGCTATAATTCCAACAGAAGATTGGGAATTATTATCACCGGATCTTCCAAATGCTATAAAATTGTCTAAAGAAACAGTTTCCCTCCCAATTTATCCATCACTTTCAGATTCAGATTTGGATATAATTTTGTCAGGTTTGATTGGAAGATGAGTTTTTCAACAGAATGGGAAGACAGGTTTAAGGAAGGTACTCAAATGAGTATTTGGCCATGGTCAGACTTAATTACATATGTAATGCGTTATGCAAAACCGGATAAAAAAGATTGCAAAGTTTTGGAGTTAGGTTGTGGAGCAGGTGCAAATATTCCTTTTTTTAGAACTCTAGGAATAAAATATCATGGAATTGATGGAAGTCAAACAATCATAGACTTGTTGAAAAAAAAATTTCCTGAATTAAAAGATAAATTAAAAGTGGGAGATTTTACGAAAGATATTCCATTTGATGATTCTTTTGATTTAATAGTAGATAGAGGAGCATTAACTCATAATTCTACACACGCCATTAAACAATGTCTCCAGTTAGCTTACAGTAAAATGCTTACAAATTCTAAATATATTGGGATTGATTGGTTTTCTACTATACATTCGGAATTTAATAAAGGTGAAAAAATTGATGATGAATATACCAAAACTGGGTTCAAAAATGGACAATTTGAAAATTTAGGTAAAGTTCATTTTTCAGATAAAAATCATCTCTTAAATTTATTTTCTAAATTTTTAATTGTAAATATGGAACATAAAATATACAACACTGAAATTCCAAATATCAATCATTCTAAAGCATATTGGAATTTTGTTGCTGTAAAAAAAGAATAAATTAGGAAATTTATTTTGATCAAGAAAACAATGGATTTAATTTTAAAAGAATAATAACGAAAAATAATTGAATATAATTATGAAGGTACTTATTTTAGCTGCCCATCCGGATGATGACATATTAGGAATGGGGGGGACAATACTAAAACATTCACAAAAAGGTGATGAAATAAAAATTATTTATTTTGCAACTGGTATTGCTTCTAGAAAAAAATACTTACAACAATCATATCAAAAAGAAGAAATAGAAAAAGAAATTTTGCAATTAAGAACAAATGCTAAAAAAGCTGCAAAAATTTTAAAGGTTGATACAGTTTTGTTTCATGATTTTCCTGATAATGAGTTGGATTCAATACCATTATTGAAAATTGTTAAGGTAATAGAAAATGAAATTGAGAAATTCAAACCTAACAGAATATACACCAATCATTATAATGATCTAAACGTTGATCATAGAATAATCTATAATGCCACATTAACTGCCGCTAGACCTATAGAAAATGGAATTAGCGAAATAATATCATTTGAAGTACCTTCATCTACTGAATGGAATTATCCTAATCGATTCAATCCAAACTATTTTGTATCAATAGATAATCAATTAAAAGAGAAAATTTTAGCATTTGAAATGTTTGAAGGAGAAATACGCAAATTTCCACATCCACGATCTTCAAAAAGTCTGCAATTAAATGCTGAGAGATGGGGAACAGTATCTGGAAATTTGTCGGCAGAAGCCTTTGAAATTATTCGTAAAATTGAAAAATAATTTTTCATAAGTTGATACTTTGGGATAGAATTTTTTTAGAATTTTCACCTTCATTAAATAATAAATCAATTATTGATAAATTTGGAATGAAATCACCATGAATTTGATTATAAGTTGGATGTTGGAATTTTTCATAAATTACTTGGATTCCAGAATTTGTAAAAATTTCTTCATCAAGATAAGTTTTTCCTATTTCACCTGAAATGTACGTTGTTGCATTAAGGAATTTACAAATATCTAATAATCTTTGAGACTTTGTGGATTTTATATTAAGATCAGAAGAAAAAATTGTTTTGGTTGTTAGATTTAATTCTGAATAAAAATATTCTAGTAAAGAAATATTAAGTTCAATTAATTTTTCCCATTTTTTGCTTAGAATAGATTCTATTTTATCCCAATAATTTTCGAAAAACGGTGCTTTGTTATAGTTATTTTGAATTGTTTTCATGTGTTTTTCGTTCCAATTTTTAATGTTAGTTATATTGACCTGATTAAGTTTCTGGCCAAACTTATTGTATACTGGCACAGTCAACATAGTAATTCCTTTAGATGTTTTAATTTTATTTCTATTATCCCAATCGCCTCTTTCGTATTGGACGTCATTTAAATAAACAAAAATATCACTTGACTGGATTTTTTTAAAAAAACCCAGATAAGGTAAATATCCAGGTTGTCGGATGGATACTTTTGTCATGATGTTGAAAAGTATTTTTTGAATATAATTTAATAAGATAACTAGATAATTATACAAATTCCATTCAAATATAGATAGTATTGGCCAACTTAGAAATAGGAATTATAGAAAATCTTGGTGATGAACAAAATTGATAGGAGCCATTTTACAGGCAAGAATGGGTTCCAATAGATTACCTGGTAAAGTGATGATGAAAGTAGATGGAAAGAATCCTATAATTTATTATGTAATCACTCAGTTAGAAAATTGTAAAAATTTAGATAAAATTATAGTTGCTACTACAAATCTGAAGGAAGATGACGTAATTTATGATTATGTTAATAATTTAGGAATAGAATGCTTTCGAGGTAAAGAAAATGACGTTCTTGATAGGTATTATCAATGCGCAGTAAAATTTTCAATCTCTAAGGTATTGAGAATAACTAGTGATAATCCATTAATTGATCCTCGCATTGTTGATAAAGTCATATTAGAATTTAATAATGGAAAATATGATTTTGGTACAAATGTATTTCCTAGAACATATCCTTATGGAACAGAAACAGAAATTATTTCAATGGAAACATTAGAAAAAATTTGGAAAGAAAGTAAAGATTTGAAAGAAAGAGAACATGTGACTGAATACATATATCGGAACCCTAAAAAATTTAAAATTATTAATGTTGAAGATCAGAAGAATATGTCTCATTTTCGATGGACAGTAGATGAAAAGGACGATCTTGAATTTGTAAGAGAAGTTATAAAAAGAATTCATAATAGGCCCATACATTTAGAAGATATTATTTCAATCATAAAAAAAGAACCAAATCTACTAAAAATTAATCAAAAGTAGTTTATTGTAAAATCAAATTAAATCGGTGTGAACAATTTTCAAAAACAACTATTTAGGAGTAAAATAGGATTAAGTCATTATGTTTGAAGGGAAGAAAGTTTTAATCACAGGTGGTACAGGTTCACTTGGAAAAGCTCTTGCTAAAAAATTGTTAGAAACAGATGTTGATACGATTAGAATTTTCAGTCGAAATGAGAACAAACAAGTAAGGATGGAATCAGAATTAAGCGATAAGAAACTTAGGTACTTTATTGGTGATGTGAGAGACTTTCAAAGGTTAGATAGAGCATTAGAAGACATAGATATCGTTTTTCATGCGGCTGCATTAAAACATGTACCTGTAATTGAATACAACCCTTTTGAAGCCATTAAAACTAACGTGATAGGTACTCAGAATCTGATTGATGCATGTTTGCACCAAGATATTGAAATGGCAATTGGTGTTGGTACTGACAAAGCCGTTTCACCGCTAAATACCTATGGAGCCACAAAACTTTTGATGGAAAAATTATTCGTTACTGCAAGTAATTATTTAAACAAACAAAAACATCGTACCAAATTTTATGCTATTAGATATGGAAATGTTCTTGGTAGTAGTGGTTCTGTCCTCCCGAAATTTATAGAACAGATAAAAGCAAAAAAGAAAATCACGATAACTGAACCATGCATGACAAGATGTAGTATCACTATGAACGAAGCACTAGATTTTATTTTTAATACCACTAAAATTGCACAGGGTTCCGAAATCTTTGTTCCAAAATTGAAGGCTTATTCTGTTGAAGATTTGAAACTAGCTCTTTTTGAATTACTTGAAGACACAGGAGAAGAAAAAATTCCTATAAGAGCAGGTGAAAAAATTCATGAAGCACTAATAAATGCTGATGAAATGCGCTATACTTGGGAGACTGATTCTATTTACATAGTTTTTAATCCCTCAGTAGATGAAAAAATAATAAAATCCAAATATCCTAATCTGAAAAAAACTAAATTATTGAAACCTTATTCATCAGATAATGTAGCTAAAATCTCAAAAGAAGAACTTAAAGATATAATTCAAAAAGAAAACCTCCTCAATATTAGTGATGAAGATTAGAGAAATTTTTTAAAACTATTTTGTGCTAGATTATTAGGAAAATTTGTTTTAATATAATTAACCAATAAAGCTCTTATTTATTGAATTGATAAATAAGATATTTAAAATATTACATTATTTTCTAATTAAATAGGCTATATCTGTCAGATTTTGTTCTTTATATGAAAATTTTTTTTCTTTAATGATCTCTAAAGAGGGAAAAATCTTTTTAAAAAGAGCAGGGAAATTTTGTTTCCATAAAACTTCAGAATGTCCTCTATAATTAATTGATTTTAATTCATCAGAATAATATTCGAAACCAAAAATATACTTAGTTGATAATTTTACTATTTTACGAATCACCGATTCAAGATTTCTAGGGTGAATATGAATTAGTACTCCGCTAGTGTAAACTAGATCAAAAGTTATTCCATGAGAATTAAATTCCTCTATACTAGCATTTACAAAATTTATCTTTGGAAAATTCTGTTTTGCCATTTCGTATGATTTTGTGTTAATTTCTACTCCATAGAGGTTTTTGAAGCCCAATCTTTGTAATAGTCCTAATTTTAAACCAATATTGCAACCTAATTCCAAAATACTGTTTTTTTTATCAATTGAAGAAAAAAATTCTTGAAAAATGGAGGTTATTGAAACTCCAGCTAATTGATTATACGCATCATCGGATCTCTCTATGGTTGGATGTCTATCTCTGTAAAAATCTCCAAATTCTCCTTTCCAAAAATTTTGTTGCTTTTTATCCATACAAGGATATTCTTGGTTTAAAATAAAAACTCTTAACTAAATTAATTATAATCATTTAATAATTTTATTAATTTTTTTATGATATTCTGAAGCCAAAAATTCAAAATCAGAACTATATTCTTTTAAAAATTTTTGCATTTTTTCTTCTGGGATTATCACTTCTTTCGTCATACCGTTGTAACCATGAATTTTTGAAGCTATTGCAAGGGTAAGTGGAAATCTATTGTATTCAAATGATTTTTCGTTTAAGAGATCAATAAAATGATTTAAAGTTAAGAAATCATGCTTAGTTTTAAGGCACCTTACAATTATATCAGGAAGTTCATCAATATTTTTGACATGATAAACAAAGGGCAAATAAGAAAAAATTAATTTTGCAAAGACAATGGACGGTTTATTAAAGAATCCGGCTTCCAGAGCAGTGGTACCTGTGATAGAAGCTACCATGGAACAATTCTTTAAGATTTCTTCCGGATTGACTGATGGATGTAAAAGTACAACGTTAGGCATTTCAACTATTTCTCGATAGAAATTCTTAGGTCTCCACGCTAGTATTTTCATGCTAAAGTGTTCTTTTACAAACAATTTGTAACCTACAGGGATTGATTTTGCTATATGTCGTATCACTTCAACTTGATTTGTCCAAAATGGAGCACCATACAAAATTGTTCTTTCAGGTTCATGTTGCAATGGAAAATATATGAACGGAGCATTAAGGTCTATTGTTTTTTTTGAAACTTTTTCCAAAAATGATCCTCTATATCTCCTCTTGATAACAAAAGCTATAGGAGAAAAATTACTAGTCAAAAAACGTAGTCGTGTAATACCCCAATTTTCGTAAAATTCTCTATATTTGTTGTTACAAATAAAAAATAAGAATTTTAGATGACGAATCATTATATCCCAAGGAGTTAGTTTAAATTTCTCTTCAGAAAATCTTTCATCAATTATGGATTTTATGCGATTATAAGCACTTGAATTATCAAGGAATTGTTGTAGTTCTTCTTTTGATCTTTTTTGTAAGTTACTAAAATTAATCTTAGTTTCTTCAAAATCATCAAATTCATCATATTTTTCAGAGATCATCATTTTGTTCCCAAATCTAACAGGATTCAGCATTAAAACACGTATTTTTTTTGCTGAACAAATGTTGCTAAAAAGATGATTTCTATGAAGGTCTGTAATATTGATGCAGACAAAATTTGGTTTTAATTCGTCTAGAACTTTCTCATAAAAACGACATTCATCTTCAGTGATTTTCAAAATTTCATCATACGTAAAATGATGATACTTGTTAAATCTATAGAACCGACGTTCAGAATATGCTAATTGCCAGATATTGATATTATATTTTTCTTCAATATCCTTAAGATATTTTATATCAGGATCTTTTCCATTTTTAGAAATAAAACTACGGAAAAACCAAGTTTTTTTAAAATCAACTAATCTTTGTTTGGAAAAAAAATCTGTTGTCATATAATTTGAATCGTAAATAGCATAAAAATCATATTTAACTAATTCTTGTAAAAATTTTGCAATCCCAAATTGAAGCAAACCATCATCAATCCAAAAAAGAATTTTATTTGGCAATAATTCAATTTTCGTAAGTTTCTTAATAATAAAGTATTTAGCTAATTATTTTCACGAAGTATTATATTAAAATTGTATTCTAGCAATTTAGAGAAATCTAAACATTTCTTCATTATTTTATTTTAGCTTTAAACTTTGCAGGTACTCCTACCCAGACTTGGTTTTTAGGAATATTCTTATTCACAAATGAATGAGCTGCAACCAAAGAGTTTTCTCCTATGGTTACATTTGGCATTATAGTAGTGTGAGAGCCTATCTTACAATTCTTTTTTAAAATCACTTTGCCTTTTTTGTCATCAATTGTGGAATGAGAGTATATTGAACAATGTGAACCCACTTGAACATTATCTTGAATTTCAACTCCATATCTACAATTAATGTATGTAAAGGAGCCTATATCAAAAAAACGTCCAAGTTTTAAATTCTTAGGATATTGTACAATGTAATTGTATTTTGTTAGTTTTCCATGTTTGATAATTGGTTTTTCCCATTTTTTTGTATCCATTGTATCACCTTTAATAGAATATTTGCTTTTGAATTAATTTTTTGTCTAGTTTTAATTTTTCTAGAATTTTTACAATTTTTTTAGATGCAAGACCTTTTCCATAAATACCGACTTTAGTGATTTTTTGTTGTTTTTTTCTTTTTAGTGCTTGAATTATGGCTTTTTGGATAGAATCAGATCTTTCAACTTGGACGTTAATTACCGATTTTGCAGTTTCTCTTCCTTTCTGTCGTATTCCAATATTTACTACAGGAATTTCAAAGTAGCTAGCTTCTATTATTCCACTACTAGAAT
>SDBS01005726.1_pt1 | contig 12082 bp, 13 predicted proteins | sample 2277091 | NCBI WGS metagenome assembly SDBS01 (sample SAMN10404972, study PRJNA504765) | marine sediment metagenome | isolation source: marine sediment core GS10_PC15, 163 cmbsf | place: Arctic Ocean: Southern Knipovich Ridge | collected 2010 | reverse complement strand
TGGCTTCCTCTCCCAAGTTGAACCGCCAAACCTCATCCTTAAGAAAGGTCATTTTCCAATATACTCAAACATACTGAAATAGGGTAGGTACATAGCCACAGCAATTATTCCCACGGTAGCTCCCAGGAATAGTATCAAAAGGGGCTCAATGAGGCTGGCCAAAGAGTTCACGATGGCCTCCACCTCCTGATCATAGAAATCGGCTACCTTGTTGAGCATCTTGTCCAGAGTTCCTGTCTCCTCACCAATAGCAACCATATTTACCACCATAGGGGGAAAGACAGGAGATTTTTTCAGGGGATCAGCAATAGTATGTCCGTCTCTTAGAGAATCTTGTGCCTCTTCCGTGGCCTTCTGAACGGTCATGTTCTCGGCTGCTTTCCCTGTCATATCCAGAGCATCCAGAATGGGGACTCCAGAGTCGATAAGGATGGCCAAAGTTCGAGAGAATCTGGATAGAGCAACCTTGTGAAAAAGCTTGCCTAATATGGGGATCTTCAATTTAAGCTTATCCAGTAAGTATTCTCCCCTGCGGGATCTTTTGATGAGGTAATATCCAATTGCCAAAAGCACTACGATCAGAATGGCCAGGTACAGTTTGTCTCCGGCAAAATCTGATAGATCAAGCAAAAATTGAGTCAGGGCAGGAAGTTCAGCTTGAAAGGACTCAGCAAAAAGAACTTCCATTTTAGGTAGAATAAGGAATAGAGCACAGGCGGTAAGCCCCCCCGCCATGAACATAACAAATATGGGGTAGCGCATAGCTGTCTTTATTCGCTGTCTTACGCTTTCTGAATATTCAAGATAACCCGCCAACCTGCCCAGGACTGTCTCCAGGATTCCTCCCATCTCCCCTGCTTTTACCATATTGGTGAAAAGGGGAGGAAACATCTTGGAGTGCTTGGTGAGGGCCCCCGATAATGCCTTCCCTGCTTCCACGTCTTTTCTTACTTCAGTGACTATGTCCTTGAGGGTGGCATTGGGAGTTTGATCAATCAAGATACCAAGAGCCTGGACTATGGTAATCCCCGCACTGATAAGGGTAGCGAACTGACGGGTGAAAATGATGAGATCCTGACTCTTGACACGTGGTTGGAAAATCTTCAGGCGGCGGGAAAATGTTTGCCGAAAAAAGGTGGAGAAGCCGCTTTTGCTAATGGAGATAACTGCCAGCCCTCGAGGTCTTAACCGGCTGACGGCAGCTCTCTCATTTTCCGCTTCTACCACACCCTTTATTCTTTCTCCTTGCCGGGTTCTCGCCACATAATAGTAGGCAGCCACTTGTCTCCCTCAAGGACAATGCTGGAATTTCTTCCGTCAAAAAACACCTACAGAAATAACCTTCATCAGAGGGTCCCTGCCACTCGAGCTAACTCCTCCAGGGTGGTATCTCCCCGAGTAACCTTCTTGAGAACATTTTCCTTTAGAGGAATCATCCCGTTGGAAAGGGCAACTTTTCTGATTTCAATATCCGGGGCTTTTCTCAAGATTAGCTCGCGGATACCATCATCAAGCTCTAGGGCCTCCATAGCAGCCATTCTTCCCCTGTAACCCGTCTCGTTGCAAATACTGCAGCCTTTCGCCTTGAAAAATACCGCGCCCTTTTCCACCTTCCCCTCCAATCCTACTTCCTTCAACAATTTGGGCGAAGGTTCGTAGGAGATGGCGCACTCCTTGCATATCCTCCTCACAAGTCTTTGAGCTCCGACGAAAAGAAGAGCCCCGGATACCAAGAAAGGTTCCACTCCCATGTTGATCAATCTCGCCACAGCCCCTGGAGCATCGTTGGTGTGAAGAGTGGTGAAGAGAAGATGACCGGTGAGAGCAGCCTTGATACCTATGTCTGCCGTCCCCAGATCCCTCATCTCCCCCAGCATGATGATATCGGGGTCCTGACGGAGGAAAGACCTGAGGATCCTGTCAAAGGTGAGTCCGATCTCTTCGTGCACCTGGATCTGATTGATTCCCTCCGCTTCGTATTCCACCGGGTCCTCAACGGTGACAATGTTTTTATCCGGGCTGTTCACGGTCCTCAGAGCAGCATACAAAGTGGTCGATTTTCCACAACTGGTAGGCCCGGTGAGAACAATCATTCCATAAGGTTGACTGACAGCTTTCTGGTATTTCTCCAAAACGTTTCCCTCCAGCCCCAATCCGTCCATGGTAAGCCCCATCAGTTGAGCCTTGTCGAGAAGCCTGAGCACCAACTTCTCTCCAAATCTAGTGGGAATGGTAGAAACTCGAAAATCAATATCCCGCTGGCGGGCTTTAACCCTGAATCTTCCATCCTGGGGGAGTCGGCGCTCAGCAATATTAAGCTCAGCGAGAATCTTTATGCGGGAGACAACGGCATTTTGTACCTTCTTGGGAAGGGTAGTAATAGGAGATAGCGCTCCATCGATTCGGTATCTTACCTGGACTTTTTTCTCAAAAGGTTCGATATGAACATCACTGGCTCGATCCTTTATAGCCCTGGATAGGACTAGATTAACCAATCTAATAATAGGGGCCTCCTCCGCTTCCTTCATTAACTTGTCCAGGTCAACGGACTCAGAATCCCTTACTACTTCCACCACATCCTCACTTTTGGATTCTTCAATCAATTCGGCCAGACTTCCTGTGGCCATTCTGGAATAGTAATCTCCAATAACCTCATTGATCTCGGAGGGGGTAGCAACAATGGCCTGGATATTACATCCGGTGATGGCTCTCAAGTTATCAATCATCAATACATTCAGGGGATCAGCGGTAGCAATGGTAAGCGTATTGCCGGATTGAGAAAGAGGAATCACTTTTTCTTTCCTCACCACCCGTGCAGGGATCATCTTCATTACTTTGGGATCCAGGATATAGTGACTGAGTTTCATATGGGGAATGCCCAGCTGTTCAGCTAAACCTATGACTACCTGTTCCTCTTTTACAAACTTCAGTCTTACCAAGACTTCCGAAAGGGTACCTCCTTTTTCCCCTTGATATTCCTGGGCCTTTTTCAAATCCTGCTGGTTGATTAGCCCTTGCCTCAGCAGGACATCCGCAAGCTCCACTCTCTTAGTTTCGACCACGAATCTCTCCTTCTATAGGTAGACGTCTTCGTCTTCACGCGACCATCCGTAATGCTATTTAATATCAAGTCATTGTCAAGGAGTGAAGCATGAGGTTGACTATATTTGAGCTTTTAGTATAATGCTTTCAAGCCAGTGCGAAAGACACATAGACGCCAAGACCTGAGAAATCCCACTTTTTGTGGCTTAGAAATATCTTTTGTCCTGCAAACAATTATAGCGGGGTGGAGCAGCCAGGTAGCTCGTCGGGCTCATAACCCGGAGGTCGTCGGTTCGAATCCGACCCCCGCAACCAACCTCTTGATGTGGCGGTGTAGCTCAGCTGGTTAGAGCACACGGCTCATACCCGTGGCGTCCGGGGTTCGAATCCCTGCACCGCTACCAAAATCTTTGTTACATGGTCCATGGACCCTGCCAGAGACACAAATCCTAAAATCACAATTCCCCTTCAACCGGTGAAATTCGCAAAAAAAGGTAGAACGTAGTACGTTGCTAGCGCTGTTAACCCACAAAAAATAGTTGACATCATTCTGGAAAGGGCTCAAGGGGAAAAGCCTCAAAAAGAGGAGACCCAGGAGGAAAAGGATCAAGGGGAAGAGTCTTAAGTGCAGAATAGAGGCCGATGAGAAAAAATAACACTAAGTGCGACTATCAGCTGAACAAGCGGGTGAGCAATTCATGATGAAGGTCCCCGAGTTACCAGGGTCAGCAAATAACTCAGACTCAAGAAGGCACGCTGGAGCACCGATTGGACAACAAGCGCTGAGGGGTTTCCGAAAAAAGCTAATGATGGAACAAGGCAGCGGAATCATGGTTTGTGCAGCCGAAGAATCTTTATGCGAGAAGGTGGCTTCTGATTCTCACAAGCCCAGCTCGGCGGAAATTCTTTTCATCGACTCAAGAACGTTGCCGACATGATCTTTCAAGCTCACCCCCAAATCTTGCGCCCCCTTCTCAATGTTGCCTCGATCCACTCCCCGGGCAAAAGCCTTATCCTTCCATTTCTTCATAACTGACTTCACAGAAACATCGCCAATATGCTTCGAAGGGCGCACTAGAGCCACGGCTACAGTAAGTCCCGTTAACTCGTCAACCGCATATAGGGCCTTGTCCAAAAGAGTTTGACGGAGTACCCCGGTGTGCTCACCATGCGACAAAATGGCATGGATCATTTCTTCGGGGTAGCCTTTTTTACGCAAAGTCTCAGCTCCTTTAACCGGGTGCTCCCCCAGGGTGGGATACTTCTCATAATCAAAGTCATGGAGGAGTCCGGTGACTCCCCATTTCTCAGGATCTTCCTTAAGTTTTCCAGCATAATCCTGCATGGCTGCTTCCACAGCCAGAGAATGCTTAATAAGATTCTCACTCTTGGCATATTGCTTCAATAATACATACGCTTCTTCCCTCGTTGGCCAGGACACTTCACCCCTCCTCCCTACTTACTGGCAGTGCATCTTGAGCTTGCCAGTCCATAGTCTCTCCTCTTCTAAGCAGCCCCTTCATACCGGGTTACCCTGAATCGGTGAATTTCTAATTCCTCCTCAGGTACCCCGTCAAGTCCTGCTTTTTGTTTCGCAATCTCTAGCTGCTGTTCGATTCTATCTACTCCCTCCAAATCAGGCAACAAAAGACCCGTCCGCCATCCTTTTTTGACAATTACGCCATATTTCTTAGGGTTCAGATCATCTTTTGATTTCACCGGCTCGGGTTTATTCAGAACGTCCACAGAAATTTCCAAATCTCCCAGCTCTCCTTCCTCAACGGAAGAAAAACGTGGATCCTGAGTAGCAGCACTAATAGCGTTCTTTATGATTTCTTCGGCGATGCTTTTCTGAGTGGGAAGAAAAGTACCGATGCAGCCTCTGAGTCTGCCTTTTTTGTGAAGGGAGACAAAAACTCCTGACTTTCGCTGAAACTCTTTGGGAGGGGAAGGAGAGGAAATTATCTTTCCTTCACGAATATAGCTGTGGATGGTTTTCCTGGCTAGGTTCGCAGGGAATTCCTTGTCTTCCATCTGACACTCCCTTCTCCTGCAACTAAGTTTTCCGCCTCTCTCAAGGTCCGGCACCCCCCGTGAGTCACATTTGGGGAAGTCCTGAATAGCCCACCCAGCACTCCCTTTTGGAGGAACGAGACCATTGATATTACTCATCGTGCCGGCTCGAGCATTTCAGCCAAGCCCTGAGTGCCTTTACTCTCTCTTCAGGGGGCGGATGGGTACTTAACATTCTGAAGAGAAATCCCCCCTATCAACTCCATGCTCCTCGCTACGGGAAATGGCCATTTGCATAATGAGAACGTCTAAAGTAGCATCTTCAAAGCATTCATACCCTTGTCCCTAGAACATCCCCTTTCTTGAGGGAGTATCCCTTTATGAAATCATAGCCGCTAATAGAGTTTCGGTTAGGAAGCTGGACCTCTTTGATGAGGAGATTCCCGTCACCTCCCCTTACCCAAAATCCCTTCTCCTTTTCTATCTTAACAACAGTACCGGGACAAACCTTTCCCGGTTCCTCAGAATCCCTACCAAGGAGTTCCGTCCGCCATATTTTCATCTCTAGCATTTTTGCTCTCACCGTAGCGAGAGTAAAGGCACCCGGACAAGGATTGAGTCCCCTGATCAAGTTGTGAATCTCCAAACAGGACCTTCCCCAGTCAACTTCAGCCTGATCCTTAGTTATTTTCGGAGCATAGCTCGCCTTCTTCTTGTCCTGCTCCAGGAAAATCGCCCGGCCCTCTTTTATCCTCCTCACCGCTTCTTCAAGAAGGACTGCTCCGGCCGCCGCCAGTTTTTTTTCCAAATCCTTGGCCGTATCGGTCAGCCTGACCGGAATCTTCTTCTGCAACAATATCTCTCCTTCATCCACTCCGGCCTCTATCTTCTGTACCGTCAAACCGGTTTCTTTTTCCCCTTTGATGATAGCCCAGGAAATAGGAGCGGGGCCTCTGTAACGAGGCAGAAGAGAAGGATGAATATTGATGGAGCATATCTTAGGAATATCCAGGAAGGAGGGAGGCAGAATCTGACCAAAAGCCACCACCACAACGAGATCCGGCTGGATTGTTCTGACCTCATCAAGGAAGGAGGAATTTTTCACTCTTTGAGGCTGATAAACGGGGATATGATGCTTTTCCGCTAGCCTCTTCACGGGAGAGGAAAGTATTCTTCTACCTCTTCCCGCCGGGCGATCAGGCTGGGTCACCACGCCCACTATCAGTTGCCTCTTTGTCAAAGCTCTCAGCGAGGGGCAGGCAAACTCAGGGGTACCCATGAAAAGAATACGCAAAATTGCCCTCTAAAACAAGTCCCTACCCTTCCTGATGAAAAGAACCTTTGAGTCTTTCTTCTAAGTGGGTACCCTCCCGACACACAGTGCGATTCCTCTTCTCGGACGCATGCCGTGCTCGAAGCCAGGCCCCCGGACTCACTGTGCTGACTCAAAAATTATTTCCATCACGGACAGGGCAGGGATCAGTAATTCCTTGTCCTCTGAAGCTTCAGCATTTTCCTTCTTTCTCTGCGGATGGCCCGTAACCTTTTTCTCCTTTTTCTCTCTGTCGGCTTCTCATACTCCTGATGCCTTTTTATCTCCGACGTCAAACCAGACTGCTGGCACTGTATCTTAAACCGATTTAGAGCTTGGGAAAAGGAACTGTAATCACCGACTTTTATAGTAACCAAAAGTTTCACACCTCCCCAATCTTCTAGTCTAGTACATTTTTTCCCTTAAGTCAAGCACGTCTCGCAGCTTCCCCCCCACCCAATGCTGTTTCGGGGTTTTCCCAGAAACTCAGCTAATCCCCTGGGTAGAGGCATAAGCTCCTGATTCCATGGGGGTTATCAGCTACTTTAATGGAATCCTCACCCAGGAGGCCATTTGAATCGTCTGCCTCCCAAAAGATGAAAATGCAAATGTCCTACTGACTGTCCCGCTTCCTCGCCGCAGTTGCAAATCATCCTGAACCCTCTCTCTACTCTCTTCTTTTTGGCTAGTTCGCTGGCAACCAAATGAATCTTTCCTACCAAAGTCTGGTCAGTGGAAGAAAGATGGAGAAGATCAACGATATGCTTTCTGGGAACAATTAAGATGTGAACCGGAGCTTGAGGGTTCAGATCTTCAAACGCTATAACATCACTATCCTCGTGAACAATCTTAGAGTCCAGTTTCTTCTTGCCTATTTCACAAAAGATACATCCATCCATCACGAACGTTCCTCGGTTGGCTGTGCCTTCTTCTTGCTAAGATTCAATCTCCCCAATTCGTCAATATTGAGAACTTTTACCGATATCTCGTCCCCTACTTTGACTACGTCAGAAACATTCTTCACAAATGTATCGCTGAGCTCCGAAACGTGGACTAGTCCTTCCTTGCCTGGAAGAATTTCCACAAAAGCTCCAAAGTCAGTCACTCTCTTCACCTTTCCCAGATAGACTGTTCCCACCTTAGGGTCTTCAATTATCCCCTTGATAATGGCAATTGCCTTCTTGGTACTCTCGTCATCCGCTGAAGAGACGGTCACCTTACCCTCCAGGTCATCTATATCAACTTCTGCTCCTGTTTCCTTGATAATTCCCTTTATCACTCTTCCTCCCGGACCAATAACATCCCCAATCTTATCCTGAGGCAGGTCCAGAATGGTAATGTGAGGAGCATATCGGGAAAGTTGATCCCGAGGGCTCTTAATTGTCTTTTCCATTTCTCCCAGTATGAAATGTCGTCCTTCCTTCGCCCTCTCAAGTGCTTCTTTGAGTATTTCCAGGCTTAACCCGGAAATCTTGACGTCTAGCTGTAGAGCTGTAATCCCACTTCTTGTTCCAGCAACTTTAAGGTCCATATCCCCAAACCTGTCTTCCAATCCCTGAATGTCGGTGAGAAGGAAAGTTCTATCTCCCTCCTTGACAAGTCCTATCCCTATACCCGCAACCGGCTCATTTATGGGAACTCCGGCATCCATCAAACAAAGACTTCCCGCACACACAGAAGCCATGGAGGAGGAACCATTGGACTCCAGGATATCAGATACCAAACGGATGGTATAGGGAAAGGAATCTTCGGAGGGAAGAACAGGCAGAAGAGACCTTTCTGCCAGGAAACCATGTCCAATCTCCCTTCTTCCCGGACCTCTCAGGAATCGAGCCTCCCCTGTAGAAAAAGGAGGGAAATTATAATGGAGCATAAATCTCTTGGATATCTCTTCGCTTTGTAGTCCATTTATTCTTTGTTCATCGGCGGAGGTTCCCAGGGTTGCCACCGTTAATGACTGGGTTCTTCCACGAGTAAAGAGTCCTGAGCCGTGTACCCTGGGCAGGATCCCCACTTCGCAATTTATAGATCTGATCTCATCCAGCCTTCTTGTGTCCCATCTTTTTCCTTCCTGAGCAATGATCTGGCGCATTTTCTTCTTCTTTAACTCTTCCAAAATGAGGAGGAAATCTCCCTCCATGTCAGGATAAGTCGATTGGAACTTGGCCAGCACTTCCTCACGAATTTTCTCCAGGTACCCATCTTTTTTCTCTTTAGCCCAATCTGCCCCAATGCTTTCAATCTTATTCCTTGCATACTCCTCTATCTCTTTCCTGAGCTTCTCCTCAATTTCACGAAGAGGGAAGTCCTTTTTCTTCCTCTCTACCTGAGATGCAAACTCTTCCTCCATCTGGATTATCTCTTTGATGTGTAAATGGGCTTCCTGGAAGGCCTTTGCCACCACCTCTTCTTCAAGCTTTGCCGCCTCCCCCTCAACCATTATTATTCCCTCTTTATTGCCCGTTACCACTATATCAAGCTGGCTTTCCTTGAGCTCACTGTCAGTGGGATTGATGAGAAACTCTCCTCTTAGCATACCCACTCTTACAGCTGCCATGGCTTCGATATGGGGAAAACCGGAGATAGCCAGAGCACTGGAAGCACCTACAATGGCTAGAGTAGGTGGCTGGCTAGCTTCACTTGCCGACATGACCGTGGCGATGACCTGAACCTCATTTCTGAGTTCTTTCGGAAGGAGAGGTCTGATAGACCTATCAATCAAGCGACTGGCAAGAATTTCACCATCAGAAGGTCTTCCTTCCCTCTTGAAAAACCCGCCAGGGATCTTCCCCGCCGCATACGCTCTCTCGCGATAGTCAACAACCAAGGGAATAAAATCTATTTCCTCTCTGGTAGTGGAAGAGATAACTACCGTGACCAAAACAATGGTCTCTCCATATTGAACCAAAACTGCCCCATCGCTTCTTCTGGCTACCCTTCCTGATTCTAGAGTCAGGACCTTTGCCCCTATTTCTTTTTCTATCTTGACCATTTTCTTATTTTGCATACCTTACCTTCTTAGTCCTAAGTCTTTTATTGTCTTTCTGTATTTTTCCACATCCTCCCTGCTCAGATGATCCAGCAGTTTCCTTCTTCTTGCTATCAGCTGGAGAAGTCCCCTTTTTGAACTCTGGTCTTTCTTGTTCTTATCAATATGAGCGGCCAGATTGCTGATTCGCTCTGTGAGGACAGCGATCTGAAGGGGGGTGGAACCAGTGTCCTTCTCATGCAATCCGAATTTCTCCTGTGTTTCCTTCTTTATTACCCGAGCTATACTCATTTATTCTTCCTCCTCATATCCCTTCTAATCAATAATGGTTTTTATATGCTATCACACATCTTAGAACTTGTAAAGACAAACCCTTATTTTGACCCCGGGATGTGTATGATGCTAGACAAAACCAAAGGTTTCTCCTTACCTCCCTCATCCTGGCTCTCAAGGTTTATCTTTACCAGTTTTGGCAGAGCGTCATCCGCCATATCATCCGGGGTTCCCATGGTAGAATCCCAACTTTTGTGCCACCCCTTGCCACTGTAGTAAGAAAAAACGAGCTCCAGAATACCGCTGGCAAGTATTGCAGTAGATCCCCCTTCTCCTGGGCGACAATCCAAGTGAGATTTGACCGTCCTCCTGAGATGAGAATCTTTCAAAAAGTACCTGAGCTCACAAAGGTCGTATTCCCCCTTCGTATTTGCTTTGTGGCGGGTGGAAATAAAAGTCAGGGTGAATTCATCTCCTTTGAAAACCAGACAGGAATTACTCTCACTGATAAAGGCTGCTCTTATCTCTCGATTCATCACATCCGTACCGTATCGAGCATTTTGACACATCTCAAGACGACGGTTCCCTTTCTCCCAGATGGAGAGACTTTGCAAAAAGACATACGATACCACCATCATCACAGATGCCACAATGAAGGTGGCTATCAGAACCTCAAGAAGAGTAAAAGCATCCCTCCTATCCCTCATAGATCATTCTTCCCGCAAGATTTATCCTGAGCTTCGGCTGGCCAAATAGGTAACCAGGTCTATGTGTTCCCCTGCCTTCAGAGATTTTCCATTCATCCGGCTCTCACTGGTGCCAGGCTCATCAAATAATACCCTCACCTGAACCTTGGCCAGCCCAGGCACATCCGTGTCCCACCAATTGAGGTGCCAGTTATATCCCTGGTAGTCTTCAAATTCTCCCTCTCCTTCTCCCTGCCCTTCATCAGCAGAGGCATAATCCTCCACCAGGGCCAGATATCCTCTCATTTTTGTCTCCTCCATTTTCTCTTCTCCCAAAAGATATGCCACGGTGAGCTCTTCGGCCCTGTTTTGAGCTTTTAGGCCCAGAGGAAGAATCCGCACCAGCGACAACAAACCCAGGGAAAGAACGGCCACGGCCAGGATGACTTCAAGAAAGGTGAACCCGAACCTCTGGTCAATGGATATCTTCATATCTAGTGCTTTTCAGGGTACAATTTCACATTCCCGGTGGAGGAGGTAAGGGTTAAGGTGTACCACCTCCCCATATCTTCATCATAAAGGTAAAGGGAACCGGCCTCTGCTGTGCCCCGAGGATAAAAGGAAAGAGCACCGTCGTCAAGATTGTCAAACTCGACTATCCCATCCTCCTCTTCATCTTTACCAAAGTGAGGATTGGCAAATACCACATTCCTGTGAAGAGAATGTTTCTTTTCCATGATATTCCCTTTCTCATCTTCGATCCAGTAGTACCCTGCCTTAGAATCGAAGACAACGCGGCACCGCTGTCTTTCGGTGATGGCGAGACGGCGGGCGAGCCTAAGCACGGCGGCTATATCCTTTGCCGATTCCTTGAGTCTGTTAGTGGCAAGAAAATTGGTTGTAAGATGAGCGAGGAGACTAATACTCAAGATCATAATGCCTAGAACCACGATTAACTCTATCAATGTAAATCCACAAGGATGTGGGCCTCGTCTACCAGTTATTGATGTCATCTTCCAGGTATCCATTGGCTGCGCCTTGACCACTAGGATTAAGCTCATCAACAAAGCCATCTCCATCATCATCCTTCCCATTTTGACAGAGGTTTCCATCGGCAAACTCATCGCCATGGTAGCCATTGGTTCCTGTCCTTGCATCAGACCCTGGGGTATAGATATCGTAACTACTCCTGTTGTTAAAGGGAGGAGGGGTTGAGGGATCTAGATCAAGATTGGCCCGATAGATATAGATGTGAAGCTCATCATCAGGCCCTTTACTCCAGGGGTCCCTCAGCTTTCCCTCCCTCGTCACCTGGCCTTGCTTAAATTCCATGTAAGGACCCCTCCACTTAGAATTGTCCCAGAGGGGATGAAGAGGAGGGGGAGAAAGAGCTTCCCTGAGAGAGGCAGAACCCCTATCATCCGGGGGGAACTTCCCCATATCCGCCTTGTACATAGATATGGCTGTCTCAAGAGCAGCAATAAAGAAAGCGGCGGAAGCTCTCTTTGCTCTCCCGGTTGTTTGAAGAAAATTAACTGCGGCAAGAGTGGATAGAACAGATATAATGGCCACTACTATTATGAGCTCTATCAAGGTGAAGCTGCCCCGCCTTGGATCCTTGTGCCTGTTCACCAAAGAGTGCCGCCTCATCAAAAAGCCTCCCCCGTGGCAAAGAATAGCCTGCCTTTTCTTTCCTCTTCATCCAGGGGCCAGGCTATACCGAGTCTCAAGATCAGAGGAACCTTACCAAAGAGAAGAGTCCTCAGG
>SDBS01005725.1_pt1 | contig 12082 bp, 9 predicted proteins | sample 2277091 | NCBI WGS metagenome assembly SDBS01 (sample SAMN10404972, study PRJNA504765) | marine sediment metagenome | isolation source: marine sediment core GS10_PC15, 163 cmbsf | place: Arctic Ocean: Southern Knipovich Ridge | collected 2010 | reverse complement strand
ATATAGAAGAACTAGATGAAGAAGCCCAAACTCGTTGGGAAAGACATCAGGAAGATGCCATAGGTAGATTAGCAGCCAGTATAGAAAAAGTAGAGTCTGTCCAAGATAAATTCCAAGAAAAAATAGATTCCATTGATTCTGAAGACCAAAAAGAAGTTTTTCAGAAAGTTATAGATCACTTAGATGAAGTAAAAGCTAGAAGAGAAACCAAACTTAATGAGATAGAAGACGGAGAAGCCCCTGGATTAAGAGGTTTTCCTATTCGTCAGCATATTAAGGATTGGAAAAATATGTCCAAAGAAGAAATGGCTGAGATTAAGGAACAAATTAAGGAAGATTTCGGCGAAATAATGGATGATTTTAAATCTCGTATGAAAGATTTCAATAGAGGAAATAAAACAGATGCCGACGGTGATGACGAAGATGAAGAGGATGATGACAATGATGACGAAGATGAAGATGATGAAGAAACCGATACAAACAATAATACAATTTAATAAATCCGTAATTACCTGCTAATTATTAAAAAGAGGCAATAAAATGCCTCTTTTTAATAGTGTTTTGTTTAAATATTGCTAAAATAGAATAGAGGCAATAAGTTAGGCAAATTATTAATCATATCAATTAATTTTGAAGGAGTAATTATGCCACTTATACCTCTTATAATAGCCTTGATTGTAGCTGCTGGAGCAGGCACGGTTGTTACCGCTGATGTTTCTAAACCAGGGGATGTTTTGTATGGGTTAGATCAGTTTATGGAGAACTTTCAGGAAAAAATGCCTATGTCTCAATCTAATAGGGTTAACTTTTTAGATAGATTAAGCAAAGAAAGAGCTAAGGAATTAGTAGATCTACAAGAGGTAGATTCAGAAGAGTTGGATAAAAAAGCCAAAGAACATTTAGAAGAACTTAAAGAAAGCGCAACAACTAGATTAGCAACAAGTGTAGAAAAATTAGAATTGATTCAAGAAGAATTAGGTATAGAAGCAGATGTTATAGATACAGAAGAAGCTCAGGATGCTCTAGATAACAGCAATAATAGCGTTGTGCCTCCGATTATAGATAATTATGATTATACATTACCAATTGCTCCCATAATCCCTTCTATTCCCCTACCTCCAATTTCATTTCCATATTTTGACTTTCCACAAGAAGAACCCATAAATGAACCGGGGGATAACAATGCTTCTGAAGATACGCCGTGGAATCAAGGCCCTAGTGATTAACTGATCAAAATTATTACAAATTAATAAAAAGAGGCAGTAAAATGCTTCTTTTTATTTTTAGTATTGCATTCTAAGCTGTTTTTAAGTAAAATTGGGTAGTAAAAATGATGATAAATAAAAGCTTTATGGCCTATAAATTCACAAAAAGTCAAAGCTGTATTTTTGGCTCTAGAAGTAATAAACTAACCAGTAGTGTAACAAAACACACTACTTTTTCGTTATATATAATGACAGTAAAACATGAGTACTTTACATCCAGCTAAAATAGATACACCACACGAGCTAATTGTAAGAGCTCGCAAAGGAGACTCTAAGGCTTTTGGTAAAATTTACGAGCTTTGGGTTAACTCTCTGTATAGGTTTACCTATTTAAAAACTAAAGACGAAGATGTAGCCGAAGATTTAACTGCAGAAGTTTTTCTTAAAGCTTGGAAAGGGTTAAAAAACTTTATTCCAAGGCAAGATGTAAAATTTTCTACTTGGTTATTCTCGATTGCTCGTAATTCTGTAATCGATTATTACAGGGTGACTAAGCAGACATTATCATTAGATGATATGCCGGAAATGCCAGAATTAGTAGAAAGTATTGATTTACATCCAGAACAAACTAGATTGCAAGATGCTTTAAAGCATTTAAAGCCAGAGTACAGAACAATCTTAGAGCTTCGTTACATCCAAGATATTCCTATTTCTAAAATAGCGCAGAAGCTTAAGAAGAAAGAAGGCAATATCCGCACACTAACAAATAGAGCATTACAAAAGTTAAAAGAAGTTGTGGAATCAGATTCTGGACAAGCCAGAATGACGAAGATGTAACAACTTAAACACAGTTTTCCTAAGGGTTCCTTGTAGAATTTTTGGGAGATGGGGGAAATACAAAAAATATTTCAAACCGTATCTCACAAAATATATAAGGAATTTTTTATAGTGAAAACAAATAAATTCGATAAATTAGAAGAAACATTACAAACTCTTGGAGACAAGAGTAATTTGTCGTTTAGTAAAAAGCAAGCAATACGTGACAAAGTGTTTCAATCTATTGGTCAGGTAGAATTAGCTGAAGCTATTGTTAAGGGCGAGCAAAAAGCTACTATAGCTGTATCTTTGCAATATTTAAAAAAGGCCCTAATCCCTCAAAAGCTAAACTTTTCTATCCCAACTACCATAGCGGTAATGATTTTTATATTCGCATCTTCAATAATGACAGGAGCTTTAGCTCAAAATGCTAATCCAACCCAACTTTTATTCCCAGTTAAACGAGTTTTAGAAAAGATTGAATTAGCTTTTATTAGTAATCCAGTTAATAAAGCCGAGTTTAGATTAAATATAGCAGATGAAAGATTAAAATATTTAGAAATTTCTATTAATCAAGAAGATTCATTATCCAAGGTGTTAACAGAATCTCAGATAGCTTTAGTAGATGCCAGAACAGCTTTGGCAGTAATTAAAGATAATGAAAATGAAGAAGATGCTGAAAACATTACGGAATTAATTGAACGTTTCAGTCTTCTTTTGGGCGATCAAAGAACAATTTTAAATAATATAGAACAGAATATTGATAATACTGACGAAGATGTTAAAAATGTAATGCTAGCTATTCGTGAAACTATTGCAGAAGATGCCATAAGTGATATTAACCCAGATAATGTAATAGAAAGTACTAATAATTTAGTAGCAATTGTAGTTGATAACAAATTGCCTACAGCTGGTTTTGTAAATCTAAGTGGCACAATGGGTTCTTATAGTGCTAAGCCAGTTATTATAGTTGATAATATCAGATATTTCTTGGTAGGTAGTGCTGTAGATCTAATCCCATATATGGGAGTAGAAAATGCTACTGTTTTTGGGAATCTGGATGGCAATACAATAACCCTAACCAAAATATTAATTAACAGTAAAATAATCTGGGAAGCAAGGATAAATACTAGTTATTCGGTACCTGTAGTAAATGCATCTCCTGATTTTGCAGATAAATAAATTTATAATTAATCAGTTTTTCCTTTTCTAAATTAAGGAAAGCATTCGTTTTTAGACCGAGAGTGAGGTAAAAATAAAATTAATTTTCACACTCAAAACGGATAGCGAAACTCGACTAACTTTTAAGTATTGGAATTCGATACTGAAGAGCGAAAGAGAAAAAACAAGACAAAAGAAATTATAATAACAAGAAAGATAAATACAATATGACAATTAATTTAAAAAATATGACACGTGTTGTATCCTGGGTGATGGCTTTTGGTTTGGCTCTTACTTTTGCCTTACCAGCTGAAGCAATCGAGTTCTTTCCAACTCCTTTCCGCTTCCAATGGTCCTCTCAATCAGGAGCACTTTCTGCTGATGGTACAGCTCATGAGCATTATATAAATGCTGGTGAGTCTGCAAACATGAGTTTAAGTGTTACAAACCGTTCTACCGATCAACGTGCGCTAGTCATGTATGGAATACCTCCTGGCGGAAATCTTCTTCCAGAAGTTGCTCCTTATCGTGGAGCTCACGAATTAAGAATCGGTGTAAAAAATGACGAAATCTTGCCTTGGCTTGATACATCTAGTTTTATAGAAAACCTAGATGGAGATAATAATCGTCTCTCAGTTTATGATGGACCAAACGTTCATCCAGGTAGCGATGTAACATTCAACTGGCCTATAACAATTGCTTCTGACGCTGCAGATGGTGTTTATGAAATGAGAGTCAGTATGGTAAGAGAATTTGATGCTTGGGCAACCAACATCGATGGCGGTGATATCTTCTGGAGAATCATCGTTGGTGAAGGTACAGTTGCAGTTGGTGGTGGTGATCTAAACATTGGTATTTCTGGAAATACTCCAGCAGAAGCCAATGTAGCTGAATTGAGTGCTGACATACCAATGGCAATGGTTTCCTTTACTGCTGGTGCATCTGATAACGCTTTAATTACCGGTATTTCTATTCGCAAAACTGGTTTATCTGCCGACACAGATGTTAGTGATCTTAAACTTTATGATGGTGCAACCAAATTAGGTTCCACTCAGGGTGTAAATTCCACCTCTCATAAAGCCACCTTTACTGGTCTATCTTGGTTAGTTCCAGCTGGAACAACCAAAACTCTGACCATTAAAGGTACTATTCCATCCGCAGCTTCAGTTGGTGATATTATTGTTGTTGGTGTTCAATCAGCAGCCGATATCACACTTTCTGGTGGCGGTTCAGTAACTGGTACATTCCCAGCTTATGGTAATGAATTTACAGTTGGTAGTACTTCAGTTGGTTACTTAGGTGTAACAGCTCCAAGCACTCCAGCTGCTAACACAGGTATGATTTCTGGAAGCACCGATCAAGATTTGGCTTCTTTCAAATTTACCGCGAGTTCTACTGAAGGATTCGATGTTAATTCAATTACATTAACCGAAATCGGTACATCCGTAGATACTGATGTATTAAATATGAAGTTAATGTATGTTGGTGATCAAGTTGGTTCTACTCAAGCATCTCTAAGTAATGGTGAAGTTACCTTTACAGGTAGCCCATTATTCAGTATTATTGCTGGAACCAGCAAAACCATCTATGTAACTGGTGATGTTGCTAGTGGTATTACTTCTGCTCGAACAATTCGTTTCGAGATAAATGACACACCTGACGTTATTGCTTATGGTCAAAATTCTAATGGAATTGTAACCATAGATGCTGATGCTGCTGGAACAGTTTATGCTGTTGCTCAAGGTAGCACCATGACAATTGCTCAAGGTACATTGTCTATCACAATATCCCCAACTAATCTCTCTGCCCAAACTTACGTTGTAGGTGAAGAGCAAGCTGAGCTGAGCAAATTCAAGTTCAGCGCTGGGACTAATGAAGGAGTAAAGATTACAAAACTTATTTTCAATGAAGATTTGTTGGCCGTAACTACTGATTATCAGAATGCTCGTCTATACATTGATGATTCAACTACACCAATCGCAACTGGTGGTTCAATCAGCACCACAACCATCACCTTTGAAGATGGTAACGGTCTATTTGAAATCGCTAAGAGCGGTAACACAGAAGTTACATTAAAGGTTGATATCTCCACTGCAGCCGATGGAGCTACTCCTGCTACATTCCGTTTTGGTATTGGTGCAGACGATAATGCTTACACCAATATAGTTATGTATGGTATTGTATCAAACGAAAAGATTGATTCAGACGCTACTCATATAACAGCTATGACAGCTGTTGATGATGGTGATATGAACACTCATACTCTTGCAGCCAAAGGTACATTAGTTGTATCAAACGGTCCTAATACACCAGCTTTAAGCAACTTTGCTTTAGGTACAGATGATTTTGAGTTCCATCAATTCAGAATGCAAGCTGTTAGTGAAGCTGCTAGAGTAACTGGTTTAACAGTTCGTTTCTATGATGACACTGCAACTGGAGCTGATGACTCTGGCAACGGAGCCACTACTGGTGACGTAAATAATGCCCAGCTCTTTGTTTGGGATGGTGCCGCTTGGGTACTATTAGATGAAGTAGGTAATCCTTCAACTGGTGTTGCTACCTTCGGGTTTGACTACACCATTGCCAAAAACACCACAGACGTATTTAAGGTAGTTGCCGATATCCCAACCGGAGCTTCCTTAACAAATCTATTCACTGGTGTAGCTGGTACAGGTGATGGATACAACATTTATGATGAAGTTACTGCTTCTGGTGTTGCATCTGGTGCAACCTATGGTTCTGGCGATACTTCTGGTCTTTCAGACAGTAACGTCTTTACTAAAGTAGCTCCAATTATTACTGTAAATGCTTCAACTGTTCCTGGTGCCAGAACTATTATCGTAAACGGTAATGACATTCTGCTTGGTAAGTTCTTCTTATCTGCTAACGATGTTGAAGACATCAAGATTAGTACCCTTAAAGTCTATACAGACATTGACGGTACAATGGATGGTGCTTCAGCAGCTGAGCTACTTACCTCTACTACCTATCTTCGTTTCGATGATGGTGGTACATGGAGAACAACTAACACAGATAACTGGGCAACCGGTAGTCCTGACTTTATTACTTTCTCTGGTAGCGACTTCAATGATCCTAACGAGTGGATAGTACCAAAGGGCGGTAGTTTAGTTATTGAGATTCGTGCAGATGTTCTCTCTGCGGGTACAGCTTATGTTGGTATGACAATAGCTGATACTAACGTAGTCGGTGCTGGATTAAGTTCTGGTACTTCTGCTACTATCTATGACTCAGCTAATAATGCATATGATGCTATTTGGGCATCTCCTGCATTGACTTTGTCAGCTGGTGGTACTCTTACTGTTACAGCTGCTACAGATACTCCAACAACTCAAATGGTTACAACCACTTGGGATAGCGAGAATCCTCAGACTCCTACCTTCTTCAGAATGAAGTTGGCTGGAACATCGGAAGAATTGTCAGTCGATGCACTTCGTGCAAAAATTGCTGACGTTGGTAATGCTACTGAAGATGATAACTTTGCGGGCACCGTATACGTCTATTCAGGTGGTACTATGGCTAACAATGTTTTGACTGGTGGTACACTAGTTGGTTCTGGTGATCTAATCCCAGTTGATTCAGCAGAAGCTGCAGCTGATATCGTATTTACGACTCCAGTTATAGTGCCTGTAGACGGTAATTCATACATCACACTTATGGCTGAGCTAACCAGCACAACCGCTGGTGCAGACAGTGGTGATGTTCCATATCTTGGTTTGGACTACGATGTTCAAACTGGTTTGTGGGATTCTACCTACGCTGATGATTACAACATTCGTACAACTGGCGTACAATCAAATGCTTTGGTTTACTCCGCAGGCGCCCCTAGTGCAATCTTAAAAGGAAGTGCGGCTTATGTAGTTAAAACTAAGCTTGGTGTGGCCGTGAATAGTGCGTCACCTTCTGGTACCGCTACTCGCCAAGCCGATCACACCATTATGAAGTTGAATCTAACAAACACATCTGTGAATACAGATGCTAGGTTCCGTGCTGGTGCCCATAATGCCATGACAGAATTGACTACAGACTTTACCGGTAGTATTACTACTGATGGTATTTGGACTGATGCTAGTAACGGTACATTCGCTGCATCTTCTGCTGCGTATGTTGAAGGTGGCGCTTCATTGCTAATTACCGCTGGTGCTGACACTAATCCAATTCCGCTTTACACCTTTGCCGGTGATACAGACCTCTCAGAATACACTGGTGTAGGATTCTGGTACATGACAGACGATGCTGCTACTAATGTTATGACAGTTAGCTTCGGCCAGGGTACTGGTACAGCAACTGTAAACCCAGGTACTAATGACCAATGGGAGTTTGCGTTGATTAACTTTGCAGACGAGAGTATTGCTGGTATCAATGATGCTTCAACTTTCCAAATCTCTATGGCTGCGGGAGCCGGTGACTTAACCTATTTTGATGGAGTTGTCTTGTACAAAGACTTCATGCAGATGAATGTCACGGCTAATGTTGGTTTGTGGGATGGTACTGGTGCTACTACTTCTCCAGTTGTAAATTTGAAGGATGCTTCAAGTGGTACAACTCTTGTAAGTGGTTATCTAGCTGGTACCGTGGCAACTACCTTTGTCGGTACGAGCCAAGCTACTGTATACTGGTTCCCAACTACTGAAATGGCAATTCCTGCCAGTGGTAAAACATATAATGTGTCGACTGACACCACAGTGTTTATGACCGCTACAAGCAGAGATTTGACCATGAGTATTGGTTTGGGTTCAGCAGATAGCGCAGGTGCTATCACGGCCGGTAATGTAAGATGGAACGACAACAGTGCCGACACTGTTGCAACTGTTATCGGTTGGGTAGACAGTAACGATAGTCCTTTGGTCAGAAGTCTTAACTTCTAATCAATAACTCTGACTAACATGTTTGGCAGTAGTACTTAATAAAAAACTGCACGAAAAAGCCCCGTCTGCAGACGGGGCTTTTGGTATATGAAGTGTTGTCTTTCTAGATACGGAGTTCATTCAGGCGGGCAGAAAAAACAGAAACAGTTAGAATGATAAATATCTAATGTATAATTTGAATAGTTAAATATTTTTTAAATATTATTAAAAATGAAAAAACACAATATTATTTTAGGAATGGCTATTTGTTTGATCATAGGTTCAGTTTTATCTTTAAAACCAATTAGCTTAGTTAATGCTGCAATCGATACACCACGAGGAGTTGTAGTAGAGGGCGGAGACAGACAATATGAATTGCGTGTATGGTGGATTAACCCCAGTAACTCTGAACTGGATCATGTTAATGTCTATTATTCGCGGTTGCCGTTAGAAAATTTTGGAATTGCTGCAACAAATAATGATGTTGTGCCAAACGAAGTAAGCAATGGGTTAATTAGAAGTATTGATCTTAATACTTGGTACTACATTTATGTGACAGCTGTCGATGGAGAGGGAAATGAGAGTGAGCCAACCACCACACTCAAGCGTCGTTCTGGTACTTTTCCCGACCTCACATCTACAACTCCAGTCATCGCAACATCCATTGGTGGTCTTTCCCACAATGCGCTTACATTAAATTGGACGAACCCTGGCGATGATGATTTTTTCAGAACCAACATTTATCGTTCCACAGAAAGCAGTGTGGCAATAAATGAAACAAACTTGATAACGCAACAAGTTGCTCTACCAAGCACAGCCAAAAGTTATGTGGACAACAACCTTAGTGCCAAAACCTTGTATTACTATCGCCTAGTTGCTGAAGATACAAAAGGCAACATTAGCGATGCAATAGTTGTTTCTGGAAATACTCTGTCATCACCAGTAGAACCTATTGACGAAGAACCTGTTGATGTGCCAGAGCCTCCAGCAGTAACACCAAGCAATATCCCGCCAGCTTATTTATTTGATTACCAAGCCAGCTTTGTTGGTCAAAACGGGACAATCGGGGCAGGGGATGATGGGATTCTCACTCATATTGTTCAAGCCAATAGAGGTTCTGTGGTAGATATGTGGATTCAATTTAAAAATGATAGTGCTTATCAATGGTGGTTTAAGGATCCGCTAGATTTAAATAATATTCATGAGATTAGATTAGGTTTAACCAAAGATGTCGATAGCCCATTTACGCATAATAGCTGGATTTCTACTAATCGTTTAACAAAAATTAGTGAAAATATTTTTCCTAATCAAATTGCTACATTAAATTTTAAGCTTCATATCCCAGAAGATATTAATCCTGGAGCATATAAGCTGTCTGTAGGATTAGTTGCAGAGTGGATTAAGTGGATATATGATGATGTCCATTGGGAAATTATGGTTATATAATAATAATTAATTACAGTATGAACAAAAAATTTATCATTCCTTTAATTGGTCTAATTGTAGTTATTGCAATCAATGTTTTTTATTTTTACACTCGACCATCTGTTGCTAATAACTATGCAAATAAAGCGGTAAAGGTCTATCTTGATGTTAGAAACAAAGATGGTGATAATAGCGAACAATATCAATTGGCTTTAGAGCATATAGAGATGGCGAATAAATGGGGCAAGAGTGATACTAATCTAGATATTCTGAAAGGGCAGTTATTAATTGCTTTAGGTCGTTATGATGAAGCTAAAATACATTTCGAATTAGTAAAGACTAATGATCCAAGTGCCGAAATGGCAGTTGATGAATTATTGAAACAACTACCTTAATTCTCCTATGATTAAATTACCTAAAAAATTTAAAAAACATAAACCCCTTATAATCAAGATCGCATTAGCTGTAGCAGCTCTTTTTGTGGTGATAGCTTATCTGACATATCAGGGAGGTTTTTGGAGTACGGAAATATTAATAGCCAGATATAATATTATTAAATTAGAGAAAACTATTTCTAACGAAGGGGATAACCCTGATGTTTTGGTAGAGCTTGGTGTAAATTATTATGTCGTTCAAAATTTTGATAAAGCTATAGAAGCTTATACTAAAGCTACTAGTTTAAATCCAGATGATTTTATAGCTTGGAATAATTTAGGAAATGTTTATAGAGATTTGGTAAATTTTAGACCAGCTAACGATGCTTATAAAAAATCATTAGAAATTAATTATAATTATATTCCTGCATATCTTAATTTAATGAATCTTTATGCGATATGGCCAGAGGATGAAGAAGGGGATAATATGCGCAAACAAATAATCCCAACATTAGAAAAAGCATTAGAGTTTAATCCAGAGAATGAGACCCTACAAGCTACCTTAAAGGCATATATTAGCTCTACAAAATAGCTTTCGTTACCATTTTGCTTGCCCAAAACGGTAACACCAAAAGGGCACCCAACTCACAAATTATAAACCAGAAAGCAAAACTGCCTTTCTGTCTTTCGGCTAACCTCGTCATTAAATCATTCCTCAAACAACGCCTTCGCCAATGGCAGTTTTGCTACTGGTTAAGTAATTTGTTCGAATGGGGTAATGAATGTAATCAGGGCACCATTCTTCCAATAGCTTATTTATAAGAGAATTAATTAATTTGTCATTCCCGTGAAAACGGGAATCCAGAAAAGAAACAAACGGGAGATAGAAAGACAGATTCTGGAGTCGCTTCGCTCCCCAGAATGACAGGGGGAGTAATTTAACATAATTCACTATGACATTGAATGGCGGGAATGACGGGACTCGAACCCGCGACCTCCTGCGTGACAGGCAGGCGCTCTAACCAGCTGAGCTACATCCCCACGTTGTCATTGTGTTATTTTAATATATCTATAAATATTGTGCCAGTATTGTTTTTACTAACTTTAAATTTTACTTTTTTATTTAAACCTATAAGTACATCGATTGTAGAATCATCATGTGGATTTTGAGTGTTAATTTCTGTAATAGGCCAACTATTAACTACTATATTATTTTTTTTAAATATTTCTAAAGCAGGGTCATAAGACAAATCGAATGTACGAGTATCGCTTAGACTAACTTTGATTTGATATTGCTTGTTATCACCGATGTTTTGAGTAGCTATAGCGTAAGGGGTAATAATTGTTTCGTCTAGTGTTGTGTTTCTGTTAAGGCTTGTATGTATGCTAATCCTAAAATATGATGACTCATCTTTAAACGAAATATCATCTAATAAATGATATCCACCTAAACTGCCTATGGTAGCTTTATTTTCTGTATAGTTTTGAGTTTGTAGTATGTTGTTAGTTAATTTATTAGTGCTAAAGTAGCTATAGATTATGATAAAAATAATCACTAAAGCTATTAATCCAAATTTATTAGTTATGGCTGTTTTGTTCATGCTCTATGTTCTTTAATAAAATCTACTAATTCATCTACTGTTACAGGTGGCCCAGCATTAGCTTCTTTTACTAGTTTTACAACAATATCTTGCATTTCGGCTGGCTTAGCAATATCTGACAAAATAATATTTTCACTACCTGCGGATTGTAATATAACATCTCCAAAATTTAGAGCAGTGGCAAACATGCCATGTATTTCGTGCGATACATCTTGGATTTTTTCTAACTCTAATTCAGAAACTTTTCTTTTAAATAAACTTTTTTGATCAATATTAATAATTCTGTGATCTGTAATAATAAATTTATCTCTGTGCCAATTTAAATATTCGTAGGCCATAAAACTTACCCAGAATACAATCCAAGCTAAATACAAAAAAGCGATTGGACCAGAATTAAATATATAAAAACCAACACTTTTGGTGTAGAGAAGTATTACAGCGATTAATAAAAAAACTATTCCTTTAACAAATGGCCAGAATAAAATAAACCAGTATTTTTTAAGAATCAGAATAATTTTTTCATCTTCTCTTTGGCCTTGGAATTCTTTATCCTCATTGGATTGTTTATCTTTTTTGTCTACCATATTGTTATAATAACAAGGTGAAGAAGAAAATTCTTAAAATAAATTGATTAT
>SDBS01005724.1_pt1 | contig 12084 bp, 11 predicted proteins | sample 2277091 | NCBI WGS metagenome assembly SDBS01 (sample SAMN10404972, study PRJNA504765) | marine sediment metagenome | isolation source: marine sediment core GS10_PC15, 163 cmbsf | place: Arctic Ocean: Southern Knipovich Ridge | collected 2010 | reverse complement strand
GCGCGCGCAGAAGCTCGGGCGCGCCCCCGAGCCGGTGCTCGAGCTGATCCGGCCGGCTGCTGCATGCGAGAGACCAGCGGGCGCAAGTCCACCGCGTCGAAGGCGATGCAGTGGAGCAGATACCGACCCTTCCGAGGCGAGACGAGTACCTCTAACTCGGCCAGGTTGGCCACCATGTCTCCGACGTAGGCCTCGTGGGCCGCGACTTCGGTGGCGATCTTCGGCACCGTCTTCGCGCGCTTGTTCACGCTCAGGCAGATCGAATGCCCCAGCGCTGAGTCGATGCGCCCCGGCGCGTCCCACTTGCCTTGTGGCACCTCGCCGGACATCCACTTTGCCAGTGTCCGCGGCCCCTTGCGTTCCGAGTCTGTCATGGCTGTGCACTCCGTGCGCGCCTTGCGGCGCGAGTCGTAGAGGATCCGTTTCACTCCCCCGGCCGACCACCCCGAGCTTCCCCGCGATCTCCTCGCAGGTGAACCCCTCGAGGTAGTGCAGGATCATCACCCGGCGCTCGCGCTGGGTGAGCGCAGTGAGGGCCTGGCGCACCAAGGCCACCACCTCCCCCGGCGGCTCGGACGGGGGCAGGGCCGTTCCCGCCAGGCTGTAGAGAACATCGGGTTCGGTCGGCTGGGGAGTGCGCCGGTCTTCTCGCAGCCACTGGATGCTCTGCCGGCGCACGATGGTATTGAGCCACTACCCGAAGCGGGCCCCATCGCGCAGCGTGTCGAGCGACCGGAAGGCCCGCAGCAGGGCCTCCTGCACCACGTCCTGCGCGGCCTCGGCCTGGCCGGTGGTGTGGCGGGCGATGTCGTAGAGGCGGCCGCGGTGGCGCATCACCAGGCGGTCGAAGGCGGCCACCTCGCCCCTGTGGGCCCGCTCCACCAGCTCGGCATCTGTTCCCGGCCCACGGCTCATCGGAAGCGATCCTCCCATCGGTCCAGACGCGGTGAGTCACCCGACGGTTCGCCTTCGGGAGCATCGATGAGACATCCTGCGCTGTCGGGAGGGCGTGACAGGCCGTGCCCCTCCGCCAGGTGTGAGGTCGGCAGCTGCGATTTGTCAGGTGCGTATCCCGAATTGAGGCCCTGTGCTACAATACTAGTGGAGTGGGCCAAGCGTCCGCGGTCGCCGAGAGGCGGCTGAGGAAAGTCCGAGCTCCATAGGGCAGGGCGCTGGGTAACACCCAGGCGGGGCGACCCGACGGAAAGTGGCACAGAAACGACACCGCCCGCCGCGAGGTGGGTAAGGGTGAAATGGTGCGGTAAGAGCGCACCAGCTGTGTGGAGACACATAGGCTGGCCAAACCCCGCCCGGAGCAAGGCCAAATAGGGGGCGAGTCCCACGGGGCGACGCTACGGCGCCGCCTTAGGGGACCGGTGTTAGCCCGGCACCGTATCAGCCCCGGGTCGGCCGCACGAGGCTGCGGGTGACCGCAGTCCTAGATAGATGGACGCTCGCGACAGAACTCGGCTTACCGGCCCACTCCACTCTTTCTGTTATCGCCAGAGCGAGAGCCGAGAAAGCCCGATGATTGCTGGCTTTCTCGGCTCTCCGCATCTCGCGCTCTGAAGCGCCGCGCGCCTCCTCCAACTGCTCATCGACACTCCTCTCGACGCGCCCCGCGAGGTCCGGAATACCCAGGTACTTGCTGCATTTGTGGGCTTCGCCGAGATGTCTGCCAATGGGCCCAGAACAGAAATTCCGCGCCCACAGATTTCACTGGACTTAGTGGGCCCAAAGAGTGATGTATCGTGACACCTGACCAGCACTGGAGGTGCTCACATGACGGAGGCGACAGCGGCAACGGAGATCACGTACGACGAGGCGGTGAAGGAGTTCCTCACCTACATCCGGGACTACCGCAGCTTCTCTGGCCTCACCGTCAGAGCCTACGGCACGGACATGAGAATGCTCCGGGCTTTCCTGGAGCAGCGGCTCGGGCGGGTGCCTTCGCCCACCGAGATCACTCGAGAGATGATCGTGCAGTTCGGGGTCAGTCTGAGGAAGCCCGCACCCCTGACCTTGCGCCGCAAGTACGCCTGCATCTCGTCCTTCTTCGGCTTCCTGCAGGACATGGGATACGCGCAGAGCAACCCGGCCCGGCGGCTGCCGTTGCCTCGAGTCTCGGAGCATGTGCCGGTCTATCTGAGCGAGGAGATGGCGCAGCAGCTGATCGCCGCCGCCGATACGCCCTGGACCAAAGCCGCGGTGGTGTTGCTGCTCTCCACCGGCATCCGGAGGCCGTGGGCGTCACCCTGGACGACATCGACCTGGAGAAGCGTCAGCTCCTGATCCGGGGCAAGGGAGATAAGGAGCGCGTAGTGCCGCTCACCGATCAGGTCGTGGAAGCCATCCAGGCCTACCTGCCGTATCGCACCAAGACCCAGAGCCGGCACCTGTTCGTCAGCGCCTGGAAGGGCCACCCCATCCATGGCCGCTGCATCAACCGCATGCTGAAGATCGTGATCGAGAAGGCCGGCCTGGAGGGCCAGGGGATCACGCCTCACAAGCTCCGGCACACCTTCGCCACCCACCTCATCCGCAACGGGGTCGACATCCGCACTGTGCAGGAACTGCTGGGGCACTCAGAGATCGAGACGACGGCCAGATATCTGCACTCCGATACGAAGACGAAGCAGTCGGCGGTGGAGAAGCTGAACGGGCTGTTCGGCGTCCAGCAGCCTGATGTCGACGCTCCTGAACCAGAGCCCACCGCGGACTGAGACTGTACCGGCACATACGGGCCCATCGGCACACCAAGCGGCAAGGACTGGTCCTCTACGATCCGTTACAGGTGCTTCCTTGTCGCTCCCATAGGGCCCGTATGCAATCCCACTGCATCTTCCCAAACTGGTCGAGAGGTAGTCCAGGACCGTGTAACTGGTGACGCTGCGCGGGACCGGACTGGTAACTGGCGGTCGAGCCACAATGCGTAGTAGGTCTCGCTAACCGCCGGACCCAGGATATGGCAGGTGCGAGGCTTGCCCCGCCGCCAGTTACCGGACCGTCACCGAGTTGACACCCGTCTGTGTGCCGGCTATCCTGGAAATCGGCATCTTACGACCACCAAGTACCGGCTTGTACGGAGCCGGTCATGCGGGAATCTACGAGTGGCGACTGGCTATTCAGAAGACTACCTCGGGCAGAGGCTCTTCCACTTCTGGCGGGACGAACCACGCGACGTGGCGCTTCGGGTTTTCACGTCGATTGTGGAGCGCGGGCTGCTCTTGTCTCGTGCCACAAAGGAGCTCATCGACAGCTTCCCGTATCGAAGGAGGGATGGCAAGGTTGAACGCATCGAGATTGTCCAGAACTCGCGAGTTTGCCTAACGGACATCCCCGTGGACAAGCTCTCCTATCCCTCCAAGCGGTATGGGCGATGCGCTGTTGGCTTCAGTCGCGAACAGATCCTAGCTTGGGGCGGGCTCCCCGTGTGGTATCTCCCGAACCACTACCACCCCGGAACGATGACCGACACCGCAGCATCCTTCCTGTACTGGATCGCCGAGGCCGTGGAGTTGATGCAGCTCCTGCCAAGATTGCTTGAGCAAACCGGCAGTTCGCTGACCCGGAACGGACAGCCGCTACCCATGAGCGAAGCCAGAGAGAAAGCGGAGAGTGTGAAGCAGTCAGTCCATCGTCTCAGCTCTTTCCTGAAAGAAATGTCGAGTAAGGCCGAGGACGACCATGAGTATCTGTACGAGAGGGAGTGGCGGATTGTAGGTGGCGCCGTTTCGTCGGAGTTTGGCGATCCCCGTCGTAAGCTGACTGAGGGCGAGCGACGGGAATTGCTCGCGTGGCGTCCTGAGTGGGGCGCGCCAATGGAGGCTAACGATCCGCGGGTGACGCAGCAGCTGACAGGGGAGCCGCTCATCGAAAGCTTCGGTTTCTTCGATGGCATTCCCTCACAGAAGACGGTGTCGCAGGCCATTGAGGTCATACTCGTCCCGGACGTTCAGTTCGGCGACTGCGTCGCGGCGTACATTGAGGACCATCCGCAGAGATTCCGAGATGGCGGGCCGGAGGTGCGGGTCATCAGCTGACGCGCGAATGCTAAGGCGAACCGCGTGTGCGTCGCCTCCGATGCGAGATGCCATTCTTGAATGGACACAGAAGGAGCGTTTCGTCGCGAGAACGGGTGTACTCGCCGGCTACCCGGCGTTCCGACGTCCTCAGTCGGACTCGGGGCTATCCCGCGGGCACGTATGGGAGGTATGGGCGCTTACTTTGGCTCCTTGTCGTCTAGTCCAAGCACCTCTGCCGTGGTACGCAGTTGACGTCCTCCGACGAAGCGCCGCAAGAGCGTGAGCCCTGCTTCGTGGATCTCTGGACCCGCATGGCTAGCGCAGGCATCGACAACCACGACGGGCTCGATCCCGCGCTCAAACGCGTCTATCGCGGTCTTCAGCACGCAGCCATCCGTTGCGACCCCACACAGAACTAGCTTCTGCGTCTCTCGCTCCGAGATGAACCGACAGAACTCGGGGGTGAACGCGGAATAGCCGCACTTGTCAAAAACGTCTCGTGCCAGTGGTCGCAGGGGATCGATGATGTCTATCTCAGGTGGTGCCATGAACCGGGACCATCCCATCCACCTTACGTAACCACTGTCAGGTCTATTCACAAACCGCGTGAAAGCGAGTACATCCCACCTGTCATCACCGACGAGTCGCTGCACGAACGGCAGTATGTGGCGCGTGTTATCGTTGAAGAATCCATTCTGCATGTCTACGACCACCAGCGCTGTATGAGCCATCTCACTCTCTCCTATCTTCCTAAGCCAGACTGCACGTCCCGCCACAGCTTCTCGATGCGGCTCGTCGATACGATGGATTCCTTCATGAGTCGAACTGGCGTCGGCTCTGTAGGTGCTATGTCTGTCAGCCTCAGGAAGAGATCCAGCACGTTGTACTGCTCCCCGAGTTGCTGGGCACGCCGAACGTCGAGCCGAGCTGCTGCTTTCAGATTGTGCAACAGCCACCATACGCTCTGTAGCCCTATCTCATAAGCAAGCAGCGTCTCGAAGGGCATGCATCTGTCAGCATCCAGGGTATAGAACGACACTCCAGCCCAACTTGAGTACCCCATCATAGTGCGAGGGATGCAGAACGAATCTACCTCGTTGCTTTCGATCCCCGACCGCAGATACTCCAGCTCAGTGTTGACCAGTTCCTGGCTCTCGATCTCTTTATCGATAGCCTTCGTTCCATCGGCATTGGTAGCATGTGCCAGCAACGACGGGTAACACAGTAGCTGCATAGCTCCAGGAAGCTCGTCGCCTTGCCAGACGGGCTCAAGCAACTCCATCAAACTAAGGCAGTACCCAACCCGCTTACTCTCGTAGTCTGCGAACGGCGAGCCCGCCTTGCCGACTATCGCGTCCGTCAGTCGCGCGACTGGATGCTCGCCTCCAAGGAGGCGGGCATAGAGCCGCCTTCGGAGTTGCGCCAGGGAGGACAAGGTCCGACCAATGTGACTATCCGTCAGGTGCCAGACGGCAATGTCGTACGGGAAAAGGTGAAGCGTGCAACTCTCCTCTGACTCTCTGAGGCTAATGGTTGTGTGGCTTTGCCCTATCGCCGGAACTGGATCGTCGAATTCAGGCTTGGTGAGGTTTGCGTTCGCAGCCGAGACGGAGAAAGGACAAAGAACATGCCAGCGAACATGATAGTCCCCCTCCAGTCGGGCACGGCCAACATGCGCCGCGAGCGCGCTCACGGAATAGCCAAAACGAACCTGTTCATCGTATATACGCTTCTGCTTGGCGCTCTCCGCTAGCAGTACTTGCTGAGCTTCTTCTGACAGCCTATGCAGGCGCTCCTCCGGCGTGCAGAACACCATCTGCGCCCATGGGTCAGTCCATCTCACTGCTCCGCCCGACTCCTCGTACAGCACCGGGCTCAACCGGCGCCATTCAGAATTCGCCCATTGCATGTGCCAGTCGCATACGTCCCTCACCGTGCCTTCATCACCGCGCCACGTAAGCTCAAACTGCAGGTCTGCCGGCACCACGGGGCGCGGAGGCGCGATCCTTATCCCGCGCACTAATGCGTGCATAGTCTGGTGGAGCTCGGAGAGGGGCGGGAGATCCTGGAGACGATGTAACGTACGATAGTATGTGGCACGGATGGGAGATACGTCGAGCAGATCAGCCATCGCCAGCAGACACCCAAGAAGACGCAGCCTGCCGCGCGAGTTGTCGTCACGGACATACTCGCTCCGCGGCATTTCCAGCGCGAAGTCTGTCCAGTGCCCCCTCGAGACATGGGCGATAGCCCGGCGGGCGTTGCTATCCTGGATCGGCAGAGTGATGCGCCTGTGCTTAATGGGGACATCTGGCGACGAGTTGATGATCAGATCGAACACGGACTCCGCGTGGTCGCCGCGTGCGTCCGCGACGCCAACCTGCATCGCGATATCATGCAGGTAGCAGGCCGCCAGAAGGATGAATATCTCCTCCGGCGAGAGCGGATCATCCCGGGTCTGAAGGTGCCGAGTCAAGTCGCCGAGGTTGCGCTCGACCTGGGTGATGTGATCCTTACCGTGCGCGGTGTACTCCTGCAGGAACTGCTTCTGCCAGATCTCGATGGCCTGTTCGCAGATGCCATCCAACTCATGAGCGAGCGTTGCACTCTGGCCCTTCAGTTCCTCGTACAGCACACGCGTTGGCACAGATCCCCTCTCCACATATAACCAATACAGGACTGGCCTATCCCTGGGGCCGCCCTCGCGGCGGTCGGTCGCGGCAACATGGCCACTCGACGTCAGTCATTTCCTTCAGGGATTACTTACCTTCGCTGCGAGAAGCTCGACATCCCAGATGACATACCACGGTCAGCACGCGGGTTCCTGCTCGCCAGCTGCTTCGTCCCTATCCCTGTCCCCCCGAAAAATGCTATCCAGGTGCTTAGCGGTGCGAAGGCAGTCCCGCCGCTACGCGGCCAGGCCGGTCATTCATCGCCCGGCTCTTCCTGTACTCCCCAGAAACTCTATCCGGGCGTCCTGACGGCTCTCACGCGTGTCCCATTCCCCGTGGTGTCCAGAAACTCATCCGCTCGCCAGAGTGCCCTCACAGCGGTCTCACGGACGCCCGACAACGACCTGTGGTTGCAGCTAGTGTTCAGGTGGGTCCCGTCGCGGGTCGACATACGCAATCTCGCCGTTTGCTCGGTAGCTGTGGACTAGCATCGGTGATTCGCGCTCCGTTCAGACAGCATCCATCAGGCGGATCTTCGGCCCTCACTTGCCAGGCTCGCCTCTCGCGGCGTATCATTGCTTAGGCGGCCAAGGCATGGTGGGCCGCTCGGCCACGGAGTAAGTGCAATGGACATTGTGTTCCACTATCCCCCGGAACTCATGAGTCTGCTCATCGACACCATTCCCAGGCTGTGTCGTTCGAAGAGGGATGTGCTCCTGTTCCTCAAGGGCGCAGGGGTCCGCGACGCCCTGACGAGTGACCTGGCTGCACGAGTCGCGGAAGACCGCGACAGCGTCACCAAGTACGAGATCGTTCGTGTAGCACTGACGCGGCTCAACGAACGGGGCGAGCGCACACTCCGCGAGCGGCGTGAGATCCTCAGACGAGTAACAGACTTCGAGGACTTCTCTACGTGTTGGCCGGAAGACGAGCTGAAGGCGAAGGGCCTTGTCGGCGAGGTGCGCCGCGTAGTGAACGTTAAGGACTCCTTTACGCGCATGCGGCAAGAGCCAAGGCCGAGCGGGAGAAACACCAGACAGCGCAGCGGGAGCATCTTGCAGAGATACGGCGTCGCCAGGACGAGGTGACTCAGACCAAGAACGAGCTTTTCGCTCTCTTCCGCGAGGAAGATAGACGCGAACGAGGGAAGGCCTTGGAGCGAGTGCTGGGCCGTCTGTTCGATATCGCCGATATTCTGGTGAGCGAGCCCTTCTCGCTGACGGGAATGGAGGGCGAAGGCATCGTCGAGCAGCTCGACGGCGTAGTGTCCATCGACGGCGAGTACTACCTTGTGGAGATGAAGTGGCGGGCGGAGCCCCTCGGAAGGGGAGAGGTATCTGAACACCTGGTTCGTGTGTTCGGCCGAGACCAGGCCCGCGGCATACTCATCTCAGCATCTGGTTACACTGAGCCGGCGGTGACAGTGTGCCGGGAATCGCTCTCCCAAGCAGTGGTCGTCCTCTGCAAGCTCGAGGAGATCGTCAAACTGCTGGAGCGGGAGCAGGATGTCGACGTGAAGCAGTTCTTCCAGCGGAAGATAGAAGCGGCCATCGTCCACAAGAACCCGCTATACGAGCCGCTAGGCTAACTCACGCGCGTGATGCCTGCGGTCGTTGTCGGGCAACCTCGAGACCGTTATGGCGGGCACCAGAGCGCCGCTCAATAGTCTCAGATGATTCGACCCTCAGCGGGGTGGCGCAACTGGTCCTTGTCGAGCGAACGTGAGACCGTCACGGTTGGGGCGAGAAGGAGCGTTTCGTCGCGAGAACGGGTGTACTTGCCCTTGTCAAATCGCAATGAAACGCTTTGCGATTGTCAGGCACTCGCATGTGGAACAACCCGGCAAGTGCCGCATGGCACAACGGGCCCCTGCTCTTTCCTCAGCTCACCGCAGAGCAGGGGCCGCCCTTTGGTCCCCAATGTCCCTGTGGCCTTGTGAAGTGGTTATTCCGCCGTGAAACCGCCTGCCGCGGTCAAATGGCGGTGAAACCGCTATGGGCGCCTCTGAGAGCGATAGGGGCACTCCCACTCAGCTCGCCTGAGCGCCTGATCGAACCGCCGTAGAGAACAACCAAGACGGTCTTACTCTCAGCGAAGAGCACATGCTCCCGTAGCCCCGGATGCATCGAGAACAGCCGTGTCGTCGGTTCTAGGCCCATTTAACCGCGGCACTGAAGACCACTGAGAATCGTCGGAACACCACACAGGGGGTGGACTTGACACACCCGTCTTATGGAGACCACCACACCGCGTTGCATGGCCCGAGACGACGCGATGAAGACTAACGCACTACGTTGATGGAGATCGATCCGATCTCTCGTGACACCTTCGGCAAGTTCGTGAAGGCGCCCCACTCCTTCGCGCGGACCTTTCGCTGGAACTCAGCATTGGCCCGGTCATCCGCGACCACGGCGAGAATCTCCACAATGTTCTCGCCCGGCATGAGATTGCGGGCGCTCCACGTCCCGTTCTCCAGGAGCCGGGGCGGGGGGTTCTGCATGTAGTAGTTGCCCAGACCGTCGCTCAGCAGAAGCCAGACGTTGTGTTCGGGAGTCAAGTTAGTGTGGGTACCCTCTGCACTGAGACGCTCGCCCATCCTACACTCCTGCCCCTGTGTCGGCTCATCAAAGGAGACGCTTGCGCCATCCGGCAGCTGCAGCCAAATCGGCGGCAGGGAGACGCTGTCCTCATCCCTCTCCGGTTCGGATCCCTTGGCCGACTCATCCGCTACCTGCTCCCGTGGGGCGGGTCGCCCCAGCTCATTCCCCGCGATCCTCCCGCCGACCCAGCCCACCCAGTACGCGACACCCCACAACACGCCCACTATCGAGGCCGCGGCTCCAAGAACGGCGAGCCATTTTGTCCAACTCCACTTCGCCCCGTTGCCCGTCTTGCTCATGCCATCCCCCTTCCTCGCCAGGCGCTCCAGCCTGGCCGTATCCGTCTGCCCGTTCTCCACGACCGACTGCTTTCCTGCACGCACGGTCCTTGTCGGGCGACCGTGAGACCGCTGTGAGGACACTCTGGCGAGCGGATGAGTTTCTGGACACTACGGGTTAGAGCGACGATCAGAGGGCCAGGTTGCGCGACTGAGGGTACCGGTGGCGATGCGGGCCCCGGCGTTCTGGCTTGAGGATGACATCCGGTGCTGACTAGGCGGCCTTGCGGTAGTAGGAGTTGAGCAAGCCGCCCAGGAACTGCTCGCATTCCACCGCGAGATCCTCATCCGGCATCGCCTCTACGTAATTCCGGGACATCTCCCCTGTCGTTCGGCGCTCCGGTATTCGATTGCCGATCCCCTGATGTGGACGATGAGCGTTGAAGAAGTCGCGGTAGACTCGCAGCGCACGCTGCAGGCTGTTCATGCCGACGAGGATGAGATGATCCAAGCACTCTTCCGTCACGCTCCGCACCCAGCGTTCCGCGTGGGCATTGGCATCGGGGGCGCGGAAGGGCGTCTTCACCACCGTCACCTCAGCCCCGGTCAGGACGGCGTCGAAGTGCCAGATCAACAACTTGTCCCGATCGTGCAGGACGAAGCGAGGGGTGATCTCCAGGTCCTCGCAGTCCATGAGCAGATTGCGCGCCATCTGGCCCATCCACTGCCCGTGAGGAGAGAAGGTGGCCTCGGCGAGTACGATGCGACGGGTACCCAGGTGCAGCACGAACAGCACGTAGGCTGTCCTCAGGCCAGAGAGGGTCCACACTTCCTTGGTGAAGAGATCGGCGCAGAGCATCACCTCGGCATGGCGAGAGAGGAACTGCTGCCAGGTCAGCCCGGCGCGCTGGGGGGAGGGAGGCAGTCCGTTGCGGCGCAGGATGTCCGCAATGCAGCCCTTGGAGAGGGTGATGCGAAGCTTGAGCAACTCCCCGCGGAGGCGCTGATACCCCCAGAGATTCTCCCGTGCCAGCCGACAGACCAGGGCCGCAATGTCGTCCGGTGTCCGAGGTCGACCTGGTCCGCGCCGGCGACGCTCACTGTAGTCCCACTTGCTGCGTTCCAGGCGGCGCTGCCAGGCCAGGATCGTCTCCGGCTTGACGATGCTGACCACTTCCTTCATCAGCGATCGGCCCATCGCCAGGGCGGCCTCAGCCAGGGATCGGCGCTCCTCGTCGGTGAACCGGATTCTTCCCGGCACCTTCTCCTTGAGAATCCGGTTCTCCAGACGGAGATACTCGTTCTGAAGTGTCAGCTCCCGACAGAGCAGCCGGGCCACGGTGGCGATGACCGGCAGGCCCGCCCAATCTGGTCCTCGTTCCGCTTCCTCCATCCTCGATGCCTCTCCGCGAAGGGGTATGCACGAAGGAGAAGAATACCACGAGAGAGGCCGCAGCAGCATCCTGATAGCCAGATGAGTTTTTGGACAGCACGCCCTCATCGAGGGCACGGGTGAAGTCAATGAAGCCGTCAACCGCGGTTCCCCCACTGATCGTGCTCGCCTAGTTGGCAGGCTCTCAATTTGGCTGCTGCTCGTGTTCGCCTTCGAGGGGTTTGTCTACCGCGCCTCGTGCGAGCTGGAGACCGAGCCTAGATTCGCCTCCCGAAAGAGGCGAGACCGACAGGAGCCCGATGTCGTAGTCCGCCTGAAGCTGCTACGTGATGAGCTCGGCCTGGATACAAGCTTACAGCAGGAGTCCGGTGAAGACGTCTTCAGGCGTCACTTCAGGCTGCGCAACAAATGGGCGCATGACCTTGGCATGCTCACTGAGGACGATCCGAACGTTCCTCTGGCTTCAATCGTATGTTGGCGCAGTCCAGGTGAGCAGGCTTGGGTGAGTAACCAGGGGTGGTCTGAACTTCGACGTGCGGTTGAGAACCTGGCCCCGCGCATCCTGGAACTGGTTGCACATCGCCCAGGCAACTAGTGCGGTTACCACAGGGCTGTAGACTTGACGGGGACAGGTCTACGGAGCCCGGGCTATAAGGAGCGGTCGAGGCCCACCCAAGCTGATTCTCGCACCCTCGGCGCCCGTAGCCAGACTCAACCCGGGCACAACCGAATTAGCCCGCGGAAGCCCGTCAGCGGCGCCGATGAGTTATTGCGGACCACAGTCGTCTGGGGCACACCAGGAGGGGCCATTGACAGCCCCCCTTATAAGGGACCGGCACAGGAGATCCCTCCTCGCCCCACGAAGAATGACACCACGACACTACCCGGGGAGGCGAGAACCATGGCAGACGAGCGAGAGGAATCCCGCCCAGAAGAAGAGGCACAGAAGCCCAGCGGACAAGGCAAGAAGTTCTTCCTGGTCAGCTTGCTCGCTGCCGCCGCCGGAGCGATCGCCGCCATCTTCGTCACGCCTTGGCGTGGCTCTGAGGCGCGCGAGAAGGTCAAGGAGGGCGCGACCAAGGCCGGCGCCGTTGCGAAAGAGGGAGCCGCTAAGGC
>SDBS01005723.1_pt1 | contig 12084 bp, 11 predicted proteins | sample 2277091 | NCBI WGS metagenome assembly SDBS01 (sample SAMN10404972, study PRJNA504765) | marine sediment metagenome | isolation source: marine sediment core GS10_PC15, 163 cmbsf | place: Arctic Ocean: Southern Knipovich Ridge | collected 2010 | reverse complement strand
TAAAAATCTCAAAATGATTTTTTTTCTTTCTTATTAAGTTATGATTTAATATTAGAGAGTAAATTATATGAATGTTAAAGAAGCTGTTGAAATAAGAAGAGCTTATCGATCTTTAGAACCAATAGAAATTTCAGAAAATTTGATTAAAGATTTGGCCAAAATAGCTCAAATTACTCCATCTTGTATGAATAAACAACCATGGAGCTTTATTTTTATTACTGACATAGAACAATTAAAAAAGATATTTACTACTTTATCAGTCGGGAATAAATGGGTAGAAAATGCTTCTATGATCATTGGTGTTTTTAGTAAACCTGAAAAGGATTGTATTATTGGAGACCGTTTGTACTATTTATTTGACACAGGTATGGCGGTTGGCTTTATTATTTTAAGAGCTACGGAATTAGGACTTGTTGCTCATCCAATCGCAGGTTTTAATGAAGAAAAAGCAAAAAGCATTCTTAAAATACCAGATGAAATGAGATTGATTACATTGATGGTTATAGGAAAACGTTCAAACGAAATAAATCCAGTTCTTTCTGAACCAATGAGACTGGGAGAGAATCAAAGACCACCACGGTTATCTTTTCAAGAGTTTATTTACATTAATGATTATAATAAAAAACTCCAATAAATTCAACAAAGCAATCTGAAAAACGCACACATTTTGAGTTATTTGATTATTTAAAAAATGAAATGAATAGTAAAGGAAATTATTGTGAGTTCATAAATGAATAAATTAAAAACTGAAAAAAGCCCATATTTGCTTCAACATGCGAATAATCCAGTCGAATGGTTTCCATGGGAAGAAGAATCTTTTGAAAAAGCTAGAAAAGAAGATAAACCGATATTTCTTTCAATAGGTTATTCAACTTGTCATTGGTGCCATGTTATGGCGCATGAATCCTTTGAAGATCAAGAAGTAGCTGACTTAATGAATGAGATATTTATCTCTATTAAAGTTGATAGAGAAGAACGCCCAGATATAGATAAAGTTTATATGAATGTATGTCAGATGATGACAGGTTCAGGAGGTTGGCCTCTTACTATAATTATGACTCCCAATAAAAAACCATTTTTTGCTGGAACATATTTTCCTAAGAATTCTAGGTTTGGACGAATTGGACTTTTAGATTTATTAAAACGTATTAAGGTGCTCTGGACCGATCAAAGGGATAAAATTACGGAGTCAGCAAATAATATTACTATTTCAATCCAAAATATAAATCAAGATTCTTCTGGAGATAAGTTAGATAAGAGCGTCCTCAAAGAAACATTTGACCAACTTTCTAAGCGTTTTGATAAAAAAAATGGAGGTTTTGGTGAACAACCTAAATTTCCAATGCCGCATAATCTTTTATTTTTGTTACGTTTTTGGAAACGCACAGGTGATAAAAATGCTTTAGAGATGGTTGAAAAAACACTTCAATCGATGAGAAAAGGAGGGATTTATGATCATATTGGATATGGATTCCATCGATATTCAACTGATGAAATTTGGAAGTTGGCTCACTTCGAGAAGATGACTTATGATCAGGCTCTTATTTCTATGGTTTATAGTGAAGTTTATCAAGCTACCAAAAAACTTGAATATTCAAATACTATACAAGAGATTTTTACATATGTTCTTAATAATATGACCTCAAATGAAGGAGCATTCTATTCTGCAGAAGATGCTGATAGTGAAGGAATTGAGGGAAAATATTATACTTGGTCCTTAAAGGAAATAGAGGATAATTTTAATGAAGAAGATACTCTATTTATTAAAAGGGTATTTAATATGAAAGATAATGGTAATTTTTTAGAAGAATCTACAAAAAAGCAAATTAGAGTTAATGTATTATACATGAATAAGTCTTTAGATTCAATGGCTAATGAACTTCATATTTCTAAAGAAAAATTCAATATTAAATATAATAAAATAAGAAATAAGCTATTATATTTAAGAAAACAACGTATTGCCCCCAATAAAGATGATAAAATTTTAACTGATTGGAATGGTCTTATGATTGCTGCTTTAGCTAAAGGTGGTAATATATTAAATGAACATAATTATATCAAAGCTGCTGAAAAGGCAGTAATTTTCATTCTAAATAATATGCTAAATCTGGAAGATAAATTATTACATAGATATAGAAACGGAGAGGCAAAAATTAATGCTTTTTTAGACGACTATGCTTTTTTAATTTGGGGTTTAATTGAATTATATGAAGCAACTTTTAAAACTCATTATCTTGAAACAGCAATAAAACTTAATCAAATTATGATTAATAACTATTGGGACGATAAATTTGGAGGTTTCTTTTTTACTGCTAATGATAGTGAAATTCTTATAATGCTTCAAAAAAGTGCATATGATGGAGCAATTCCATCGGGAAATTCTGTAGCTCTTTTAAATCTAATAAAATTATACTATATAACAGGGGATAATAAATTAGAGGAAAAAGCTAATTTGTTAATAAAAACTTTTTCTGTGCGTATTAATAAAAATCCATTTGCCTATACTTTTTTTATGATTGCATTAGATTTTATAATCGGACCCTCATATAGTATTGTAATTTCAGGAGATAAAGGTGCTAAAGATACTGATTTTATGTTGAAAGCTATTAGAGAAGAGTACTTACCAAATAAAAGTATAATATTTCGTCCTATGAACAACGGGATTCCAGAAATTGATAATTTTTCTAATTATATAGAATGGTTTAATAACCTTAATAATAAATCTACTGCTTATGTTTGTATTAATAAGACTTGTAAACCTCCAACTAATGATATTAATCAAATGTTAGAATATATTCAAGCAAAATAATAATATATATGAAATAATATTTAAATGAACTAAGTCAAGAAATATTTTAAGTTTTTGAATAAAAATCTTATATTTACTTTTTTTTATAAATAAATTTATAATTCAAAATATTCTTTTTAGTTTTAACAGAATAAGAATTAAAGGCTCATATTTATATTATTACATATTTTATATAAAAATTATATATATTTTAAAATTAATTACAAGTTTTTTATTGAAAACTATTTTTAAATAAAAATTTTTATAATAATTTTTGAATTTTCTTTTTATTTCTCTCTAATAAATCGTTTCTAGGTATTCTAAAAATTACTTTTTCTGATTTCACTTTAGATTTATAAACAGAAAAAATAATATAGTTATAATTGCATAAATTACCTTCATTTTTTAATATAGATTATGAATGACGATGAATTTAAAGAGAATACAGATGGGACATGTTCGAAAGGTAATTCTGGAGATTATCCCTTATTATCAAATTTTGATTCTATCATAAGTGATAATTTCAATCCCAATATAAATCCTAATTCAAATAGTGTTCTTTCCATAAATGGATATAAAAGTTTGGAGGAGCATCAAAGAGATATAGAACCTATAATTGAAAAGAAAAGTGGATTAATACTCGGAAAAGAATGGAGATATGTTGGTAAAAATAAACATAAAACTCCCTTTTTTTATATCCAATGTGAATGTGAAGAGAAGCACACATGGTGGGCAGGAAAATATGATTTAATGCCTCGTAAGAAAAAACCCTGTGGTTCTTGGTGTCCAAATCATCGAATTAAGACTTTAAAAGAACATCAAGAGGATATTGAACCAATTGTTAAAAAGAAAGGAGGAAAAATAGTTGGAAAAAAGTGGAAGTATTATGGGAAACAAAAAACTCCTGTATTTAATATTGAATGTGATAAAGAGCATAGATGGTGGATAATTAAAGGGCATATTTTACCCTCAAAGATTAATCCTGATGGATCATGGTGTCCTGATCCACATTGTAGAGGTAAAAGTTTAAAAGAACATCAAAAAGATATTGAACTTATTGTTAAAAGAAAAGGAGGAAAAATTCTTGAGAGTAAATGGTTATACACAGGTAAAAAGAAAGATAGAAAAACCTCTTGTTTTCTTATTATATGTGACAAAGGGCATAAGTGGTGGGTATTAAAACAGTCTCTTTTGCCTTCTTATAATTATCCAGATGGATCTTGGTGTTTAACATGTTTTAATAAATCTTTAGAAGAACATCAAAAGGATATTGAACCAATCGTTAAAAAAAAGGGGGGAAAGATACTTAATAGAGAATGGAGATATATTGGTAGAAAAAATCATAAAGTAGCATATTTTCATATTCTTTGTAATAACGGACATAGATGGTGGGTGAGTAAACAGGGTCTAATTCCAAATAAATCTAATCCAAAAGGAACATGGTGCAAAATCTGTCAAGATAGAATAGGTGGTATTGGTATCTTAGGTCATTATATAATTGAATATTGTAGTCTGAAATATCTTTTACAGAGAAATTGTAAAGTCGTCCATGAAGAAAAAATTGAAGAAAATTTTCGTCCAGACCTTATTATTGAAAGAAATTATAATTTTAAAAAAAAAATTGAAGCATATCAAGATATAATATGTTTTTCTTCAGAAATTAAATTAGTAATTATTGATTTCACATTATCACTTAATCCAAAAGTAATTTTAGAGAAAGCCTTAAGAAGTTATCAAGATAAAAATAGATTTCTAATAATCGTTCTATTACGTAAAGAAGGAACACTAAATGCTTGTTATTTTCAAAATCTACTTGATAATGATATAAATATTAGTAAAGAAGACAAAAATGTTATCAAGATCATTAATTTTGAAGAATATTTAGCGTTTCTAAATTTAAATGAATACTTAGAATTATCTTTCTTAAATGGGCAATTAAATATAATAAGTTTTGAAAATTGGAATTCACTGTCTTTAGATCAGAAAGAAATTGTGTTAATGCTATTAAAAATCCAAAAACTTAGTATTGATTCTATAAAAGATGATTCCACTCTTGATGAATTGATTTTTTTGAGTGAAAAATATTCTAAATTGCTTAGGAATGAATTTGGTTCTGGAATAAAATCATTTTAAAATTATCAAAATCCTTAAAATCACATTTTTTGGTCATTGGAGAAAATAAAGGAATAAAACTCTGGGAGAAGAAGTTAATGGAATAGAAGAAGAGGAAGATATGGAAAGATGCTATTAGTGATGTATTAGCTGAAGACGTTGATGAAGAGGTTGTTGAAGAAGTTGAAGAGGTTGTTGAAGAAGAGGAAATTGATTTAGCTGAAACGGAAGATTTGGAAGAAGACGAAGTTGGAGATATGATAAGTTCAGTATTTACGGAAAGGAAATCACCCATAGAAATGAAAGAACTTTTTAAAAATTTAGATGCAGAGATAAATGAGCTGGATGGGATTAACTTTAAGACCACTACATTAGATCTGGTTTACCAAGTTAATGGAATAAATTTCTTAAGGATAAGACCAAGAGTTAATAGACTTGACATATTGACAGCACCAGATTATTATAGTGATATCGTAAAAATAACGGAAAAGAATGAAATCGATGACGTGATGGTTTCAATTAAAGAATCTTACGAACTTATTAAAGAAAAAAGAAGTAATTAAATTAAATGGAAAGAAAATAATAATAAAGAAGTTTTTTTTATTGTAAAAGGTTTAGATTCCCCTGAATCTTCAATAAAAGTAAAGCAAACGCTTTAAATAGTGTTTTCTTACTTTTCAGAATGGTTTCCTACCAACTCCATCCACTGAATGTGTAATTTAATTCAAATTACACCAAAAAGGAGATGATAAAAAAATAAAAATAGAAAAAAGTGAAAAAAAAAAATTCCGAAAATACCTTAAAAATTAGGATGAATATATCTTAAATGAAATCATTTTACCAAATTGAGCCAAATAGACGACCTTTAGTTGATCAATAGTAAATACTACTGTGTGATTTTAATAAATAATTTTATGATGCTATGAACCATCTTAGAGCCTTCTTCTAATTGTCAAGGTTTAAATACTTATTTGTTTTTTTTTTACTTGGATTTTGAAATGATTGAAATTTACACATTAGTTGCTGGCATAGTTTTATGTGTCCTTGGTATTATGATGTTAGTATGGACAAAAAATTTCATTGTTCTGAGACATGAAGGATTTCACAAATTAATTAGGAAAAAAAAAATCGAAGTTAAGTATAAAAAATTGAATATTTATTTTGCAATTCTTTATTTCATAACTGCAATCCCATTATTAACTATAGCGATAATAGGATTTGTTATTGAAATTCCTAATAAAACATATTTTTGGATATACATTGCAGATGCAGGGTTTGGATTAATTGGCATTTTATATGCCAACATAAGCAAACAATTCATACAATATCTTGACCAAACAACTGTTTAACAAAATAACGGAAAGGATGAGATTATGATTTCTTAAATTTAGAAAAAGATTAATTTTAAAGCTAAAATAAGAGTATAATAAAAGAAGTTAATATAAAACGATTAAAAAAATTTAATTTTTTATTTTATCTTTATGTGTAAGCTATTTTAATTAAAAATTACGAACTTGAATATAAAAAACTATGATTACATTAGAGAAAAGTTCTATTTTAGGTTTAAATCGTATTTTTTGTAAAGCTTTTATGTATTCTTGAATTTTAAGATTTAATAGATTTTTTTTAAGTCTATCAAAAATAATTATAAAAATAACTAAAAAAAGAGTAATAATTAATTACTTATATAAAAATATAGAAATAATGAATTTTAGAAATAGTGAATTAAAAAGAGTATTTAGAATTAATTAAGTATATTAATTTTACCTAATACTAAAGTCTCCATCTCATCCAACGATTTAACTAAATCTATTTCTTCCTGAGTAATTAATAAACTCAAAATCCCATTTTGTTTAAGGTACGCTGACGGATATTTAGCATCATCAATTTTATATTTTTCTTCAAATTCATCTTTATGTAGAAACTCAACATTAATTTTAAGGCTCTTAATAAATTCTTTCCAGTCTTTTTTCATTGAAAACACACCAAAAGTTTGTGTACATAGATTACATTGATATGAACTTGGTCGTAGAATTTTTTTCCAGATATCTTTAATAGTGCTAATAACACCTGAATTCGCGTTATATATAAAAACTAATTCTATATCATCACTCATAATTTTAAATCATTCAAAAAAAGATTCTTCCTTTGATATAAATATGTAAATGCGAAATTTTAATATATTTGTTATTTTCCATAAGGATTTACTAATTTAATTAAGAAAATATATGATTAAATAGAAGAAAATTACTAAAATATTAATTCAATCAATATTACACTTTTCGAAGCAAAAAATTATAGAAAAAGCCCTCAATATCCTAATAATTAATCTAATGAAAACTATTTAGGAGAAATTGTTAATTTTTTTGCTATTTTTTCTAATACATTATTGTTCTTCGATTTGGAAAACCATTTATCTATGATTTCTCTAAATATCAAGTATATCTTTGATTGTAGCTTTTATCTTTTTGTCGTCAAATATAGAAATGTTTCCCGAAACTTGAAAATTTTGTATTTCTTCTCCATAGTGAGATTCAAATTCAGTTAATAAATATTTCAATCTTTCCATTAAACTCTTTTTAGCAGGTTTTGATAGGAAAAGTGCTAATTTAACCCATTTACCGTAAGCTGCATGGATATAAAATCCTTTATAATTAATTTTCTTCATTGAAGTCGTGCCGCCGATTTCAGACACAAAAGAATCCATCGCACTTAAAAAACCTGATACTAGATCATGCTCCATTCTAACACTTTCGTCAGAATATGAAATTATTGGTAATCCTGTGGTCTTATCAATTATTATAAGACTTCTAAAAACATCTTTATATTTAGGTTTTTTAGTCTTTGTATGATCTTCTTTCAAAATTTCTTCTATTGGATGAAATCCGTACATTATATAGGATTTAGGATTATATGAATCACTTTCACTAAAGTAGTAATTTGAAATTTTAATTAATCTAGAGGGTGCGCGTATTGGTTCATGGGGTAATTTTTTGATATATTTATCCCTAAGAGCACTATCATAAGTTTTTGCTTTTTTACCCTTAGTAATCCCTAAAACTTTTTGATGTACTGGATCAATTATATAAAACCAAGTATTAGATTGTTTCATATTTGAAATTAACCGATCTAATCCAATATTGTAAACTCCTTTCGGGGTAGTTACAAAAACCGTCCAAGTTGCGATCTTTGAAGCATTATTTATCGAATAAAATACATCTTTATAATCTTCCTCTGTCATTTGAGCTCCTGTTCTTACAAAAACCGCTTCAGTTCTTAATAAAGTTTTTTTTTTAATTAAAAATAAATCTATGGAAAAATCTTTAATTTTCGAAGTCTTGTATACCGAAATACCATAATCTGCGCAATAATCCGCAAATACGTCAATTATTTCTTGTTTTGAGATGAAATCAAATCTAGATAAATACTTGGAAATATTTTCGTCACTTAATAGCTTTGTAGCAATATATAAAAGAGGAGTGGCGAACGAATTCTGTAAATCAACATTATTGGTATATTCTTCATAATAAAATTGGCTAATTAAATCAAGATATTCTAATTTAGTTAGATTTTTGCCAGAAGGGATTTTTATGCCATTTTTTAGCATAAATTCTTCAATTTCCTTAAACCGGCTCTTAATAATAAGACAATTTAGGCAAATTATTTCAAACTTTCCCTCACTTCCTTCTCTTATCTTTCTCAGTACTTCTTCTGGTAAATATAAATCTTCAGTGCTCATAGTAATCTTGATATATTAAAATATGGTAATTATATTCGTTATATTCGATCTTAGAAATTAAATGTATTTTTATTATTTTATTTTTCGTGTTTTAAAAATAAGATACGCATCCATTAATCTTAAAAGTGCAGTTATAAATACTAAAACAGCAAAAATCATTAAAAGGATAAATCTCCATAAGACCAAAATAGTAATTAGTAGTAGAAATATAAAAGTTTCAGACCTTTCCATGAGTCCAAAACGGTAATAGATAATTTTTTTTGATTCTTCTAATTCTGCTTCTTTTATCGATCCCCCAACGATAAGAAACATTGTTATACATAATATCATTGCAACTAGTGAAAATATTCCTGGCCACATTAAACTTGAAGGGTCTGTTGAAATAAGTGCCATAATAATTGAAACCTCAACTGTCCGATCACAAAAAATGTCTAAAATTCCTCCAAAAATCGATGGCTTTTCTAATCTGGCTACTGCTCCATCTAACACATCAAAAAAGAACGAAAATATCATTAATATTATAGAACATATAATAAGCTCAAACGTCCATGGTGAAAATTCACTTAACAAAATTGAAAGAGCACTTAATAATCCAATAAATAATCCTATAATTGTAAGTTGATTTGCAGAAATCTTCTCAAAGAAAAGTTTTTTCGATAATTTTTCCAATCCGTTATTAAGTTTGGATTTAGAAAGCCATTTATCTATCATGATTTTAGAGTTTATGACTAATCTAATATTTTAAGTAATTAAAAACTTTATTTAAAAAATAGAAGAGTTGTTGGTATTAACCCGCACAAGGGTAGTCTCGTTCAATCTCTTTTTTTTATATCAAGAATGATATTACTCAAATTAAGAAATCTTATAGCTAAATGCATCCTCTGAATAAAAATTAAAATATCTAGTTAATAATTTTTTTTATATTTAATATTTCAAAAACAATAATGGTGACCTAGGTAATGAATAAAAGATATTTTTGTTCAAAATGTTTTAATTATCATAATAGTGGGAAAATTTATGAGGATCATAAAAAATACAAATCTAATTATGTTTTATGCTTTGACAAAAGAATAACTAAATGTCTAAGGTACTATAAACATTTTAAAACATCTTTTCATGTTTTTGCTAAAGATTTTATAAAAAGAGGAGAAGAAATTAAGTGGAATTTAGAAGAACACTATTACACAAAAAAAGGAGATAATATTTTTCCTTTAATGGTTGGATCATTAAGACATGCATCTAGGATGAGTAAAAAGTATCCATTATTTAGACCAATATATAATTTTATGAGCTCTTATTATGGAAACATCGTTTTAGTTATGTTCATGTTTCTAAATATTAATCAAAAATTTTTTCAAATGCTTAAAAAATCTTAATTTATATAAAAAATAGTAGGATTTGTTGGTAATAACCCACGCAAGGGCTGTCATGTCCAATCTCTTTTTTTTATTGGACGTTCATCCTAAACCAACATTTAATTTACGAGAGTAAATCTCGCTGCCTTTCTCATCAACCACAGTGATGTGAGCGGCACATGATAGTCAACAATCAAAACATCGGACTATCATTTCTAGGAGATTTACAACTCCTTCTGGTACGTCACTCATTATTTTTAAATTCCTCTTTTAATTGATTATGTTATTTTTCAAATTAAGATATAATTCTATTTCTATTAATTTTAAGGCTTAGTTTTCTATTTGAGTCCGTACTTTTCTAATAACGCTGTCAATCTAATGCGGTGGAATTTCAACCCTATGTCATCTGGGTTTTCGCCAAATACAAGTGCGAGTAGTTCAGTTACATACAACACTGGAAGGTTGTAAGTTTTTCCCGATAATTTGCCTGCCTTTTTCTGATTACTATCAAATTGTTGGTAACATGCTGGGCAATTAAGAATAATTGCTTCAGCTCCAGCCTTAATTGCACTATCTAATTTGTTAGCTAAAATTTGCATTGCAGGTTCTTCTTCTGTATTTCCTACACCAGTACCACAACAAAGGGCTTCTTCATCATAATCAACAGGAGTTACACCTGCAGCTTGAACAATCTCCCGTAATTTTACAGGCTTCATAGGATCATCTGTCTGAACGATTTCAGATGGTCGGTTGTAATGGCATCCTGCATGACAGGCAACTTTTAACCCAGCTAAATCTTTTTTAATGTTTTCCTTAATTTTTTCTGCTCCAATTTCATGGATTATTTCTACAAAGTGTTTAACGTTGATGGTTCCTTTGAATTCTCTTCCAATTGTGCTAAGAATCTTATTTATTTTTTCTTTTTTATGGTCATTATGTTTCAACTCTTTATTAACCAATTTAAGTGTCTGAAAACAGCCATTACATAAAGAAATAACGTCTTTTCCTTCTTCTTCCGCGAGTGTAAGATTTCTTGCTGCCATGGCTAGCCAGCTTAAATGATCAGTACTATTGAAGCCAACTGGATCAGGACAGCAAGCAAAAGCTGCATCCGAAGTATTTATTCCGAGTTTATCAAATACTTTTCTTGCAGAGGCTTCAATAAATGGTATTCTATTACCAATAACACAGCCTGGAAACATCTTAAACTCATTTTCTGCTTTTGCCATAATATTCCCTCATTTTTTATTTATTTAAAGTTTTACTTAATTTAGTTTCAATTAAAATTTTTTGAACTTCTTCTATATTTGGAGGTATTACTGCTGGAAGGCCAAATTGTGTTCTCCGTCTTTCGATAGCAGGTTGTGATGGAATAGCTTTTCCAAAATCATAAACTGCTGATGCTTGACCTGTATAATGATCAGGACCTTCTCCTAATCTAATACTCATATTTTTTAGTACTGCAAAAATCTCAGTTAATTCAATTTTTTGAGGACATGACTCATCACAACTATCACACACAGTGCATCCCCATATGTTAAAATTATCTTCTTTTCCTCTAAATATTGTCTCTTTAAGTCCTAAAAAAGAGTTTAATATAAGAGTTCTTGGATTATACCTCCCATCTGTAACTTTTGCGACGGGACATACATCAGTGCAGTGTGAACATTGATAACAGTATTTTATTGTGTCTTTAATATGAGCATCCATTACTTTTTTTTTTAATTCGTAGTCTATAACAACCATACAGCTTACCTTTTTAGTATTTTTAATGGTTTTTTTATTGTTTTATAATTTTTATAATTCTTCAATTTATTTTATCCATGGATCTGGTAATTTTATGCCATCCAAGGCTTTATCTTCAAACACTTGCTTTGCAACATGTAATAATGTCTTCTCGATTCCAGCGATATTATGATTTGTCGCTACTAAAAGATTTGCTTTTTTACAGATACCATCGTCATCTGACCAGATATGATATAAAAGAAGGCCTCGTGGTGCTTCGACGATTCCAATACCTTCAGCTTGTCTTGGTTGAACATCGAATGTTTTACAATCTGGGTTTATAATATCAGGATCTTGAAGTAATG
>SDBS01005722.1_pt1 | contig 12084 bp, 17 predicted proteins | sample 2277091 | NCBI WGS metagenome assembly SDBS01 (sample SAMN10404972, study PRJNA504765) | marine sediment metagenome | isolation source: marine sediment core GS10_PC15, 163 cmbsf | place: Arctic Ocean: Southern Knipovich Ridge | collected 2010 | reverse complement strand
GAGTATGCGTTGTATGCTTCTTACCGTGCTGTAGATATCTTCCAGGTCCATTGCGACACCGGCACTCGCAACAACAACACCTTCCTGCAGCAATGGAGTTGACAGGATCAAATAACGACTCTGCTTCCAGAACACGCCCCACGTTGTTCCTGTAAATCGATTCACCTTCTCTCCTGTTTCCATTGTTTCCCTGGTAAGAGACTTAAGCTCATCCGATAAGGAGCATCGGCTTTCGAACGAATATATTTGCCTGCCATCCCGATTGATTACCAGTACACATGAAAAACCTGATGCATATACCATTCTGTCAAGTATATTCTTATAACCTGATCCTAAGCGGTCATTGTAGGATTCCGAAGATTTTGGTAAATAATATCCGATCGAAGAAGCAAAAAAAGCACTTTTTGATATTTCAGATCTTAGCAAACCACGCTGGAAAGTTGTAATCACAACAAAATCTACTAGAATCATAGCCAGCAGCAAAATTATCACCAGGTTGATGGCTATGTTTGTTTTTATACCTTGCGAAAACATATCAAACCTTTATTATTCAGGTTACCCAGGTTGGTAGAAATCGATTTTATTTTATTATGTTATGAGAAGATAGCTTGAATGTGACAGGTAAAATAGATAGCATATACGGCAGTTGAATGCAAATGCTGTATTTCTTGCGGTGTGTAATTCACGACTCGATAAAGATGGTAAATTTGACAAATTCAGTGTTTCATATTAAAATTTTGTTTATCCTCAAAGGGACCATATATCCCGTAGAGGATTTCGATTGAGGAATGCACAGGACAGACGGCTTATAAGAGAGTATAAGAGAAAAGGCCCTATAGCCGATTAAGCCGTAGGGCCTTTGTTATGCCATAAACCTTGTTTTTAGTAGTTTAACAGGGCTTGTAGTGATTCTCTGTTGATTATCGTTTTGCTTTCCATATCGAGAATATCACCACTTGCCAGCTTGTAATATCTTCGGTCTGCTCTTATTGTTTTGACTTCAATTTTTGCCGGTTGATACCGACACTGAGACGGCTTTTCAAACAGACCGGAAACACCACCACAAAATGCACACCATTCTTGACTACATTTCATACTTTCTCCTTTTAACATAATGCACAATACATTAAGAACGCGACGACGATATACTCTCTTATACTCCATTGTTTGCCCACGGTTCACCTCTTAATTAAGCAAATTGCAGTAGTAATTTAGCAGCGTTTTCAAACCTAAGACCGGAAGTCGTATGACCTGTCCAGTAACCCATAATAGTAATTCAGCAGTCTTTTCAGGTCAGGCTTATCACAGGGCCTGCAAATATGCAACCGGCGTAGTATATCAGCATACTTTGTTTCAATTTCTTTGCGTTTCATTACTGTTTCCTCTTTAAGATTTGAGACTTTTTGACTAATTTTAGATGGTCTTCTGTATAACTGTTGGACTTTCCGTCGATGTCCATACCATCAGCAAAGAAGTAGATAAAAGGAAAGTATGCAATAGCCCGGTCGTCTACACTGATTACATTGCCGCACTTGTCATACTGGATTGTATGTCCTTCCATTCTCTTGTCTGTCCCTTCCATCGTCCCTGAGTATGTTAGTGATGCCAAAACCACCGTATTGTAATAGCTGTCTGTTTTCATTAGTCTACCCTTCCATCGGCACTATTGCCATACCTATACTATACCATCTTATGCAGTGCCGGTCAAGTATTATCTTTGAGATTGTTATATGCCCTAAGCAGGATGCTTATGATACATCGTGTATCAGGCTTTACATCAGTCGGTACTATATAGGATAGACAAGAGCCATTGCATATAGTGTATCTAATTGGTCGTCTATCTACCATACCATCGCCCTTGTGTAATATTGGACCGGTACAGGTCTCCCCCTTTTCATAATTCAGGTTCGTCAGGGTATGTTATGCACTTAGACAGATTTTCTGAAAAATATTTTTCAAATTTTCTTGAAAGGATTCATTTTCCTATTTAGGAAAAAGCCCTCTACTAAGAAATAGTCTACATATATGTCGCAAGACATTACGACTTATCTCCAGATACTAACCTATGTCGTCTTATGTTACGATAAGTCTATATACAAGAAGACAAGATGTTTAGTATTGTCTATAAATATATGGACTTCCGGGATGACCGACACTAATACAAGGATTATAACGATTAATTTGAGGACTTTAGAAGTCCGTTCAGGGAAGACACTTACGGGGTATAAATTGTGAGAGAGCCTCTATGATACATCCGCATGAATAATTGCCGTTCGTCCATTCTGAAGCCGGAAGTACGTCCGGTCGGCAGGGTTATCATCAGGAAAAAGGATTCATATCACCATCTGGAAGTGGAAATTCTCTTGAACAAAGAATAGAAGATTTCTCGAAAAAGACCATACCGGCAATATTTGTATTCGGTTTATCTTTATCTCCAGCAGCTATTAGTTCCAGAAGGTCTCTGATGATCACTCCTTCCTCTCCTTCCAATACTATTGGATAAGCATACTTTATTAGTCGTCTTCTCCTGATATCTCTTATACCTTTTAATATCATATCGGTTAAGTCCATCAATTGATCTTGTTCAGTTCTCATATCATTACCCCTTAACAAATCTCTTCAACAAAATAACAAACCTAAACAGGATGTTTATGATACTTCCTGTATCAGGACGGCACAATACAACAATATCAATACTGCGAATACCCTAATCATCTTTATTCTCATATTTAACAAGACCATTTTTTGTTATATCATAAATCTTTCCAGATATAAGAACCTTCTCTCCTATTCTGCTCATAATATCTGGATGATAAGTCCACGCAAAAAATTCTCTATACCCTTCCTGAATGATGCAGTGATTGCCTCTTTTTTTATCATCCGGCTCATCCTCATATCCATAAGACTCCGGCTTTGTAGCAAGCCACTCAGGAACACCGACCGGATTCTCAGGACCAAGAATAGAGGGGTAACAGTAAGAGCATCTCCCAATAGGATCAATCTGCTGGAAACAGTTGGGACACAATGTTATATCACGACGAGAGCACTCCAGATCGGCCCAATACCATTCGTCTCTAATATGACCAGCTACACGTAACCAGTAATTTCGTTTTACCAGCCGGATGATCAACCAAGTTGGTATCTTACTAATCAGCCACTGTTTCATCTTACATCCTCCAGAGTCTCTTCTCTTAGTATATCAATATACATTTCAATTCTTTTTGTGGTTAGGGCTATGTCTTTCCGATCAACCTCTACCAATAGAATTTCTCCATCCATAGTACAGCCAATGGCCAAGTAATAGTTATGATAAAGCCGTTCCAGTTCAAACAAAAACTCCTTTTCTCTCTGCTTCTCAATCATCACTATCACCGGCCTTTCTATAAGGTCTATATAAGTTAAGAGGACATTCAATGGAGTCACAATTTGTGACTTCCCCTCTGGCATATCCCATGCACTCAATACAGAATGCCTTTATTGCATTACGTGGGGAGGCTTTACCGGATACCGCAGAGAGGTAATTCTTCCGGTAGATTGCTGGCATGTCGTCAGCTTTACTTGTTATGCTCATTACTCTGGTCTCAGTATAATAATTTGAATTGAATGATCTGCCGGAAGTCTCCAGCCTTTCCAAGCAAAGATAACCCATGCCAATAATTTGAATCTTGTGTAGCAGAGTTCCTCAACATTGTCTAAAGTATAAAACATGCCTTCAGGAAATATCGGTTTCATCACTACCTTGTACATCGTCTTTTTCTTTTTCTTCATGTCCCTTGCTATTCCCCAGTCATCAATCATCAGTACAGTCCTTTCTGTTTGGTTCCACTCCCGTAACAGGGCAGAAGAACCTCGTTTGAATTTCAGTAGCTTCTTTATTGTACTTGCAGAATCTACAGTGTTCATCACTCTCTATCAGTTTGGTACAAAACCAATTACTTTCTTGTCCCATGTAATAAACCGCTTTCTTGAAAAGAAGAATACTTTCGTTAAACAAACCAAGCCCTTGATTACATTTATTACAGAGTATTCCTCTGACCCTGCCCGTGGAGTGATTATGGTCTATATGGACTTGCCGACTGTTTAATGATTCTAAATTAGCAGTACATATAGCACATGAGTTGTCTTGGGAACAAAGTAGCTTCGCATAAGACTTTTCTGTAAGATTGTACTTTTTTAATTTTTGCAGGAATCTAAACCTTTTACCATTACGGGCCTCCCACTTATCTCTTGCTTTTTTACTGTCTCCACTTTTCAGTCTCTTCTTTGCATAAGCCTGTCCTTCTTTTGAGTGATATCTATCCAGAGCCTGTTTTCTGGAGCACTTCTTACATCTCGTGTCATAAACTCCTTTGGACTTGAAAAAATAAAAATCACGGAGCGGCTTCACCTTCTCACACTTACTGCATTTTCTACTATACACCGCTTCGTAGTTCTCGTCGTACCTCTTCTTGTCAACTGGTCGATAGGTGTCGCCTTTACCGGCATCACTCTTACTCATCTTCTTCCTCCGTAATTATGGAAGGACTGCTGCCCATCACGCGGATGTTCTTTGTCCTGCCTATGTCAGTAATATAGACTTTCATAACCTTCAGACCCATACCGGCAGCTTCGTCACGTACTCCAGATAGAATAGCTTCTCTTAGCTCGGAAAGATTGGTCAGGTCTTCAAAGTTATGACGACCCACATACTCACAGATTATACCAAGAGCCAGTGTACGGATACTCTCATCATAATTATATACTTCAAGGGAAGCCTTATGTATATCTGAGATTCTATACTTAATTCCACCACTGATAGCAATGTTCTCCAAGTCCTTAGTTAAAGCACTTTGAGGTCGCATATCTACGATCTGTGGAGTAACCTTGTAACCAAAGCATTCTTGCAGTACCGGCCAATAATAATACCATCCCGGTATTAGAGTTTTGACCCGATTACCAAGAGTAAGACGAATACCACCCTCGTCGGGATTGATGAAGTACTTCCGTGGAAGAAAGTCTCTCATGTTCTTTAGCAAGTTAGTCAACCATTGCATTATTTTCTCCTTCTAAGGAAGAATGATATCAGAGCCGCCGTTGCCCGGCAGACAAAGGTTATCGTTAGGAAGTATAATAGGATGATCAGCATCGAACTGAATAGCTGCTGCAACATTTTTCTTCATTCCTTCAATCTCTTTGTTATCGTTTATCATCTGAGCCGCACGTTGCTCCTGAAGTACCATCTTTGGCAGGCAGCAATGCTTGTACTTCTTCCTCTTTCCTCTTTTATATTGATCACCTTCTTCCAGTTCCATGTTTTCATCACAAGGACAAATTGAATTGCGTTTCAGTTTTATGTGTTTTCGTTTAATCGTTGGCATCTTCATTATCCTTACATTGTTCTGCTTCATTAGCATCTTGGAATAAGCAACCTGCTCCATCCAGTACACATTCGTCACAACCATCCATCCTATACATTATTTAGCTCCCGAATAAGTTTGACCGACTCCAATATCAACCGACATTTTGAGAGGCAACTTCGGCATCGCATTTTCCATTACATCAACAATGAATGGTCTTGCCTTCTCAACCATGTCCTCATTTATTTCCATAACAATTTCATCATGTATAATCATTATGATCTTCAATCCCCATTCGGGATGTTCTTCAATTACTTTCCTCATATTGTTGCAAGCACAACGTATCATGTCCGCAGCAAGTCCTTGAATAAGGAAGTTAAAAGCTTGACGATGCGACTTCTTTTCTCCGGGGTCGAGCCGTCTGCGTCTCTTTGTAAGAGACCTAACATGCCAGTTATCCTGTAGGAATTCGCTGCATCGTTGAATCGCTCTGCGTACTTCTGGATACGCATTGAAAAATCTATTGATTCCCTCTTGTGCTTCATCTTCAGAGACTCCAGTATTCTTTGCGATTCCATAGGCAGTCGTTCCATAGATAATGGGGAAGTTATATCCGTTCTTCCCGATGTGTCTTTCATGGTCATATTTTTTCTTTAGCTCCTCATAATCTTCATGGCTCTCAGCCAGTTGGTCATCTTTAATACCAAGATCAAATACATTGTTAGCTGTCATCAAATGTAGATCATAGTTGTTTCTAAAGGCATTAAGTAGAGTTGGGTCACGGCTTATGATAGCCAGAAGACGAAGTTCCTGTCCCTTATAATCAACTGATAGAAGTTTCCTTCCCTTTGGTGCTTCAAAGATTGCTTTGAAATCAAACGGAAGTAATGGATTCAGTTTTGGATTCTGCTGCATGTTGGGATTGCTACAAGACAAACGGCCAGTCTTCGTACCTATATTCCAATAAGAAGAACGTACCCGTCCATCAGATTCAATATGTCCCGGCATCGGCTCAACAAAAGAACTAAGGAGTTTGTCTACTATCTTGTACTTAGCCAATTCATCAATAAACTCATCTCCTGCAAGATGTGTTAAGGTTTCCTTACCAACACTCGTAACTTTATTCTTGCCGTCTTTTCCACCCTTGGTTAGATAGGGAGACTTGAGACCCCTCTTAATCAACTCTTTTCTAACATTGTTATCACTGATCTTATGTTTGCTTACCAGTTCCACATCGCCGGTAAACATATCTGCTTGAAGGGAGTATCCAAAGTTCATCATTTCATATAACTGCTTCTGCAATGCCAGTCGTATAGCTGATGCCTTGATGCGAAGTTCTTCAAGTTTATCCTTATTAACAAGCACACCATTTATTTCCATATCCATAAGAACAAACTGGAAGGGCATCTCAACTTCAAAGAATAGCCGGTTGACTCCCAGATCGTATATCTTCTTGTTGAATATCCTCATCAATTTGTAAGTCCATGTGGCATCATTACAAGCATACTCATGGAACATAGGATGATCGAAACCACAGGTACTTGCTTCGTCAAAAGACTTAGACACCACACCAAGATATTTCTCTGCTAAGAACTTCAAACCATGCTGTGAATTTTCATTGATCAGATGGTGGGCTGTCATCGTACAGAAGATGTTGGGAGTGATGTCTGTAATTCCCTCTTTGTGTAATACCTTCAGATCAAATGGAGCATTGTGCATTGCAACAGATTTTATATTGTTTGCAAACAGTCTCTTAAAGAAATCAATGGTGCTCTTTCTTTCTCTCGGTTTCATCCTCAGAAGATTTGTATAACACGTAGAATCCTCATTAGCAAAAGAGCAGCCAGTCATGCTAAGTTTATGATAACTGAGATCATCCGTCTCTGTGTCGAAGGAACAAGTAGAGAAGTCTCTGGCGTGAAAGTAATCCTTTATGTCACTATAGTTATGAAGGATGGTATCCATTAGAACTTTCCAACAATCTTCTCACCAAAGAATGTGTCGTGTGTTTCATCGTTACCAATAGCAGACATATCACCAAGTCGTATTGGATTGCGGAGGCTATGTCTTGCCTTGGCCCCTTCTTCTCTTTTACGCCTCATATCTTCTTGTAACCAAGGTATCCTCTTAAAAGCACCTTGTAGCCGTCCTTCCAGTGATGCTCTGGTTATTCCCAACTCATGTGCCGCTTCACGGTGGGACAAGCCATCAAGATAAGGATGGACACATATAAGAGCATCTCTTTGCTTCTCCGTCAGTTTGGGAAAGTCGTTTCCCAGATCAATAAGTGGACCTCGGACTGTCATAAGATTTCCTTTCATTGCGAAGAATTCCGCTTTTCATATATCTATACGCTACGCAGGGAAAAAGGTTCGCAAGAAAATAAAAAAAATAATCTCTGTCATGGGAGGATAGGTATGAGTAATCGAGCAGCCGTGCTCTTATCTTTTCTGCGAATCTACTGGAGAGGGGGTCTCGCTTCCTGCTCGAATTTGTGGCTGGCTTTTTGGATTCCTTCCGTGGAAAAGTTTTAGGCGTTCGCATCGTGCTCACTTAGAAAGGATGTCCCTTTTTAATAAGTGCTGAATGAGAGGTTCTTTTCTACAATTTTTTTTAGTCTTTTATTTATAAGTTGTTACAAGAAAGAGAGTAATAATTTTTTATTTTTTCCAAACCGACCAGTCGGTATGTATATTTGTCGATATAGATGTACTTATCTTTTTTCAATAAATTTTATTTTGTTTTTCAAAACAGCCCCTTTTACCCATCCATTCAGCATAATATATAGAGGGAGCCTATTGTGAAGTGGTGTAAACATTGTGAGGAAAATAAACTGGAAACGGCTTTTAAGGACCGTGAAGACGGTTGGGGGCTGTACGACTGGTGCAATGAATGCCGCTTAAATGAAGGCCGTGATAAAATTTCACGAAGACAGCAAATATTTCTTACCAAGACACAATTCTTTTTTCTAAGGAATGAGCCGTGTCGGATTCCTGTAATCCAGACTCCACTACTGGTAAAGCTATAAGAAGGAAGTTACAAAAGGGGGCAAAGTATAACTATGACTTTGTTCAAGTAGCTTCTCGAATGGTAGCTGCCGGTATGACCGAGAAGGAAATTGGTTATTGGCTTGGTGTTAAACCGACTACAATAAGCAAATGGAAGCAACGCTATGCAGAATTCAAACTTGCTACTGATTCCAAATCCTCTGCAAAAAAAATAGCAGCAGCACATATGGTTGCTAATGGTCTTCGATCTGCCATAGGTTACGATTTTGAAGAAGTAGATCAAGTACTTAAACGAATCAAGAATCCTGATTGGGATGAAAATCATCCCGACGAAACGGAAGAGTATATCCTTCTTCTTGAGAAGGAGACAAGAAAACTTCGTCATCGACCTCCTGATAAAGACCTCTTGATGTTCTTCTTATTAAATCTTTCTGATGAGTATCATAACACAAAATCAATTCAAATTGAGCAAACCAAGAAACAAATAAATGTAAATATTACCGGTCAACTTGAGTCGTCTGATATCAGAAAGTTAGCTGGGGCAGCTTTTAAGCAAGCAGATCAAATAGAAAGAAGATGTCAAGACTCAGAACATCCTGTTATTGAAGCAGAAATTGTAGAACCCAATAAAAGCAAGGAAGCAAATGAAACTTTTCTTGAGAGTTTAGTTGATGCTGACTAAAGTTTGTCGTACTTGTAAGAAAGAAAAGCCCATCAGTGCTTTTGCGGAACGCAGCGACTGTTCAAGTGGACTACGTGCTTCATGTAAAGAGTGTCGTTTAGGACAAAGACACCGGTGGATAAAAAAGGGAGGCAAGAAAGCGGTTGATCAGGGTTCTTGTAAATACCGGGAAACAAAATCCTACAGAAAAAACTACTTGAAGAGAACCTATGGAATAACTATAGAAGACTGGGAAGATATCTTTAATAAGCAAAAAGGATGTTGTGCTGTTTGTGGAAAACACCAGTCGGCCCTGAAGAAAACAATGAGTGTAGATCACTGCCATAAGACCGGAAAGGTTCGTGGATTATTGTGTAATTTATGCAACACTGCTATTGGGTCATTAAATGATGACAGTGACTTGGTAAGAAAGGCTGCTGAATACCTTGACAGTCATTGCTAAAAGTTTAGATACCCCGGAAGGATTTTTCGATTCGATACCGTCTAATCCTGCTGAGAATATTTCTTGGCGGTGTCGGTTCCACGAAAAAGTAGCTAAAGATGAGGGACTGCAAAGAGTTTATAAAGAACTATGTTGGACGGATATAAAGATACTTTTCAATTCAGCACTTTGGGTATATGATGCCGAAGCTCCTACGGGATTCCGAAACCGGCCTTTTATTCTTTGGGAACATCAGGAAATAGCCGTCGATGCAATACATGATAGTATCTTAACTCAACACAGTCTGGTTATCGACAAGTCTCGGAAAGAAGGAGCAACTGAGATTATATGTAAGACATTTGCCGGACACTTTCTTCTTGACTCTGAGAGTAACTTTTTAGTTGGTTCAAGAAAGGCTGAATTTGTTGACAAGGGAGTGGAAATAATTAACGGTAAATTGATTGGACTCCATAAATCTTTAATGCACAAAGTATGCTATACTCTTACAACCTTACCAAACTGGATGAGACCAAATTTACTAAAAACGTATATGTTATTACAGAATCTGGATAACGCCTCCGCTATAAGTGGTGAGGCAACAAATGAAAACTTTGGGGCAGGCGATAGACAGAAAGGCATACTTGTAGATGAGTTTGGTCGAATAGATCACAGTATGGCGTTGGACATAAATGACTCCGTAAATGATACCAGCGAATGCGTCATATTTAACAGCACTCACTTTCATGGAGTAGAACATCCTTATAATCAACTATTGACTCAGAAATATGGTGAGATACCAACCATTATAATGCCTTGGACTTCTAACCCCAATAAGAACAAAGGGTTATATATTTCTCCTGATTACGATGTCATTGAGATAAAAGACATAAAATGTTACAGAGAACTGTGTCCAGAGGTGTTTAACGACATTGAACCAATGAAAGGGTTCAAAATAAGTGAACTTCGTCGAGTCAATAAAGACAAACCTTGGTCGGAAAAACTGGAAGATATTAAATTTACTGCTGACGGCGGAGACCTTAATGAAGGTGGCTGGAGAAGTCTCTGGTATGATAAGAAGTGTAGAGAAAGACGACCAAGAGACATAGCCTGCAATGTTGATAGACGACCAAAAGGCTCCGGCTCTTCTGTTTTTACTAACGCCACATTACATAGAATAGACCAAACTACAATACGTCCTCCTAAGTTTGTTGGAGATATGATTGTAAAGAGGGGCAGAGATAATCTTGTAATTGGTGGACATGTAGTTCCGGGTGGCATAGGAAGACTAAGATGGTGGGGGACATTAAAAAATGGCAGACCTGATCAGTCACATAGTTTTATTGTCGGCGGTGATATTGGGCTTGGCCGGGGTGCAAGCAATAGTGTCCTTAGTATCGTTGATGTCAATCTTTCTGAGGAAGTTGGTCAATGGGTTTGTTCTAATACCTCACCAGAGGATTTTGCGGATATTGCCGTAGCAATCTGTTTTTGGACGGGTGGACTAAAAAAGAGTACATATCTTATATGGGAATCCAATGGAATTGGTGGTGTTTTTGAAGGAAGAATAGTAAAAAACAAATATCCATTTGTGTACGTTCGTAGAGATGAGACGGTAAAACGTAAGAAGAAAAAAAATAAACTTGGCTGGTGTAGTACAAAAGGACCGGACGGAACAAAATACAGATTGTTAATGGATTTAGATGTAGCTCTTAAAGAGGGACTCAGTGATAATCCTGTGTCAAAACATCTGACGATTCATTGTGAACAAACTGTAAGAGAGATGGAATCCTACTTATTTAATAATGCCGGTACTCCACATCCAGCAAAGACATCAAACGATGAGGATTCAAATGCAAGTGCAGCACATGGAGATAGAGTTATTGCTCTCGGTTTATGTTGCTTGGCCTTATCATATCAGCCAAAAGCATTTATAGAAGCACAAAAGAAAAATAATGGAAACACTCTTGGGAACAGGATGAAGACAAGGAAGTTAGAAGCAGCAAGGAAGAATAATCGTAGATTCAATTTCTAAGGATTAACATGGCCTCTATTCTACACGAAAAAAATGTACGTGCTTCTTTTCCTCAACGTCTTGTTAATGGTTCTAAATCATGGTACAAAATAGTTGAACCGGCTTTAGTAAATAGAATGTTGATGTTAAGAGCAATAGAAGCAGGTTACTTTTCCGGTAAAGCAAAACAGCATGGCATCAATAAAAGTCATCCTATCAATCTGTTGGACCGAAGTTTAAGTATTTTGATTCCATATTTGATTATGAGCAACCCAAGACTTCTTATAACGAGCAAAAAGAGCGAGTATCGTCCCTTCGCAAAAACAACGGAATTAGCTTTCAATCATTTGATTGAAGAGATAAAATTTGCAATGAACTCACTTAGACCGGTAGTAAGGGACTCTATGCTTGGTCTTGGTATATTAAAAACCGGTTTAATGAAATCCCATGAAGTAGAGATTTTTGGTCACAGACATGAGGTAGGACAAGTATACTCTGACCCTGTTGATCTGGTTGATTATATTGGAGACCCCTCTGCAATTTCTTTCGAGGGTTTCGAGTTTGAAGGAAATTACTATACTATGCCTTTGGATGCTGCACAGGAGATGTACCACAAACATGCAGAC
>SDBS01005720.1_pt1 | contig 12086 bp, 11 predicted proteins | sample 2277091 | NCBI WGS metagenome assembly SDBS01 (sample SAMN10404972, study PRJNA504765) | marine sediment metagenome | isolation source: marine sediment core GS10_PC15, 163 cmbsf | place: Arctic Ocean: Southern Knipovich Ridge | collected 2010 | reverse complement strand
CATGAGCGCTTCGAGCCTTCTCAGGACCTTGTCGAGCCTCCACTCTTTTGCCAGCTCCACCGCCGCTCTCGCGAGGTCACCGCTGTACTCATTCAGTTTGCCCTCGAATTTTTCAAACAGCGCAAACGAGTCAGCAGTCGCGCCCGCGAAACCGGCCAGCACCTTCCCGTCAAACATTCGCCGAACTTTCCGGGCATTCCCCTTCATGACTGTTTGCCCTATCGTTACCTGACCGTCTCCCCCCATTGCCACGCCCTCCTTAGCCAGGACAGCCAGTATTGTTGTTGATTTAACCATAAATCCTCCTCAACGCGGACAAGCCGCATTCTCGATAATTAGTTCCTGGTGCCACGCCGGACTTGCCCGACTTTAGTCGTAGCCGAAGTTGTCACCAGGAACTATTTAGGTCCTATTTCGCATGCGGATGATACCTGTTGTACATTGCCTTCAATCTTTCCATGGATACATGCGTGTATATCTGTGTAGTCGATAAACTCACATGACCCAAAAGCTCCTGGACAACTCTTACATCAACCCCTTTATCCATCAGATGTGTCGCAAACGAATGCCTGATAGTGTGGGGCGAGAGCCTCATATTCAATGACACTTTTTTTATAGCGGCATCAAGAATATTTCTGATATGGCGTGCTGTCAGCCTTTTTCCCGAAAGCGATGTAAATACCGCTTCTGAGGATGCCTGCCGTACATCAAGCCAGCCTTTTATCCTGTCAAGCACAAAGCGGCCCGCAGGTACAAGCCTTGTTTTATCCCCCTTGCCTTTCAATGACACAAGGCCCGTTCTGAAATCGATGTCTCTCAGATCCAGCCCGATCATCTCGCTGACACGGGCACCGGTACCGTAAAGAAATGCAACAATTGCCGTATTCCTTCTATCAAGCGCGGATTCAGGAACATGGTGTTTGAGTATATCGAGGAGGTCCTCTTTTGCGGCCACTTTCGGCAATTTCTTTTCACCTCTTGGGCTGTCAATATGTATGATACTGCTGCTTTCCAGACAGCCCTGTTTTATAAGGAATTTGAAAAAGTTTTTAATACTTGAAACCCTTCTCGCCAGAGATCTCCTTGAAATTTTCCGCGATAACTGGTCGGCCAGAAAATCCCTCAGGTCATTTTTCCCTAAATCAGCTAATTTTTTTTCACCGGGCTCCTCTTCAATATATTTCAGGAACAGGACATTGTCCGCCAGATACCAGCGGATAGTATTTTCCGACCGGTTAAGTACCTGGAGATATTTATAAAAATGCTCCAGGGCTTTTCTGAAACCGGTGTTTTCAATATCCTTGACGCAGTGTTCAAATCTCATCTGATCGACCTTATTGAACGCCAACAGGTTCATTCATTTCTATATCTTTTTCAACAGGTGTTTTATGCCCGCACTCTTCATTTAGGCAGACAATATATTTTCCCACTTCAACTGATTTTTCTATGGTAATACTGCCGCATTTCGGGCATTCTTTATCAGAGGGTTTGTTCCATGTCATAAATTCACATTCAGGATAGTTACTGCATCCGTAGAACTTTCTTTTTCGTTTTGTCTTTCTCTCAACTACATCCCCTCCGCATACTGCCCTCGGGCACTTTCCCAGAGGAAGAGACTTGGCATTTCTGCAGTCCGGGAACCCGGGACAGGCCAGAAAATAGCCGTATTTTCCCAGCCTTTTAACCATTTTTCTTCCGCACTTTTCACAATCATAATTTGTTTCTTCGTCAGTGATGCCTTTGTAACTTTCCAATTTTTCTCTTGCGGTTTCAACCGTTTTTATAAAGGGAAAATAAAAATCATTCAAAAGCTCTTCCCAATTGAGCTTCCCCTCGGCAATTTTATCGAGCTTTGCCTCCATGCTCGAAGTGAACTCAACATCGATCAAATCGGAAAAATGCTGAGTCAACAGTTTGTTTGTTAATTTCCCTAAAAAGGTAGGTACGAACTGCTTATTATCCCTCTCGATGTAGTATCTTCTGATCAGGGTCGTTATAATCGGCGCGTACGTACTGGGCCTGCCTATACCCGACTCTTCAAGAAACTTAACGATAGAGGCATCGGAGAACCTGGGCGGAGGTTCGGTGCAATGGACTTCCTTCTCCAATTTTTCAGGGACCAGCCGGTCGCCGACAGAAAGGTCGGGAAGCAGCTTTTGCTCAACCTTGTCTTTGGACCTGAGGGCCTTTAAAAAGCCGTCAAACATGACGTTTTGGCCGTAAGCCCTGAAAAGGCCGCCGTCCGCAGTAATATCCACTGTCTTGTTCATCGTCTGTGCTCCAGCCATCTGTGATGTCAAAAACTGCTCCCATATCAGCCTGTACAATTTGAACTGATCCCTGCTCAGGCTGGGCTTCATTGCCTCGGGAGTCCTGTAAACAGAAGTAGGCCTCACAGCCTCATGCGCGTCCTGGGATCCTTTTTTGTTTTTGAATTGATTCGGTTTTTTCGGGATATATTTGTCCGAATAGTTCTCCCTGATAAATTTATCGGCTTCTTCACGGACCGCGTCCGATACTCTCACCGAATCCGTTCTCATATATGTTATGAGCCCGACAGGGCCCTCGGCGATATTTATCCCCTCGTAGAGCTGCTGCGCGATCATCATTGTTTTTTTGGATGGAAACCCCAATTTTGAGCTGGCAGCCTGCTGCAGTTTACTTGTCGTAAAAGGAGCCGACGGCATTCGTTTTCTCTTTTTTTCATCTACCTGTGTAACAATAAAATCCTCTTTTTCTACGCTTCCCAGAATTCGATCAGCCTTCTTTTCAGACCCGATCCAGGCCTTTTTATCGTTGAACTTAACAAGTTTTGCCGTAAAAACCTTTTTCCCCTTTTTAAATTCAGCTTCTATTGTCCAGTATTCTCTAGACACAAAACGCTCTATCTCTTCCTCTCTTTCGCAGATGATCTTCAGGGCAACAGACTGGACCCTGCCGGCGGAAAGCCCCTTTTTGATCTTTTCCCACAGAAGAGGTGAAAGGTTGTATCCTACCAGCCTGTCGAGAATACGCCGCGCTTTCTGTGCGTTTACAAGAGTAAGATCGATATCTCTCGGGTTCCTTATGGCTTCCTGAATGGCATTTTTTGTTATTTCATTAAAAACAATTCTTTTTATGTTTATACTTGAGTCTTTTTTTTCTAACGCGTTTTTTATATGATATGAGATCGCCTCTCCTTCCCTGTCGCTGTCGGCAGCCAGAAACACGTATTTACTTTTTCGGGCTTCCGTCTTCAGCTCGCTTAATAACTTGCCTCGACCCCTTATAGTGATATAATCCGGCTTGAACCTGTTATCAACATCCACCGCCATTCTTGACTTGGGGAGATCTATCAGATGCCCCATCGAAGATTTAACCTTGTACCCTTTGCCGAGGTATTTATTGATCGTCTTTGCTTTTGTCGGTGATTCGACAATAACAAGAGCCTTGCTGTTTTCTTTTTTCTTATCTCTCATATTTGTACACTTTCGAAAATATTTTACCCGGGTGCTGTACCACAGCACCTTTGAGCTCCAGCAGCATAAGAGCTGAGGTTATTTTTGAGACAGGGGTTCTCAATACACTATCTATCTCTTCCAAACTGACTTTTGTGTCCCCTATTACAGTCAGGATATCACGCTCTATTTGAGAAGAGGGTAATGCAACATTTAATTTATCATTATTATGATCAATCCCCAGAACCGACAAAATGTCGGACGCATTTTCAACAAGATGGGCGCCTTCTCTTATCAATCCGTTGTTGCCCCCGTAGGATTCCGAAGTCGCCATACCGGGGAAAGCCATAACCTCCCTCCCGTGGTCCAGGGCGTAATTCGCTGTTATCAGTGCACCTGAAGTTTTTGATGCTTCGACTACCGCAACCCCGAGAGACAGGCCGCTTATTATTCTGTTTCTTCTCGGAAAATTTTGCTTGAAGGGAGGTATCCCGGAGGGAAACTCCGTGATAACCGCGCCCTTTTTTATAACTTTTTTATACATATATTCATTATCCTTCGGGTAAACAACATCTATCCCGTTTCCCAGAACGGCAACTGTGGAAGCAGTGCCCCCAAGTGCTCCTTTATGCGCATAAAAATCAATCCCTGACGCAAGGCCGCTGACGACAACCGCCCCGGCACAGGACAGCTCCCTGGACACGCTGTAGGCAACAGTTATGCCCGCATTTGACGCCTTCCGGGAGCCTACAATCCCCACCAGGTGTTTACCGTTTAACAATTCGGCACGGCCCCTGACAAAGATCACGATCGGCGGGTCATATATATACCTGAGCCTCGCCGGGTACCTGCTGTCATTCAGATCAATAACAGCGATTTCATTTTCCCTGTAATATTCAAGCTCAGCGTGCGCACCTTTTATTTCTTTTTCAATATCCAGGGGCTTCCCATTTATTTTAAACGGCTTTTGAAAAACAGACTCCGCCTCTATTTTTTTCGATAAGATCTTTGCCGCGCTTTTATATCTCTCAAAAAGATCGAATTTCTGCTTCGGTGAATAATTTGTAACCCTGTTGAATATGATCAATGCCCGCTGTTCATCATCATTCATTGTTTCCCAATTCCCGGGTGATACGTATGATATTGTCTTGGGCCTTCTTTTTTTTCGGTGAGGAACCCGGGAGTATTCTTGTCAAAGTAATATACTCGCCTAGGGATTTATTCAGCTCACCGTTTTCATAGTAAAACCTCCCGAGAGCAAACCGTGCCCCCACGTGATTTTTTTCACGTTCCAGGACTTCCAGCATCTCTTGTATCGCCCCCCGGGTGTCGGAAAACCCGAAAAACAGAAGCAGACCGAGCCCGTATCGGGCCTCGGCCAGCTCTGGATCCAACTCGAGCGTTTTTTTAAAGTAACTCCGGGATTTGGAAAAATAACCTTTTTTCTCATCATAATTCAGCGCGGAGAGACCTAAAAAATAGTAACACTCACCCAGGTCCTTCTTTATAAACGGGCTGTGAGGCTTTAAAAACTCGGCTTCAAGAAGCGCCTCTTCAGCAAGGTTGTAGCTCCCGAGCTCCAGATACTTTCTTCCGAGAACTCTGTCAATGCTCTCGAGAAGTTTAACCGCGTGGACCTTTCTCTCCACTATCCTTTTCAGCTCACCTCTTACCTTGATCAGCTCCTCTGTGTCCTTCTTCTGCCGCCCAAGTTCCTTTCTACTTTTTATTATAGTCCTTTTATCCCCGTTCCCGCCACATCCTGCAATAAAAAAAAACAGAAAAAGCAAATAAATAAAAAACCCGGATTTAAAATTCACTATTGTACTCCAGATATTCAAGCACGTCTCTTTTCCTGAACCGTCTGTGCTTTCCAGGGCCTATTCTGTACACTTTTATCTTCCCTTCATTCGCGTACCTTCTCAATGATGTACAGCTTACACCCAGGAGTTCAGCGGCTTCGGTAATTGTAAGCATCCTGTTCAATTCTCGATCTAAAAGTGTGTTCTTGAGACCCTCGGTATAATCACTGCTCATGCTGACCTCATAAAGAGTGCCCTGATCAAGGCCGGACAATTATTATAACTATAGTAGTTTTTTATAATATTTTTCTACCTTTAATATAATAATATATATTAATCCGTCAAGATAAAACGTTTTTAATATAAAACAACAAAAATACATAATTTGTTTCAAAATTAGTAGGGGCAAAAACCGGTGCTCTTTTGGAGGATTATACGGGCAGATCCCTCGCAAACGCGGGTTAACATGTGCATGTGACAGCTGGTGCAGATTTTTTATCTGTTACTTTTTCTTCCCCCTGTAACTTTCTTTCATCTGCGCTTCTTTTGCCTTCAGGTCCGTCTCAAATTTTTGTGACCAGAGCTCAATACGCTTGTCAATGTTCTGCACTTCTTCGGATTCGTTGAATAGAATATGTATTCTTTTTACACCCCTGAGGTATTCGATCGCTTTATTCATGTCATCAGCGGTTTGATTTGTCAACTCATACCTCTCCCTGTATCGATTACTGGCATTTATCAAAAAATCTTTTATAAGATACAGGTAATCGTAGCGGTCATGAAAGCCTTCTTCACGCGGATCATTTTTCTCCTGGTATGTACGAAAATCGAACAGATTTTTCGCGACAACTGCAAATCTTCCTTCCAGCTCCACAAAACTCCATTTCCATTTCGACTTGTCGCCATACCTGTCCTCTAATAGAGAAACAGTGTATCCTATTTTCCTCACAAGTCTCAATCTGTCCTTATCTTTGAATGTATCAAGGGATTTTAACAATTCATGGTTTCCCCCAAGCGGCACATCTATATAATTGGTAACAACCTCCTCCAGGTTTATTATAGCTTTATATAGACTTTTTCTCCCTTTATCGAGATAGGACTCATTTTTGTAACCTAAAAGGTTCATGCTCAGGTCGGTCATAGCGTTGTAAACAGTTACCAGATCGACGAGGTGTGATGAAATTAATATTTTATCGAGTTTTTCGTTTTCTCCTTTTTTGGTTTCTAAATGACTGATTTTTTGATTTATTTCATCCAATTTTCTTTTGAGATAGGCTATCTCTTCGGAAAACTTATTTTTATCCTCTTTTGTGCCGGCCATTTTGTGCTCCAAATCGTATTTCACAAAATTCAAATTAAATAATTTCTCAGCTCAGCACGAGTTCTCAACTTTAAACGCACGGTCGATCCGGGGCTGGAAAGCGTAGATCGCCCTGGCTGGCCCGGAATTTCGCCACTGACTATTTAAACAACAACATCAACATTTCCGCCGATTTCTTCATCAATATTTTCTATTTTTTCGCTGCTAACATCGACTTGTTCTGTGTTTGACTGAGCTTCTTCTGCCGGCGGCCCTGCGACACCGATACCGTTCACCATCTCCCGTGAGTAAGGAAGATAATCGGTACTATTAATTGCATCACCCATAGGCACTTGACCCCTATAGTGGAATGGAAAAAGTCTAAAAAATATTTGCCGCAATTAAATTTTATAAATGTTTCGAAAATCCGTGACTATTGGCTAAAGTTGTAATCCCTGAACAGAAACACATCAGATGCGTCCTCAGTAAGATATATCAGCTCGATTCTATAGGGCATGTAATAATTCCCGAAAAATTTGTAACTGTTTTCAGCCTGGACAAAAGGAGTGCCATCCAAATAGTAGACCGCTTTCATTATCACCCATTTACTTTTATCAAGAGAAAACAATGCGTAATTCTCATCTTTTACATCACTTTCGGGGTCCCATGCCTGTATCACTATAAACTCATCATTTTCTTCATAAAAACTGGCCTTATTGCTGTCAATTATCTGCTTGAACTCGACCGGATTCTGGACCTTTGAGATACCTGAAAATTTAAAATACTCTTCATACATTGAAAATAAAGAAGCATATTCACTCTTTATATTTTCAATTATGATCTTTACACCTACACCTTTTGAAAACTGTATCTTTACTTTTGGTGCACCTTTTCCGGTCAATATATCTTCCGGCAGTTCCTCCAATGCTTCATCGAATTTGCTATTCACAAGCTCAACGGTATAAGACGCCGGGGTGTTCTTTTTTGCCATTTTTTCAATATTATTGTAGATCTCATCGAGATCGTCCTGTGAATAAACACTGCCATGGCTGAAAATGATCAAACCAAAGATAAGCAAAAATAAAAAATTCCTTTTCAATTTTTCCTGCCTCATGTGAATAATAATGTATCCTTTATTATCATTATAACTCCAAATACTTGTTTCTCAAAGGGTTTTTTATCTAAATTACAACAGTGCTGCCGGCCCGGGCCGTAGAATTAAACATTTTCAGAATTTTGATGTAGCCAAGCCACATTCTTGCAACGTCGGGGGACCCGAAGTTGTCGGGCTTGCCCGACTTTTAAATATGTTTCCTGCAAACTATAGTTTGTGCAAAAAAAACAAGGGAATTGTTATTTAGGTACAAAAACAGACCGGTCGCGCTTCAGGACTCTCGCTAATTCTTAATCATTTCATATGCCTGTTCAATTGCCGCGTCACTGATATTGTGCCCGCTTATCATCCGCGCTATCTCCTGTACCTTTTCCTTACTGTTCAACAGCTTAACTTCCGTGATCGTGCGCTGCCCTTTACTGACTTTTGCAACATAAACATTGAGATCCCCTTTTGACGCAATCTGCGCCTGATGGGTGATGCAGAGTATCTGTTTCAGCCGGGACAGATCACTCAGCCTGTTTCCCACCGCCCAGGCGACTTTACCCCCAATGCCCGCGTCGATCTCATCAAAAACAAAAGTCCTGATCTGGTCAACGTTTCCGAGAACTGTTTTGATTGCCAGCATTATCCGGGAAAGCTCGCCGCCGGATGCAACACTCTTTAATGGTAAAAGAGGTTCCCCTACATTTGTTGAAACAAGGAATTCCACATGGTCGAGCCCGGAAGAGGAGAGTTCATATCTCTTACTGTCGATCATGACCGGACCATTTTTTGATTCCCTGTATCCCAGGCCCACTTTAAAATTTGCCTTTTCTAAACTCAAATACACGAGCTCCTTTTTAACACTTTCTTCAAGAGCGTGCGCGCAAACGCGTCTTTGAGCAGAAAGAGACACCGCGTATTCACGAGCGCTATCGAGCTCACGGTCCAATTCTTCTTTCAGGCCTTTTATTACATCCTCGTTGACTTCGAGCTGCTCCAGCTCCTGCCCGCATTTTCGCCCATAATTCTTGATCTCCTGAATCGTATCTCCATACTTCCTTTTTAAACTTTTAATAAACTCCAGTCTGGATAATATAGTGTCAAGTTTACCGGGCTCATATTCAATACTGTCAATATAATTTTTCAAATTTAAAGCTGTATCCTCGACAACAAATTTGGTCGTTTCCAGTTCAGCAGTAAACCCTGCAACATCATTGGAAAAATCCTTTACTTTTTTCAATTCAGCGAGCGCTTTTTCAAACATCGTCATTGCAGAGGTATCATCAAGCTTAAGATTGTTATATGCATTCGTTACTGATGAAACCAGTGCTTCATAATTTTTTAGAACCTTGTACTCTTCTTCAAGCTCCTCCTCTTCACCTTCCTCAAGCCTTGCCTTATCTATTTCTTTCACTGCATATTTCAGGATATCGATCCTTCGCTCTTTCTCCCGCTCATCGACAGTATGTTTTTTAATTTCCGCATTTAAATCGATAATTTTTTTGTAGCTTCTCTGATAAACCTCAAGGTCCTTCCGGAGCTTGCCGAAACGATCGAGGAGAAGAAGGTGGTTTTTAATATTGAGAAGAGACTGGTGCTCGTGCTGACCGTGAATATCTATGAGCAGTGCTGTGATTTCCTGAACATCTTTAACCGTGACCTGAAGCCCGTTTATAAAGGTTTTCGAACCGGCATTTTTTGAAATTATCCTGCGTAATATAATGAGACCATCCTTTTCATACTCGATCCCCTTTTGTTTTAAAATCCTGAACACAGGATGAGAAAAAGCCACCTCGAACCTGCCTTCTACAACGCAATATTCAGCCCCTGTTCTGATAAAAGAAGTTTTAGCTTTGTCCCCCAGGACGAGACCCAGTGCCCCGACAATGATAGACTTTCCCGCGCCGGTCTCGCCTGACAGGATAGTCAAATTTTCATTAAACGCAATCGTCAACTCATCGATCAGCGCGAAATTCTTTATGTACAGCTCCTTCAGCATCTCATCCCTTCCAGTACAGCTTTTCACTCACAATATCATAGAATCTTCTTGTCCCCAAAGAAACCAGTTTCGTCACGGTCTTTGATTTCTCTATATAAACCTCATCCATAAATTCCAGATCGAAAGCAACCTGGCCGTCTATCGTCCCCATTATTTCCATGTCTTCGGACATTATCTTTATCATGACCCTTTCTTCTGAAGGTACGACCAGAGGACGCGCTCCCAGCGAGTGCGGGCATATAGGACAGATCACAAACGCGCTCATGGTCGGTGCCAGGATAGGGCCTCCGGCAGAAAGAGAGTAGGCGGTCGATCCTGTCGGAGTCGCAACAATTATCCCATCGGCCCTGTAGCTGCCGATTTTGTTCTTCCCGCTTGAAACCTCCAGCTGTATGAGCCTTGATATTCCACCGGTATTTATTATCAGATCATTTAGTCCCGTAGATCGATATAAATAGCTGCCATCTCTGAATACCTGGACATCCACCATGATCCGGTCCTCAAACTCGTTATTTTCATTTATGACACATTCCAGGCACTCGAGCACGTCAGCCTCACTGAACTCGGTTATAAAACCAAGCCTCCCAAGATTTACACCGATGATAGGCACTTCATGCTGTGAAAATATTCTTGCGGCATAAAGAAGAGTTCCATCCCCTCCAAAAGTCACGCACAAGTTTGTTAGAGGTATTTTTTGCTGTACCTCTTCATTAAATGCGGTCTCTTTTGAATTAATTATGAAATAACCGATTGCTTTTAATTCGAGGTAGTTAACCAGAGTTTCGGCGGCTTTATTTGCTTTCAGGCTTTTGCTTTTTATCACAATTCCGACTAAATTCACACCACACTCCGTGTTACATTTATATACACAATATTATCAGGATTCCCGTAGATCGATCAGATAATTTTCAAAACAAGTCAGTTCTTCCTTTTATTTCATAAATTTAATAAAAAATCACTACTTTTATTTAGTTTTAGTGAATTCTTTACCAAGAACTAATTAGTTCTTGGTGATTAGATCACCAAATCAATAATTAGTTCTATTTAACTCTTATTATTCAATTCGCTAATAATCTTGAAGATACTTTAACTATTTAAAACATGAATTCTTTACCAAGAACTAATTATCAAAATATGATCAACGAAAATACCCATATGTAAACATATGGCAATGGAAAATTAAAGGATGGTCCTTATACCTTTAACTATATTCTCGATATCTTCACTTGACAGGCCCGGATATATCGGCAATGACACAAGTTTATTATTCATCTCTTCGGTATTAGAGAACCCAGCGACCCCCAGGTCCAGAAAAGAGTGAAGCGGTTTTTCGATCCCTCTCTTTACAGGAATACCGGAGCGCTTAAATGATTGCTTGCAATCTTTAAACGGTGTTTGTGTTTTCACTACATAGCTTGAAAAGGACAACTCTTTTGCCTCATCCCGCCCGACAAGGCTACAACCCGAGGCCATAACCGCGTTATCGTAATGCTGCCCGATATTTCTTCTAATCTCCAGACTCCGTTTAAGCTGGTTTAGCTGTGATATTCCCAGCGAAGCGTTAAAATCACTCATGAGGTAATCTTCATAGGATAAATTTTCCTTAATAGATTTTGCAAGATGCTTGAGCCTCTTGTCCCCGGAAGCTACAAGCCCTCCGCCGCCTGTAACCAGCATCGAATTGTCGTTAAAATTCATTGTTACAAATGTACCGAAATTTCCAACAGGTTTTCTGTTTACCCTGGAGCCGATCGATCCGTCAATATCCTCTATCAGAGGCAGTTGAAATTCATGATAATCGGAGAGGTCATTGGGAATGCCGAACATCTGTGGAATAAAAAGGCAGCATGTGCTTTTGCTGATCTTTTTCCTGATCTGGCCAATCGAAGGCAGAAGGGAATCATCGGCGAGATCGACCAGCACAGGTTCAAGGCGGCATTTTTCGATAGCATGCAGAATTCCGTACCTTGCAAAGCTGGGTAAAATGACCTCATCGCCTGGTGCGGCATCTATCAAATGAAAAATATTCTCAAAAGTGTGTAAATAAATGCTGAAAACAATTGTATTGGACAGGTCCAGCTCCCTGCAAAGCATCGATGAAAAAGTCTTCAGGTGATCACCCGGCCTCAGGTCATCACCGATCATGCAGTACAAAACAGATTCAAGATCTTTTTTCCCTATGGACGGTTTGTAAAATTTAATCATTTGATTTACCAGCATTCATTAAAAGGTCTCATTAGTTGAAACTACAGCCAATTCACTTTTTAGTTTGAACAGAAAAGGTTTGATCACGCAGGCAATACCGAATCACCGACTTTTACTCTGTTTCTGAACCTAAGTGTTGATTTATCCACGCCCGAAGCAATATAACAATTCCTTGATATCTTAAATCCTTTTGGTATCTCAACATTCTGGCCGATTAAAGTAACTCCGCCGTATATCTGTCCCG